>Ga0247805_1001337_pt1 | contig 11913 bp, 6 predicted proteins | sample UWRJL044104R1_FD_180930 | JGI IMG/M metagenome (GOLD analysis project Ga0247805, IMG submission 180930) | Plant litter microbial communities from Arlington Agricultural Research Station in Wisconsin, United States - UWRJ-L044-104R-1 | ecosystem: Environmental > Terrestrial > Plant litter >...
TGAATTATATATTAACACAATTACTCTTAAGCTGATGATAGAGGTAAAAAATTTAGAAAAATCTTTTGGCGACAGCAAAGTCCTTAAAGGCGTTTCGACGGTTTTTGAGACCGGAAAAACCAATCTGATCATTGGACAGAGCGGATCCGGAAAGACAGTTTTGCTGAAAACATTGCTTGGAATCCACAATCCTGATTCGGGAACGATCTCTTATGACGGACGTATTTACTCAGAAATGAGCGAAGATGAAAAACGGGCATTGCGTACGGAAATCGGGATGGTTTTTCAGGGAAGTGCTTTATTTGATTCGATGACTGTGGCGCAAAATGTGGCGTTTCCATTGAAGATGTTCACCAAACAATCGAGATCTGAAAATAGTGACCGGGTGGATTTTGTTTTGAAACGCGTGAATTTAACCGAAGCGCACAACAAACTGCCTTCGGAAATTTCCGGCGGAATGCAGAAACGGGTTGCAATTGCGCGTGCGATTGTCAACAATCCGAAATATTTGTTTTGCGATGAGCCGAATTCCGGGCTCGACCCGAATACCTCAATCTTAATCGACAATCTTATCAAGGAAATTACCGAAGAATATGACATTACTACAGTAATTAACACGCACGATATGAACTCCGTTATGGAAATTGGCGAGAACATTGTATTTCTTAAAAACGGACTCAAAGAATGGCAAGGTTCTAAAGAAGAGATTTTCAGAACAGACAATAAAGCGGTAACTGATTTTGTATATTCCTCAAATTTATTTAAGAAAGTCAGGGAAGCCTATCTGAAAGGCTAAATTTCAAATTACCATAAAAAAACCTGCAACAAACATTGCAGGTTTTTTATTTTAATTCACGACGTAAACCCAACCGGTACGTTCTTCGCCAGATTTCATCCTAATATAATAGTAGTAAGTCGCATCCGGAAGATTGCGATTTTTATAATCCTGCCCGTGCCATTGGTTTGTATAATTTTCCTGCTCGAAAACTATGCGGCCGTAACGGCTGAAAATTTTCAGGTTCAGCACATCAAACCCTGTGAGATCAAAAACATCGTTTTTGCCATCGCCATCCGGGGATAATCCACCTGGAATTGTACATACCGTATTTCCTATTTCAATTTCCGAAGACACCGGGCATAAAGCCGAACCAGTTAATGTGACCTTGTATTTGCCTTTGTCGCCTCCTGTAATCGTAATTGGATTGCCAGTACCTGAATAATTGTTTGGTCCTGTCCAGTTAAAAATGGCATCGGCCGGGATGTCAGCGCTATCATTATAGATTGCTTCTACCTGAAATTCATTTCCTTTACAATCCGTTACCACTGAAAATACCAGGCTTTCCTGCAATGCAACCTGTACTGGAACCGCTATTGAGCTGCAACTTCCAATGGTTGACGTTACGAAGTAAGTACCGTTTGTTTGCGACGCAATTCCTGCAACCACAGGATTTTGTTCATCCGAAATAAAGCTATTTGGACCTGTCCAGTGATAAGTCGCATTTGCAATATCTGAAGCTAAAAGATGAACAGTTCCGGTATTGCAGCCCGATTCTAGAACCGAAGCGACCGGAGCCGCCAATGGCGCATTGTAGTTAATTGTTACGATAGCCTGCGATTGCTGCCCACACAATCCGGTTACTGTATATTTAAACTTATAAGTTCCGAAAGGAATTTCGAACGGCGACCAATTGTGTCCGATCAACATGCCGCTGTTTGTGATTTCTTCCCAAATGCCATTTTGCTGGTATGTACCGCTAAGCTTGGTAAAAAGGTCGATAGAAGCAGTGTTGCCACACAATTCAGTAGTTGTGCCTAAACCTGCTGAAACGATAGAACCTGCGGGTAAAATTTCGTATGGAATGGTTTGATCTGTACATAAATTCGGAACTGCAGCGTACAGTCTAACCTTATAAATCCCGGAATTTACAATCGTCGAAAATGGAGTAAAACCCAAGACATTTGTAGTGCTTAATATATTTGCCGGACTGCTTTCCTTCCACCACTGGTAATTTAAGTACGGAAGATTGGGAACCGACAACTGTCCGTTTTGCGCATTGCACAAATTCGACGCTTCAATGGCCGGTGCCGGAATGGTGGTTAAATCCAACGGCCGGTTTACGATATTGCCGCATGAATCGGAAACCTGAAAGTTGTAAACGCCTGGCGAAAGTTGTGTAAAAAGATTGGAAGTACTTGTCGGAATTTCATAAGCAGAGCCATTTTTAGTTGTTATATCATACGATAATGGCGGAAGTCCTTCGGCAGTGACCACAACATTTGTAAGATTATTGGAGCACGGAAGCGCAAACACATCGATGATTCTTGGACCGCCTGTAAAAGTAAATTCTTTAATAGGCGTAACGCACATTGTCTTGGCATCAGTACTATTTCCGTAAATCAAGTGGGTTACTACAACCCTGAAATTTCCGAAAGCAACAATGTTCAGCGTGTTTGAATCGTTGGCTAAAGTATAAGTATTTAAATTATTTATCTGGCTGCCAGCAAGATCGGTAAGATTTGTAATCGGATGCACCCAATTCCCCGTCGCCGGATCCAGTTTTTGTAAATATATATTTTGTTTTGACTCTGACCATGTTTCATTTGAATGGTAACCTACAAACAAGTCAAAGGCACCACAATGGGCGTCGACAGTAACATTATTTTGCAAAACATGAAAACCTGGAAGAAAAACAGTCGCGGGTGAAGTGCTTCCGCAGCTATTTGTAACTGAAAAAGTATATAAACCCTCAACAAGGTCATTGACATAGAACACGCCCTCCGAATTGATATTTCCAGATACATTTGCAGGCAGGATTCTCGGATAAGAAACGGGCGCAGCGATAATGCTGATTGCAGTGATCATACCGTACTTAAGCTCGAGCGACAATCGTCCATCCACACAACCTTTTAAGGAATTAATTTGCAAAGGTTGCGGCAGTCCTGGCGGAATTACAATCGTATAATTGTATGTCCGGCCGCAAACATCCAGTACTGTAAATGTATATGTTCCGATGGGAAGCATAGGCATTTCGAATTTACCGTTAGAAATATTTGAAGAAACATCATACGGCATTGTATGATTGTAAGAAACAGGTGCGCCAGTCATAATCACCGAAGTCACCAGTGTTCCTGTGGCATTTGGAATGTGAATTTCACCCAAATCACAGCCTTGCGGAATAACCTCATATTTTGGCTCAGGAAATTCGTCCAAAACAATCTGTGTTTGTTTCGTTCTTCCACAGGCATCTGTAATTTTTATGACATAGGTTCCTGCAGGCATTTGATTATTTTGCGTAGAACTGTACAAAATTTCAATATCCGAGAAAATTCCGGAGCCATTTGTATTATACAATGCAGGATTAAAACCTGCGGGAGCTGCAATGAAAGCGACTGCGTACGGAGACGCAAAATTACAAATGTTTAATTTGATGTTATTCAGGCAGGTGCCAGGGTTTCTTATTGACGAAATACTCAGCTGCAAATTTACCTGATTGTTATTACTTTCAGCCACAATACCACAGCGATCGGTCACCCTTACATTTACAAAATAAGGTACATCATAAAATGGAATTGTAGTTGAAACATTAACTGATGTAGTTGTGACTGTACGAACTATCGGATTGCCGGATGGCGGAAAAATAGTGTATTCAACCGTCGCTGGAAGATTTACAGCCGGAAAACCCGGAACATTTAGCAGGGTGTTGCCAACATTAATCTGATTGCAACCCGACAATGCACATTGAGGAAGCATCAACGGGCCTACCGTGTAAGCTGCGGCAGCATTTCGAAGGGTAAAAGTTTGTACCACTGCATCTTCACAATTATCGTAAACCCTGATTACATAAGTTCCGGCCATAAGTCCTGTAAAAGTGTTTGATAGCTGTCTGGGTTTTAAAACCGGTCCTGAAATAATTTCAAATCCGATAGCGTTTCCTCTAATGACCTGAGCGCTGATATAACTTTCTGAACAATTTATCGACCCACTGAGGGTATAAAGCAATGGAACTACGGTGTTGTTTATCGAAATGTCCTGCTGCTGCTGATTGTGCATATTGCCTGAAGTTTGCACGGCAATTATCCGGTAATTTCCTGCGGTCAAACCTCCAAAAGTATTGGCCGTTAAGGTTGCAATCGGAGTACTGATTTCCGGTAATTTATAAATCGAATATGCTACAGTTGCACCCGCTACAGTGCCCGAAACAGCAAAAGACAACGTTCCGTTTCCGGTACAGCTTTCGTCTGTTTTGGTGGCCGAAAATGTGAAATCTGAAAGTTGGCAAAATCCAGACTGGCTGCAGATAAATAAAATCAAGACAACCAGCCATTTTCTAAGTATTGTTGTAGTCATTCGCTTACATTTAAGGCTGTAAGATATCAATTTACAAGCAGTAAATCAAATAGTTGTGCCTTAAAAAGCAATTATGTTCGAATTACAATTCACCAGCCAATGCTGTAATTCTTTTGATGTCCTGTTCTTTTGATTTTGGATAGATCAACAAAATATTGTCTTTGTCCACGATAATAAAATCATCAAGACCATCGATAATAATTATTTTTTTAGAATCGGTACGAATGATGTTGTTCGATGCGTTTTCAAGAATTACCCTTGCGTTTACTACAGCGTTGTTGTTTTCATCTTTACCCAGCTTTTCATGCAGCGAACCCCAGGTTCCAAGGTCGTTCCAGTCAAAAGTGGCCGGGCGTACATATACATTTTCGGCATTTTCCATGACTGCATAATCAATCGAAATATTTTCTGCCGATGCATAATTGTCGTTGATAAAACGCACTTCATCAGTGGTATTGTAACTTTCAATTCCTTTTTGAAACAAGGCGTTCATCTGTGGCTGGAATTTTTCAAAAGCAGCCGTAATGGTTTCGGCGCTCCAGATAAAAATGCCGCCATTCCATAGAAAATTGCCTTTTTCCAAAAATGACTTTGCCGTCTCATAATCGGGTTTTTCCCTGAAATGGCTTACCCTTTTTATCGGGTTTTTATCAGATTTGTCATATTCTATGTAACCGAAACCTGTGTTTGGAAAAGTAGGCTGAATGCCTAAAGTCATCAAGGCATTTTCTTTTGTGCAAAAATCAAAACACGCCTGAAGATCGGCAACAAAAGCATTTTCATCTTCGATCCAATGGTCACTTGGTGCAACAACCATGACGGCATCCGGGTTTTGCTTTTGGATTTTTAAAGACGCATATAAGATGCAAGGCGCTGTGTTGCGCATGGCAGGTTCAAGCAAAACCTGCTCGGGCTTCACCATTGGAAGCTGCTCTAAAACAATATCATTGTATTTTTCATTGGTCAGGATAAGGATATTTTCTGCCGGAATGAGTTTTGACAGCCTGCTGAATGTTTTCTGGATCAATGTTGAACCAGAACCAAGCATATCGTGAAACTGCTTTGGAAATTCTGCAGTACTTACTGGCCAGAACCTTGATCCCACTCCGCCAGCCATCAATATCGCGTAATAATTTTTATTCATTATTGCTTTTAATTTGGTAATAATTCAACTTCTGCATTTGGGTTGAATAGGTACATGCGCCCTGAACACACCTCAACGCATTCATATCTTTTGGTTCGCAACGCGCCTTTTCTAAAAATTTTTCCGTTGTGAATCCGGAAGCTGCTCCCATACGGAATTTCAAAGATATAATTTTTATCATTCTCTTTGTCGAACTGTTTGAGCGCCAATGCCAACGTCGCGTCGGTATCGCTGCTTGCCGCCGGGTTCTTGAAATGTCTGGCCAGCAACGGCAGCAAATGTGCCGGAAAAATCTCGGGCCTGATAAACGGGACCATCAGCCGCTGAAAGGTATATTTCCATTCGCCTCCGTGAGGCTTGATATTCCTGCCGAATTTTTCAAAAGCAACGAGATGCGAAATTTCGTGCACCAGCGTGATCAAGAATTTGTATTTATTGAGGCTCGAATTGACCGTAATTTCATGCTTTCCGCCCGATCCTTTTCGATAATCGCCGTGCCGCGTCATGCGTTCGTTTACGATCTTCAAATGCACTTCGTTGGCAACGATGAGTTCGAAAACCGGCTTTACTGCGTGTTCGGGCAAATATCTGGCTAAAGTCTCGTTCAAAAGTTATACGTTATGAATTTAGATTTGTATTTTTTTAAGGTGTTGTCGCCGAAACCTGGAGCACTTTCCCGTTGAAATATTTGTTCCCATTAAGTGTAAAATCAAATATATAATTGGCCATTTCAGATGCCGAAAGCGGAGCCTGATAACCTGGAAAAGCTTCAGCGAGCATTTCAGTTTGCACCGAACCCAAAGCCAAGACATTAAAAGAAATTCCGCGTTCACGGTATTCTTCCGCAAGCAATTCAGATAAAGTGATGACGGCACCTTTGCTCGAACTGTAAGCCGACAATCCGGCGAATTTCATACTGCCCTGAATGCCGCCCATACTGCTGATCGAAACCACATGGCTGCCTTTCTGCAAATACGGCAACGCAATCCTTGTTAAAGCGGCTACGGCAAAAACATTGACTTTATATATTTTTTCAAACTCGGATGTGGTGATTTCTGCAAATGGTTTTAGGATCAGGCTTCCAGCATTGTGAATGATTGCATCGACGTTTTCCCACGCCGAGGACAGGAAATTTTCTACTTTTTGCAGGTCGCTTTCTTCGGATAAATCTATTGAAAGACAGGTGATGTTTTGATGTGCCAGCAAATCCTTCGATATTTTTCGCGAAAGTGCAAGAACCTGATGTCCGGCATTTGCAAACTGCATCGCAAGCTCGTGTCCGATGCCGCGGCTCGTGCCGGTAATGATGATGTTTTTACTCATGGGATAGTATTCACGCGTAAAAATAATAATATAAATACAAATGCAGGCATGTTATAATAGAAATGATATTTAGCGGCGAATCACACAAATTCATACAAATTATTCGTGCGGATTCGTGAAATTCGTGGCCAATATTCGAGTGCGGTGGTTTCGCGTGAAGGATGGAAGCGTAAAGTCCGCAGCAAGGAGGAACGACGCAGCGAGGACTTGAAGCAAACAGCCTGACAGCGGCGCAGCGAAGCGGAGCCGGTGGCACGCCCAAGAATCATTTCTTCTTTGCCATGTGTTTGGTATAAAAACGATAGGCCTGGAAAATGGCAAGTGTGACAAACAATAGCGGAATGATGTGCGACATCAGGTATTTCGAGAAAAAACTGCTGGCATTGCTGACATAGTTGAGCAACAGTGAAATGGTCATGATGCCGAAAAAAGAACCGGCGAGTGTTCCGCCAACGTACCAGAAACGGAATCTTAAATCGGCAGAAATGAACTTGTTGCTGAGCAAATATAGGTTCCACGCGACCCAGAACGGCACTTGTACAAAATTGATGGCGCTCAAAATCACACCAATAATGTATGGCGAAAAAGAGGCATATTCCTGCCAGTAACTGCCTTCAGCAGCTGTTGACTTGGAATGCGAATAAAAAATATAGGCCAGTGCGAGCAGGAAAAATACGTAGAAGAAATCGATGATTCTAATGAGTTTTTTGTTTTTGGAAAGTTTGTCTGCAAAAATCAATGTGAAATAGATGACAAATACTTCGATGCTGATGACGCCAAAAAGATACGAAACCAGTGCAGGCATACCTAATTTATCATACAATTCGAACCCGACGATGGTAAGGTAACCCATGGGAAGCGAACCCATAAAACTAATCAGAAAACCAATAACTATATTTTTGAGAACCTTCATTAAAATCTACAATTTTGCATTATTTTTTTTACAGGTGAATTTTTCGTGTGTTGTAAGTTACACCATTTTTGTAAATATTTACTGATTTTGGCTTTGCAAGTCATTTTTAAACGTGATTTATAAAATGTGGTTTTCCACACTTCACATATTGAATTCTACATATTTCCACAAAAATGGTTTTATCATGCAATTCGTGAATACAGGTTAAAACTCCTATGATTAAAGGCTTTGATGAACGAATCAAAAGTGCTTGTACGATTTGGCATCATTCTTTCAATATACCTATCAAATCAAAATTAGAAAGCTAATCACAACGAAATATAAGAAGCATAGTTAAGTTAAATTGGGTAAATGAAGCGCAAGCTTCGCACAAAAGGAGTCCGCAATGGCTCCTTTTGTGTTTTTGCATTATAACAGATATTAACACCAATAAATGGTTATAAAATTTTAAATTTGTAAACCAACGCCCAATTCTAAGCAACTCATGAGTTCAAAAATCCTGGTTATTGATGACGACACTGCCTTTTGCATGATGCTGAAAACTTTTTTGCAAAAGAAAGGTTTTGAGGTCACGAATGCGTTCAATGCTGTTGACGCGGAGGAATTGATCAAAAACCAGAAATTCGATGTGGTTTTAACCGACATCCGCTTGCCGGACAGCGACGGACTGGCCATTTTAAAATCCGTCAAGGAAATTTCATTTGAAACCCAGGTGATTTTAATGACCGGTTATACCGACATTAAAACGGCGGTCAATGCCATGAAAATTGGCGCTTATGATTATGTCGGAAAGCCAATCAATCCTGACGAAATCCTGCATACGATCGAGCAGGCGCTTAAAAAGCAACCCGAAAAACCCGAAACGGTTTCCGATCAGAAAGAAAAAAAGTCCCTGAAAAAATTCAATAATCACGCGCCTTCATTTGTAAAAGGAATCAGCTCGCATTCTGATCAGCTGCACGAATACATCGCCTTGGTCGCACCAACAAACATGTCGGTTTTGATCATTGGCGACAGCGGCACCGGTAAAGAATACATTGCCCATTCCATTCATATGCAGAGCAAACGTGCCGGCAAACCATTTATAGCAGTCGATTGTGGCGCGATCCCGAAAGAATTGGCTTCAAGTGAGTTTTTTGGACATCTTAAAGGGTCGTTTACGGGCGCGGTCACCGATAAAACCGGACATTTTGAAGCCGCAAATGGCGGAACGATTTTCCTGGATGAAGTGGGCAATTTGTCGTATGAAGTCCAAATCCAGTTGCTGCGCGCCCTTCAGGAACGCAAAGTCAAACCGATTGGAAGCAACAACGAAATTAAAGTTGACATTCGCGTCATTGCAGCGACAAACGAAGATTTATCAGAAGCGGTTAAAAAAGGTGATTTCCGGGAAGATCTATACCACAGGCTCAACGAATTTAGCATACAGGCGCCAAGATTGTCTGAGCGCAAACACGACATCATGATTTTTGCAAACCATTTCCTGGCTGCGGCCAATGAAGATCTGGAGAAAGACATTCAGGGTTTTGACAAGGAAGTTTCCGATTTGTTTATGAATTATGACTGGCCGGGAAACTTGCGCGAAATGCAAAACACGATTAAGCGTTCGGTACTTTTGACAAAATCGGATGTGATTTCAATTGCGGTTTTACCACAGGAAATGTTAATTGAAAATAAAGCAGAAGAAATTCCTGCTTACTCCAAACAAAATGAAGAATCGGCAATTCGGTCGGCACTCGAACGTGCGAACTTCAACAAATCGAAAGCTGCGAAATTACTGGATATTGACCGTAAAACATTATACAACAAACTCAAATTGTACAACATCGATCTGTAATTACCGGATTTCTATTTTTAACCGAATGACCAATTCATCGATTTTCCGGCAAACATTTTCCAGATAATTTTTCATTTCAGATTTATCCAGATCCAGTTTTTGATCTTCCAGCGGTTCGAGCAAACCAACGATTGAATGCACTTCCATTTGCCGGAACATCGGGATCATTTTATGTGCCGTTTCAGACAATTTGTCCAGATTATTTTCGGCTGCAGCCAACGATAAAACGCTGCAATTTTCCTGAGTGCTTTCTATAAAATTTTGAACGATCATTTTAAGTGCATGCGGATCATTTTGCGTAAACTGATTTAAAGTTTTGAGATCGAAAAGCTTTCCGGTGTTTTCAATTTTACGGATTTCAGGATTTGAAATTTTTTCGCTTTTAAAAATCGCCTTGATCAGCAGCAGTAATTCTTCTAATTGCAATGGTTTTGGATGAAATGCCGTAAATCCTTTACTCGTGAAATCTTCGGGATTCAGATCGCGTTTGCCCGAAAGCGCAACCACAGGAATTGCAGCGATTCTTGGATCGTTGTTGTTTCTGATGATTCGAACCAATTCAAATCCGTCAATTTGCGGCATCTGGATGTCGCTTAAAATCAGGTCAAATTTTTCATTTTCGAGTACCGCTTTGACATTCGAAGCATCGGTCATCGTAGTGAGCTGAACCGGATAATTGCTAAATATTTCTTTCATCAACGACAATTGCATCGCATCGTCATCGACAATTAAAATCTTTTTGTTTTTCAAAAAATCAAATTCACCTGCACTTTTCAATTCATGAGAATGATACTTTTTAATTTCCGACAAAATCGCAGGAATTTCAATCGTAAAAATTGAGCCTTGATTTTCTATGCTTTCGAGTTCAATTGTTCCGTCGAGCATTTCGAGCAGTCTTTTTGCAATTGTCAATCCCAAACCGGTGCCGCCAAACTTCTTTTCAATGCCGGCATGTGCTTGGGTAAATTCTTTAAAGACTGCGTCTTGCTCGCTTTTTGCAATCCCGATTCCAGTATCAATTACAGCAACAACTATTTTGTGGTTTTCGAGTTTGGCGCTGACTTCCACAGAACCGCGTTGCGTAAATTTGATCGCATTTGATATTAAATTCGTCAGAATCTGCTTCAATCGGTACGGATCGGAAATAAAATTCTGGTCGAGCGCATCGTCGACATCAAAACGCAATTCGATGTTTTTGTTCGTTGCATTCGGCTCTAATGGTTTGCACGTGCTTTCGATAAGTTCCTTAAAATTGAAAGCGACTTTTTCGATGTTAATCTTGTTGTTTTCAAGCTTTGAAAAATCTAGCAAATCGTTCACCAGTTTAATAATGTACTGCGCCGAATGTTTGATGTTGTCGAGATATTGCTTTTGTTTCGGTGTGGTTTCGGTGCTTTTCAGCAAATCTGAAAATCCGATCACGCTTCCAAGCGGCGTTTGAATATCGTGCGTAACCGTTGCCATTAACATTGTTTTGCTGCGCAGCAAATTTTCCTTGTCGTCGTTGAGTTGTTCAAGCTGTTTCCGGTAATTCTGGCTAATCGTTAAATCGCGGATGATGATTCCGGCGAACAAGATCAGCAGGCAAAAAGTGATGGCGCCAATCCACGCAATGGTTTCAATGGTGTTGTTGATCGCCGATTTTGATTTGTTGATTTTAAGATATGATTTTTGTAAAATTTCTTTTTCCAAAGAGGAAAGCACAATTCGCAACTGATCGGAAATGATGCGGTTTTCGTCCTGCAACCGCTGTTCTTTCCGAAACAACTGGTATTTCATCTTGTTGTCTTTGATCACGACTTGTGTCAGCATTTTCTCAATTTCTGAAGTCAGTTTTTCATTCGAAACCGGCAATTTGCTCAGAGAATCCATTTGTTTTTTTGTCAGAACATTGTTCAGGAATTCACGCATTTGGGATTTGTTCTGAAACTGGATTGGTTTCACACTGCGGTTGAGCGAATCTTTGACTTTGTAAATTTTGCCGACGGCGCGGTCAAAAGTATTTTGCTGGTTGTAGAAATTCCGGAACTCGATGATGCCGTTAATGCCGTTTTTTTTCTTTTTGAGCAGGTTTTGGATGGTGTCAAGCTTGCCCAACTGCGCCGTATCGCTGTCGGTTTTAATTTGTTCAATCTGGATATTGACGCTGTCAAGCAGTTTTTGATATTCTTTAAAATCTTTAGACGAACCCGTTAAGATGGAATTTCGTCCGGCGGCTTCAGACGCATATAAATTCGCAATTGCGTTGCTAATCTGAATGATCTTTTTGTTTTCAGAATTGACATCTTTGTCGGGAATCGCAATTTTGAGAATTTCATTGTAGATAAACCAAACCGAAATTACAGCGA
>Ga0247805_1001339_pt1 | contig 11893 bp, 9 predicted proteins | sample UWRJL044104R1_FD_180930 | JGI IMG/M metagenome (GOLD analysis project Ga0247805, IMG submission 180930) | Plant litter microbial communities from Arlington Agricultural Research Station in Wisconsin, United States - UWRJ-L044-104R-1 | ecosystem: Environmental > Terrestrial > Plant litter >...
CTCGCTTTCCCTTGAGGTAAGCAAAGAAAATTACAATAAAAGATTTGCTTTTAAAATCAAAAAACAGAAAAACGACACACTGAATATAACCGCAGTACAAAACGGCGTTCTAAACTTCAGGGATCGTTTTACTTTGGAAGCCACTACACCATTGGTAAAATTTGACAAATCAAAAATAAAACTAATTAATAAGGATTCTACTGCGATTGATTTTACTACCGAATACAATGAATTTGAACAAAGACTATATGTAGACTTTAAAAAAGTACCTGCTCAAAAATATAATTTTACGTTTTTACCCGGGGCATTGACAGATTTCTTTGAAAAATCAAATGACACCCTTAATTATAAACTAGCCACAAGAGAATTGGAAGAATACGGCAATCTTACATTGAACTTGCAAAATGTAAAACGTTTCCCAATTATTGTTGAATTAACTAATAAAAAAGGAGATATTGTACTAGCAAGTGATTATTCAGACAAAAAAACGACGTTTGAATTTTTGCTTTTAGAACCCGCTTTATATAATGTTAGAGTTATTTATGACGATAATAAAAACCAGATATATGATCCTGGTAACTATTTAGAAAAAAAATATTCAGAAGAAGTTAATTATTATCAGAAAGAAATTGATGATGTTCGGGCAAATTGGGATTCCAATCACACTTTTGACTTAAGCGTTCAGTATGATCCGGAACTCGAAAAGAAAGAAACTGCCAAGAAAATAAAAGAGGATCAAAAAAGAAAGAATACCGCTTTTTAATCTCTAATTTCAAATACATCTTTATCACTTAGGAAATCCAATTTTTTTCGGGCTTCCAACATAATATTTTTATCTAAATCCACTATAAAAACACCTTCATTTTCCTGTGGCTCCAAAATTGGATTCCCAAGATAATCAATCCCTTGCGAATGCCCGTTATATTCATGATTATTTATATCCAAACCTATTCTGTTTACGCCAATTGTGTAAGTAAGGTTTTCGACAGCTCGGGCTTTTAGCAGGATATCCCAGGCATTTATACGTACTTTTGGCCAGTTGGCTACATACAGAAGCAAATCATAGTTTTCGACATTTCGGACAAAGACTGGAAATCGTAAGTCATAACAAACCTGCAGGCAAATCTTCCAATCCTTATATTCTACGATTTGTTTTTTGCTTCCGGCCGTGTACACTTTATCTTCTCCTGCCAGTGAAAACAAATGTCTTTTATCGTAAAATTGAATTTCACCTGATGGAAAAACAAATAACATTCGATTATAAAATTGATTGTTTTCTGTAATAACCAAACTTCCTGTAATCGCACAATTTTTCTGTTTTGCAATTGATTTCATCCAGACAATAGTTTCCCCTTGCATCGTTTCTGCAACATCTTTCGGATTCATGGTAAAACCTGTAGAAAACATCTCAGGAAGAATCACCAAATCAACAGCTGAATCAATTTGCTTTAGTTTAGTTTCAAACTGATTTCTGTTTTTAAAGGCATCTTCCCAATAAAGATCCGACTGAATAAGTGCGATTTTCATTTTTTGTAATTTTATATAAAGATAAAAAAGAAGACTGATTATTGTCTAATGTTCATTTGAATTCGTTCTAAAACACAATTTGCAAAAAAATCGCAATTTAATGCAAAAAAAATGCGTTTAGTGAAATTTATTTATATATTTGAATTTCCTTACTACCTAAACCAACAAAATGAGCATCTTAATTCTTGCATTCTGTATTGCTTTTTTAATCATTCAAATAGCCTGGTTTAAAATAAATGCATTTGTTGCATTCATTATTACAGCTCTATTGGCAGGCTTTTTTTTAGGGATTCCGATAAATTCCTTGTCGCAAACGATTCAAAAAGGATTGGGAGAAATGTTGGGCTCGATTACCTTAATCATTGTTTTTGGAACCTGTATTGGTAAACTTACGGTTTCATCAGGCGCTGCCAATGTGATTGCGAAAACCGTCATGGGATGGACAGGTAAAAAATACGTTCGGCTGGGATTAATGATCACCGGATTTATAGTTGGGATTCCACTTTTCTACAGTGTTGGTTTTGTTTTATTGGTTCCTTTAATCTTTTCCGTAGCCCATCAATTCAAACTGTCAAAAGTATATTTGGGGATTCCGATGCTCGCCTCCCTTTCTGTAGCGCATGGTTTTTTACCACCGCATCCATCTCCAATGGCTTTGAGCAGTATTTTGGACGCTGATATTGGATTAGTTTTAATTTATGGAATTATAATCGCTATTCCGACCATTTTTATCGCGGGTTTACTATTTTCGAATCTGCTTAAAAACATAAAAACCGAATCCGAAAGCACCATTTTAAATGTCGAAAAAGTTGCAAATACTGGTAAAGTTCCGAGTTTCTCGACGAGTTTATTTTCTGCTTTATTTCCGGTTTTCGGATTAACACTGACTTCATTATTGCCTTTATTTTCAACAAACGAAACACTAATAAATATTTGCAAAACAGTCGGTGAACCAAGTATTATTATGCTGATTTCACTACTTCTCTGCACCTACACTTTAGGAATACGAATGAATCGTACCCTGCAATCTGTCATGGATGATTATGCCATTGCGATAAAAGATGTCGCCCTGATTATTCTAATTATTGGAGGAGCCGGAAGTTTAAAAGAAGTGATGATGGTAAGTGGTGTTAATGAAACCATCGTTACAGCCTTAAGTCAAATCAATATTCATCCTTATTTATTGGCCTGGATGATGGCTGCTATTATTCGCATTTGCGTAGGATCTGCAACCGCAGCGGGATTAATGACTGCCAGCGTTTTATTACCTTTATTACAACTAAACAACCTCGATCCGAATTTACTGGTTTTATCGGTTGGTGCCGGAAGCCTGATGTGTTCTCACGTAAACGATCCGGGCTTTTGGATGTTCAAGGAATATTTTAATATCAGCCTGAAAGACACTTTTAAATCATGGACCGTAATGGAATCCTTGGTATCTGTTTTAGGAATCATTTTCGTTTTTATTTTAAACTCTATAATACATTAATATCATGAATTTATTACCACAAGAAAAATTTGAATCATTAGGTTTATCATTACCTCCGGCACCGCAACCTCTTGGAATTTATAAACCTTATCTGGTTGATGGTAAATATCTGTATCTTTCAGGTCACGGACCGGTTCGCTATGACAAATCCTTAATAATTGGAAGAATTGGTGATGATATGGATATTGAAGAAGGCAAATTGGCTGCAAGACAAGTTGGATTAACCATGCTTTCAACAATCTTAACCAACTTTGGAAGTTTAGACAAAATAAAAAGAGTCATAAAAGTGTTAGGAATGGTGAATTGCAGTTCTGATTTTTTAAGACATCCTTATGTTATTAATGGCTGCAGCGAATTATTTGCTGAAGTTTGGGGACAGGAAAACGGAATTGGCGTAAGAAGTGCTGTTGGAATGGGCTCTTTACCTGATAATATTCCGGTTGAAGTTGAAGCTATTTTTGAATTGCATTAAACATCGTTCTTATTGAAATTTCAAAACCTAAAACCTAAGTTATGAAAGAAAATTGGTGGGAAATAAATCCCGAAACTCTCATTGACACTCCATTTTTGGCCGTTTATGAAGATCTTATCCGGTTTAATATTGAACGTCTGATAACTTCGGTAAAGGGTGAAACCCAAAAATTAAGACCCCATATAAAAACGCATAAGATTGGTGAAATTTTAGAGTTGTTTAAAATCTATAATATCAAAAAAGTTAAATGCGCCACAATTGCAGAATCTGAACTGGCCGCAATACATGAAATTCCGGATATTCTTCTTGCCTATCAGCCTGTCGGTTTAAAAAAAGAAAGATGGATTTCGCTTTTAAAAAAATATCCGGAAATCAATTTTTCCACTATCGTAGATAATTTCGAATCGGCGAAAGCCTTAAATGAAATTGCCGGGAAGAATAATCTGATTCTAAATATTTACCTGGATTTAAATGCGGGAATGAACCGAACCGGAATTTCAATTTCAGATCAATGGATTGATTTGGCAAACGACATTATTTCGCTGAAAAACATTCATTTTACAGGCATTCACATTTACGACGGACATTTAAAAGGCAGTATTGAAGAAAGAAATTCCAAGGTTTCAAATTCATTTTCGATTATTAAAAAAGAACTTGAAAAACTACAGCAAAAAATAAATTATGATTTAAAAATTGTTGCCGGAGGTTCCAACACATTTCCGTTTTATGCCACTCAGGAAAATGTAGAATGCAGCCCGGGAACTTTTGTTTTTTGGGATGCCAATTATCAAATGAACCTGCCTGAACAAAATTTCAGAACTGCTGCTGTTATCGTTGGTACGATTATTTCAAAACCAACAAATACTACTTTTTGTATTGATATCGGATACAAAGCGGTAGTCTCTGAAAATACATTAGATAAAAGATTAGTCATTTTAAATGATGATAATTTAATTCCGATTGCCCATTCAGAAGAGCATTTAATTATAGGAAATAAAGGTAAAAACCAATATGAAATTGGCGATACCATCTACGCCCTTCCCTATCATGTTTGTCCAACCTGTGCACTTTACGATTCGGTTCAGGTGGTGAACAAAAAACATCAAATTTACGATCAATGGATGGTGGCTGCGCGAGGCAGAAAAATCAATATATAAATTTCAAGTTGCTGTAATATGTTTATAATAGACGCCCATTTAGACCTAAGCATGAATGCAATGGAATGGAACAGAGATCTCAGGAACGACGTTCCGACTTTACGCCATTTAGAAAAAGGAATGACCGACAAACCCGATCGTGAGCGCGCTACGGTTTCATTTCCTGATTTGCGAAAAGGCAATATCGGAATAGTTGTTGCCACTCAAATCGCGCGTTTTGTAAAACCGGAGAGCATTATTCCGGGTTGGAATTCTCCTGAACAGGCCTGGGCACAAACACAGGGACAATTAGCGTGGTACAAAGCCATGGAAGAAGCCGGTGAAATAACGCAGATTACAGATAAAAAATCACTCCAAAAACAAATTGATTTATGGAATGACGGAACTCCAAACGATAAAAAACCAATAGGTTATATTTTAAGTCTGGAAGGAGCCGATTCTATTCTTGATATTTCGTATTTGGAAAAAGCCTATAATTATGGATTACGAGCGATTGGTCCAGCCCATTATGGTCCCGGACGTTATGCCAACGGAACGGATGCAACCGGAAAAATGAATCAAAACGGGCTTGATTTACTGAAGGAAATGGAGCGTCTGAATATTATTCTGGATGCAACACATTTGTGCGATGATGCTTTTTGGCAGGCATTGGATCATTATAATGGTGCGGTTTGGGCAAGCCATAATAATTGCAGAAGTCTGGTTGATCACAATCGTCAATATAGCGATGAAATGATTCAGGCTTTAATTTCGAGAGGAGCTGTTATCGGAGGCGCTTTAGATGCGTGGATGCTGGTTCCGAATTGGGAAAGAGGTGTTTCGACTCCAAAAGAAATGAATTGTAATTTAGAAACGGTTTTCAAACACATGGATCATATTTGCCAGTTGGCCGGAAATGTCAATCATATTGGGGTTGGTTCAGATCTTGACGGTGCTTTTGGAACGGAACAGTCTCCGTATGATTTAAATACAATTGCCGATTTACAAAAACTCGTTCTTATCTTTAAAAATAATGGTTATTCTGATGCAGATTTAAACAAAATTTTTCATCAGAACTGGATTGACTTTTTGATGCGAAATTGGGACTAAATAAAAACCAAATCAGGAACTGCCTTCTTATACGATTTCAATTTTTCGTGATCGGCACCTACTTCGGTCACCACAAAATTCACTTCGGATAAGTTGGCAATTTTCATTTTTAAAACGGTGTCCAGTTTTTCAGAAATAGTAAGGATGGCTGTTTTTTCAGAAGCCTGAATCATTGCTTTTTTAACCTGAACAGTTTCCCAGTCAGAATCTGAGAATCCGCCTTCGATATCCAAAGCATTGGTTCCTAATATCAATAAATCGGCTTTAATATTAGCCAACTGATTATAAACATCGCCGCTCACACACATTTGGCTGTAAGACGAAATACTGCCGCCAATCATGATAGTTTTTACATTGGGTTTGTCCAGGAGTTCCACGGCTGACAAAACAGTCACCGTAAAAATAGTAAGATTCATGTCGTTTGGAATTAATCGGATAAATTCTCTGATAGTAGTTCCTCCGCCAATTAATAAAACCATACCGTCATGAAGTAAACCAACTGTTTTTTGGGCAATAATTTGTTTTGCTTCGCCGGCATACGTCTGATTTGATGAAGAATGATGGTACGCTTTTGTCATCGCACCGCCTTTCACTTTAATCAATAACGATTCTGATTCAAGTTCATTAATATCGCGTCTGATAGTGTCTTCTGAAACAGAAAGTTTGGCAGAAAGTGTTTCAAAACTCACACGGGTGTGCAGGTTAATCTCTTTTAAAATATGATTTTTACGTTCTTCCTTAGTAAGATTTACTAATTCATTATCATTCATTTCGAAGCTTTTTTAATAAAGCAAATGTAAACAATAAGTGCAATAATATTGCGAATCAAATTCTGAAACAAATGAGTATCTTTAAAAATATCTTAATTATAAAGGCTTATAAAGAAATTAAAGCTGCATTTTTTTTGCAAAACAGATATAAATTAAAAACATTGCCCTATGAACAAAAATCTTTTATTCATTTTCTTATTTATATATTCATTAGGAAATGCACAGAATTCTTCCAACAGCAATTCGATTATTCCCGCACCTAATTTTTATAAAGCAACAGGAGACAGTATTCGACTGAACGGTCAGATAAAAGTTATTTTCGAAAACAATACATACAGCCCCAAAGAACAAAAAACAGCTGCTATTTTTGAATCTGCCATCAACTCCAATACATCAAATAAAAAAAGCAATATTGAAGTTTTGTTTATTGCGAAAACACCATCTTCGACATTAAAAAAAGAAGGATATACAATCAATATTAGTTCAAAAAAGATAACCGTTACCGGAAGTGAAGAAGGATTATTTTATGCGGTTCAGAGTTTATTGCAAATGCTTCCGAATAAACCAAAAAATCAGGAGATAAAATTGCCTTGTATTACGATTGAAGACGCACCACGATACGCTTACCGAGGTTTGCACTTAGATGTGTGCCGCCACTTTTTTACTATTGATGTTATAAAAGATTTTATTGCACAAATGTCCAGCTATAAGCTAAACAACTTTCATTGGCACTTAACGGATGATCAGGGCTGGAGAATAGAGATAAAAAAGTATCCAAAATTAACCGAAGTCGGATCTAAAAGAGCACAGACATTAGTGGGGAATAAATTTGAAAGATTTCCTTATTTTTTTGACGGAAATCCCTACGGAGGTTTTTATACTCAGGAAGAAATCAAAGACATCGTAAAATTTGCAGAAGCACATTATGTAAATATTATTCCTGAAATCGAAATGCCCGGTCATGCAACTGCAGCTGTAACGGCTTATCCAAATTTATCCTGTTTTCCAGATCGACCTTATAAAGTTGTAGAATATTGGGGGGTTTTTGAGGATATATTTTGCGCGGGAAAAGAGGAAACTTTTGTTTTTCTGGAAGATGTTTTGACAGAAGTAATGGCTTTGTTTCCAAGCAAATACATTCACATTGGCGGAGACGAATGCCCGAAAACAAGATGGAAAGAATGCCCGAATTGCCAAAAGAGAATCAAAGACCTAAATTTAAAAGACGAACATGAACTTCAAAGTTACCTCACAACCCGAATAGAGAAATTTTTAAATGCAAATGGAAGACAAATTCTCGGCTGGGATGAAATGCTCGAAGGCGGATTGGCTCCAAATGCGGCAGTAATGTCCTGGCGAGGCGAAGCTGGCGGAATCAGTGCAGCAAGACAAAAACACAACGTGATTATGAATCCGGAACAGGTTTTATATCTGGATTACAATCAGGGATATTCACTAAATGAGCCCCTGACAGTTGGAAGATTAGTTACCGTTGAAAAAATCTACAATTACAATCCTACCCCTGTTGATAGTTTAACGGTTGAAGAGCAAAAATATATCATGGGCGTTCAGTCGAATCTTTGGTCGGAATATTTAACGAGTCCGGCTAAACTCAATTATCAGCTTTATCCGAGAATGTTTGCTTTAGCAGAAATAGCCTGGACAGCACCTCAAAACAAAAATTACAACAATTTCGTTTTAAACCGAATGCCGCACCATTTAGAAAAATTAGAATTACAAAAGAGATTATATAAAGTTCCGGCACCATTCGGTTCTACCGAAACCGCTTTAATTGCTTCAAAATATATTTTAGATTTAAAACCAACTATCAAAAACGGACATATATTTTATACCATTGATGGTTATAATCCTGATGAAACAGCTGAACTTTATACAAAACCTGTAACCATAAATATCTCCAAAGGAGAATTCAGAATTATAAAAACAGTTCAAATTAGCGAAAGCGGAAGAAAAAGCTCCATCAATAAAATACTGGTTAGAAATCCGGATCTAAAATCGGCTTTGGCAATAAACCCAACTAAAAAAGGTTTAAAATTTGACTATTTCACCGGACCATTATTTCAGCAGGTTCAGGATTTAGAATTAGCAAAACCAGCCAGTTCAGGAATTTTTGAAGGAAGAATAAGCAGTGAAAAATGGAAAACCAAAACAGAACGTTATATAGGTTTAAAATTAGACGGATATATTTACGTTGAAGAAACAGGAAAGTATACTTTTTCAACCCTTTCAGATGACGGATCGAAACTTTTTATCGATAATGAATTAGTTGTAGATAATGATGGAATTCATTGGCTCCATGAAGCGTATGGAGCTGTAAAATTAGAGAAAGGCTTCCACAAAATCAACATCAGCTATTTTGACCAGATTGGAGGAACTACTCTAAGCTGTTTTATTCAGCAGGAAGGAAAAGAAAAACTGGAAATTAGTGCTTCGCAGTTGTATTATGAATAGAAAACAAAAAACGCATTCAAATGAATGAATGCGTTTTTCTATAAAGAAGTGTATTTTATTTATCCTTTTAAGCTTGCAGCTAAATATTCACGGTTCATACGTGCGATATTTTCAAGAGAAATTCCTTTAGGACATTCTACTTCACAAGCTCCGGTGTTGGTACAGTTACCAAAACCTTCTAAATCCATTTGGTGAACCATGTTTAGTACACGCTCTGTAGCCTCAACTTTACCTTGTGGCAACAATGCATATTGAGATACTTTTGCACCCACAAACAACATTGCCGATGAGTTTTTACAAGTAGCTACACAAGCTCCACAACCAATACAAGCAGCTGCATCAAATGATTTATCTGCATCGTCTTTATTAATCGGAATTGTATTCGCATCAATTGTATTTCCTGAAGTATTTACCGAGATAAATCCTCCTGCGTGTTGAATTCTGTCAAAAGAACTTCTGTCAACCACTAAATCTTTAATTACAGGGAAAGCTTTTGCTCTGAATGGCTCGATAAAAATCGTATCACCATCTTTAAACATACGCATGTGTAACTGACAAGTAGTTACTCCTCTGTCTGGTCCGTGTGCTTCTCCATTGATGAATAAAGAACACATTCCGCAGATTCCTTCACGACAATCGTGGTCAAATGCTACTGGCTCTTCTCCTTTGTTGATTAATTGTTCGTTAAGAACATCAAGCATTTCAAGGAAAGACATATCCGGTTCGATTCCGTCGATTGGGTAATCAACAATTCCCCCTTTATCCTGGGCGTTTTTCTGACGCCATATTTTTAATGTAAGTTTCATACTGTTTTAGTTTGAAGGTCATAAATCCGAAAGTCGAAAGTCGCCTGACAATTGCCATTAGACTTTAAGACTTTTGTCTTTTGACTAATTGCTATTTGTAACTACGCTGTACTAATTTAATGTTTTCGTAAACCAGAGGTTCTTTGTGTAATACGGCATCACTTGGTTTTCCTTTGTATTCCCAGGCTGCAACGTATGCAAAGTTTTCGTCATCACGAAGTGCTTCTCCTTCTTCTGTCTGGTATTCTTCACGGAAGTGACCTCCACAAGATTCGTTACGGTGTAAAGCATCTTTTGCGAACAATTCTCCTAACTCTAAGAAATCGGCAACACGTGTCGCTTTCTCTAATTCCTGATTAAATCCGTCAGCGGTTCCAGGAACTTTTACGTCTCTGTAAAACTCTTCGCGTAAAGCAGCAATTTCTACGATAGCTTCGTTTAATCCTTTCTCATTACGAGCCATACCAACTTTATCCCACATGATTTTTCCTAATTTCTTATGGAAATAATCAACTGAATGCGTTCCTTTATTATTGATAAATCTATCGATTTGATCTTTTACAGCTTTCTCAGCTTCAACGAATTCCGGTAAGTCTGTAGAAATTGGTCCCATTTTAATATCCGGAGCCAAATAATCTCCAATAGTATAAGGAAGTACAAAATATCCATCAGCCAAACCTTGCATCAAGGCAGAAGCTCCAAGCCTGTTAGCTCCGTGGTCAGAAAAGTTAGACTCTCCAATTGAGAAGCAACCAGGAATTGTAGTCATTAAATTATAATCAACCCAGGTTCCTCCCATTGTGTAGTGAACCGCAGGGTAAATCATCATTGGCGAAGTATATGGATCTTCGTCAACGATTTTGTAATACATTTGGAACAAGTTTCCGTATTTACTTTTTACTATGTCAGCTCCTAATTTGGTTATTAAAGCTTTATCATCAGCATTCAAACCTTTTACGTAAGCTGCTTCTTTTCCGTAACGTTCAATTGCAGCAGCAAAATCAAGGTAAACTGCTTCACCTGTTTTATTTACTCCAAAACCGGCGTCACATCTTTCTTTTGCAGCACGCGATGCAACATCACGAGGTACTAAGTTACCAAAAGCAGGATATCTTCTTTCTAGGAAATAATCTCTTTCCGCTTCAGATAAATCAGTTGCTTTTTTCTTTCCTTCACGAATTGCCTGAGCATCTTCTAATTTTGCAGGAACCCAAATACGACCGTCATTACGTAACGATTCAGACATCAAAGTCAGTTTTGACTGGTGATCTCCTGAAACCGGAATACAGGTTGGGTGAATTTGCGTGTAACAAGGATTAGCGAAAAACGCTCCTTTTTTATGAATTTTCCACGCTGCTGTTGCGTTACTTCCCATAGCATTTGTTGACAAGAAAAATACGTTTCCGTATCCTCCAGATCCAATCACTACGGCATGAGCAGAATGTCTTTCTATTTCTCCGGTAATTAGGTTACGAGCGATAATACCTCTCGCTTTTCCATCAACGATTACTAAATCAAGCATTTCGTGACGGTTGTACATTTTTACTTTTCCACGACCAATCTGACGGTTCATTGCAGAATAAGCTCCTAACAATAATTGCTGTCCTGTTTGTCCTTGTGCGTAAAATGTACGGGAAACCAAAGTTCCTCCAAAAGAACGGTTATCTAAAAGTCCGCCATATTCACGAGCCAATGGCACCCCTTGAGCCACGCACTGGTCGATAATATTTGCTGAAACTTCAGCCAAACGGTGAACGTTTGCTTCACGAGCGCGGTAATCACCACCTTTTACAGTATCGTAAAACAATCTGTAAACCGAGTCACCATCACCTTTATAATTTTTTGCTGCATTAATACCACCTTGTGCTGCAATAGAGTGCGCACGACGAGGTGAATCCTGAAAACAAAATGCTTTTACGTTATACCCCAATTCAGCCAAAGTTGCCGCAGCAGAACCTCCAGCCAAACCTGTACCAACGATAATAATATCTAAATTACGTTTGTTTGCAGGGTTTACTAAATTAATATGATCTTTATAATCTGTCCATTTGTCCGATATTGGGCCATGTGGAATTTTTGAATCTAATGCCATTATAATTGATATTAATTAT
>Ga0247805_1001341_pt1 | contig 11890 bp, 12 predicted proteins | sample UWRJL044104R1_FD_180930 | JGI IMG/M metagenome (GOLD analysis project Ga0247805, IMG submission 180930) | Plant litter microbial communities from Arlington Agricultural Research Station in Wisconsin, United States - UWRJ-L044-104R-1 | ecosystem: Environmental > Terrestrial > Plant litter >...
ATCGGCGTACCTGCCTGCGAAGTCGGTCAACCTGTCGGACATCAATGCTTTCGGCCACGACGGTTCAACGGCAGAAAAGATGATTGCCCAGGTTGAAGAAGCGGAAAAGGCGGGTTCGTTTATCGTCTTCCTCTTCCACGGTGTCGGAGGCGAGCATCCGATGAACGTTGCCGAAGAAGAACACCAGAAGCTGCTGGACTACCTGAAGAAAAGGGAAAAGGACCTATGGGTGGCCACGATGGTGGATGTGGCGAAGTACATCAGGAAGGAGCAAGGGAAGTAATTTCCTATTGCTTATTATTATTATTATTATTATTATTATTATTATTATTATTATTTATTACTATACTACTATTGTTTATTAGACACGAATTGCACGAATTTCCACGAATGATTGGTGAAAATTGGTGCAATTCGTGTTTCTTTTTATGGCTGGGTTTATCCTCTGCCTATTTCAAGTTCCGTGCATAATAATTACTCATCAGCGTCACGAAGCTCACAATCGTTATCGTGCTCAACGGCATGATGATGGCGGCAACAAGCGGCAGCAGGTTTCCCGTAACCGCAAAGCTCAATCCCACGACATTGTACAGGAGCGACAGCACAAAGCTCATCTTGATGGTGGCAATCGCCTTGTGCGAGAGCTTTAGGAAGTAATGCAGCTGCCGGAATTCCCCGGCATCCAATATCGCGTCGCAGGCAGGCGAAAACACGTTGACGTTCTCGGAGATCGAAATCCCTACATTGCTTTGTGCCAATGCTCCCGCATCGTTCAGACCGTCGCCTACCATCATCACGTTCCGGCCTTCTTCCTGCAATTTCCTGATGAAGTCAAGCTTCTGTTCCGGCTTCTGGTTGAAGACGAGTTCGGTTCCCCGCGGTACCAGCTGTTCCAGTGTTTCCCTTTCTCCTTCGTTATCACCCGACAGCACCTTGATCTGATAGTGTGCAGACAGGCTCCTGAAAAGTTCCTGCAGTCCTTCACGGTACTGGTTGTGGAAGCTGTATTTCCCCAGATACTTGCCGTTGATCCTGATATGGACGGTGGTCTGCCGTATGCTGTCTCCATCCGCTTTTTCCACAAACGATGCGGACCCGATCTTGATGGTGTTCCCTTCAATGGAAGCCTCGATGCCCTTGCCCGCAATCTCGTTGAAGGTATCGGCCTTCAGCTTTGCCGTTTCCGGCAGGAAGCCATACAGCATCCTGCTCAACGGATGGTTCGAGGCACGGAGCGTGTTCTTGATCAGGACCGCCTCTTCCTCCGGGATCACTTCCCCTTCATAAGAAATATTCGATGTCTTGTTGGTCGTGATGGTTCCCGTCTTGTCAAAAACCAGGGTGTCCACTTTCGCCAATTGTTCAATCACCAAGGCATTTTTCAGGTAGAACTTCTTCCTGCCCAGGATCCGCAACACATTTCCCATCGTGAAAGGCGCAGTCAGGGCCAGGGCACAAGGACAAGCCACTATCAGGACCGCGGTAAACACATTGAAGGCCGTATTGGCATCAAAAAACATCCAATAGCCGAAGCCGGCAACGGCAATCAATAGCAATAGGGGCGTAAAGTAGCGGCTGATGCTGTCGGTAATGGTCTTGTACTGCTGGCCGACCTTCTTCTGGAACACGTCGTTGCTCCACAATTGCGTAAGGTAGCTTTGCGAAACGGAACTGACCACTTCCATCTCGACCTCCCTTCCAATCTGTTTCCCTCCGGCAAACAACCTGTCACCGGAATTCTTGGTAATCGGGATCGCCTCTCCGGTCACAAAGCTGTAATCAATCGAGGCCTTCTCGCTGATCAGGATCCCATCCGCAGGGATCAATTCCTCGTTGCGGATCAGCAACCGGTCGCCTTGCCGGATGTCGTAAATCGGGACACTCTCTTCAGCATCCGCATTCACTTTCGTTACCGCAATCGGGAAATAGGATTTGAAATCCCTCTCGAAACTCAGGAAGCTGTAGGTCTTGATCTGGAACATCTTGCCCAGCAGCATGAAGAAGACGAGCCCCGTCAGGCTGTCAAAGAAGCCCTGTCCGTAACCGAAGACGATGTCCACGGTGCTTCTCACGAACATCACGATGATGCCCAGTGCAATGGGTATGTCGATGTTCAGCATCCGTGCCCTGATGCTCCTGTAGGCCGAGACATAATAGCCGCTGGCCGAATACAGGAAGCTCGGCAGCGACAAGGCGAATACGAGCCACCTGAAGAAACCCTTGTAATGGTCGAGCCAGAACTCCGTAGACTCGAAGTATTCGGGAAACGAGAGCAGCATGATGTTCCCGAAGCAGAAAAAGGCAACGCCCAGCTTGTAGGTGAGCGTCCGGTCGGTTGCGCTTTTCCCGGTCTCGTAATGCTCCAGACTGATGTAGGGTGGGTACCCGATCCTGGCCAAGAGCTCCACGATTTCCTTCAAGGAAAGCCGCTCCGGATTGTAGATGATCCTGACTTTCTTCTCCGGAAAGTTCACCTGCGAGGAGCTTATCTCCTTTTGAAGGCGCTGTAGATTTTCCAGAATCCAAATGCACGAACTGCAGTGAATGTGTGGTACGTTAAGGGAAACAATAGCTGTTTCATCCTCCCTGAATTCCAATAGTTTCTCAACGATCTTCTCATTGTCTAAAAAATCATATTTTCCTTTTATGTCCTGTGGCGTCGCACCCGGCGATTGCTCGAAATCATAATAGGAGGCAAGGCCGTTGAGGCTGAAAATCTCGTACACGGTCTTGCAACCCGCGCAACAAAATGTCTGGCCGTCAAAAACTATCGCTTCTTCCCCTATGCTGTCAAGTCCACAATGGAAACAATTCCGTGTATCCATAACTTTGCTCATTTACCTGTGGCAAAGTTCCTGCAGGAGGGCAAATTATAATATGATATTTGTCATATAAAGTCGTAAATTTGCAGACTCCAAAAAACCTTCCTGCAATGAGCAAATGTGAACAATGTATCGTTAGAGAATTCAGTTCCCTGAAGGCACTCAATAAAGACGAGCTGCTGAAGATGGCGGACTGCAAGACTTCCATGCAAGTAAAAAAGGGCGATGTTATTTTTGAAGAGGGAGAGAACGTCAACGGTGTCTTCTGCGTCAAGGATGGCGTCTGCAAGATGACCAAGTTGAGCCAGAACGGAAAGGACCAGATCGTGAAGCTGGTCAAGAAGGGCGAATTGTTGGGACAGCGTTCCATGATCAGCGACGAGCCGGCCAATCTCTCGGCGGTTGCGTTGGAGGATATGCAGGTATGCTTTATCCCGAAAAGCGAGATCATGGGCTTCTTCAACCATAACAATGCGTTCTCGATGAACGTGATGAAGACCATCTGTGGCGATCTCAAGGAGGCCGATGACGTCATGGTGGGAATGGCGCAGAAGACGGTGAGGGAGCGATTGGCGCACACGCTGCTGTACCTGGAGGAAACCTTCGGGGTGCATCCTGACAAGTCCTTGAAACTACAGCTCTCCCGCGAAGAAATAGCGGGAATGATAGGAACGGCAACTGAAAGCTGTATCCGCCTGTTGTCGGAATTGAAGAAGGAAAACGCAATTGAACTGGTCGGAAAGAAGATCATCATCACCGACAGGAACAAGCTTGTCCGCATCGGAAATTAATATCCTGTAATCTTTTACCGCAATCGCATAAGACTTTATGCTGCCAGATTCCTGAACTTTGAAACAAGTCAAATCCTTAAATCAAAGCAACATGGAAGATTTACGCAAAGAAGACAGCGAAGAACAATTGAAAGATTTCAGTACCACGGATAATCCCCTTAACACTTCCGTGGAAGGAATTGCGGCAGATGAAACAACCGGAAGTGGTTATGATGAAGCCGAACGCGCTACCAAGGACGCCACGAACACGGAATATCCCGACGATCCGCAACACAAGGGAAGCCGTGAACTGATTGACCAATACAACATCAACGATCAGGCCCATTCGGACAGCAGCAAGGACGATTTCGTGAAGACGGTATCCAATGCCACGCACGCGGATGGAACCGACGGAAGCAAGGACAATAGTAAGGATAGCCCTATTTGAAAGGATTCCGCTCCTGCCATTCGGTCTTGGGCTCCAGATAGTCAAAGATGACGTCCATTTTCTTGTTGATCAGGGAATTGCTGTGCCTGATATAGCCGTACATTTCTACAGGCCGTGCGCCAACGGAACTCTTTATTTCCAAGGCCGTCCTGGCAAACACGACTTCCTTGAACCCCTTGTTGATGGAGTAGGCCACCATGTCGTAAAGCATGTTGAGGTAGAGCATTTTTTCCCTCTGGATGGTTTCGTCGTATCCTAGAAAATAGGTGTCCATTGCGCTGCCGTTCTTGATCAGGGTATTGAATCCGATCAGCTTTTCCTCGATAAAATAGCCGTAGAACAGGAATTTGTCTCCCAGCAGCTCCTTGAAGACCCTGAAATGGTTCTTCGCCAGGAAGAACGTATTGAAGGGGGCATTCCTGGCCACGTGGAAGTACAGGTCATAAATGGTGTCTTCATACCTGATGATGTCTTCCAGATCCATCTTGCGCTTTTCGATGCCTTCCGCCTTCTTCCTGCTGCGCTTGTATTGGTCGCGGTATTTCTTGCTGAGGTCGGCCAAATAATCGTCAAAGGAAGTCCAGTTTTCCTTGATTTCAAACACCATGTTGGGCTGGATGCAGAACTTGTAATGGTCCTTGAATCCGATGTCCTCAAAGTCCTTGATCTCTTCCCTTGTAAAATCCTTGAACGAGGTGAGGTGTATTTTCTTGCCTTTCTCCTTGAAGAGGACCTGCAACGCCTTTGAAGCTTTCTTCAGGGCTTTCAAGGCCTCTTTCGTGTTGATTTCTGGCAGGAAGTGAAACGCATTCTGGCCCGTCAGCATATTGTTTCCAATGAACAGCACGTGCGAACTGAAGTTCTTGAAGATGAAATTCCTCACGGAGGTCTTCACGCAACGGTCCCGCTCGCCAAATGATTTGAGCTGGTTGACGTCCAAGAATTGCGACAAGGCAATGCCCACCAGCTGTTCCCCTTTGAAGAAGCCCATGAAGTGGCACGTCATGTTTTCGGGACCGGATTGTTCCAGCACCCCGAGGTATTCCCGGGAAAGAAAAATGTTTTCAATGGCCAGATCGTTCCAGTTTTCCGGAAGTTCCGCAGTCGAACTGAAAATCTTGTAGGTGAGTGTTGTAGTCAAATCAAAAAAAATCGCCCCACAAAAGTAGAGCGATTGTACTATAATTAAATGTTAATTATTTCCAGCCGCAGACGATGGCGCCCATCAGGGTCATCACCACCAGCCAGTAACCGGAAGTAACGGCGACATATTTGAAGGACTTTTGCTCGAAAAGGGCATTGGTGCCGATTACGGGCAATACGATAAACAGCGAAGCCATGAAACCGTGCAGTGCTCCGTGCTTGAACGTCCTGAAGGCTTCCCCGTGCACCTGCATGTAGGCTATAAAGGCTTCATCGTTGGGATTTCCACCGGCAAGCTGCATGGCGCCGACCTGATGGATTACAATAGTGGGCATGAAGAAAGCCAGCATGAACGCAAGCACGAATGCAAGCCCGAAAACCTTTGCCATATTTGCTTTCCTTGCCTTTTCTTCGGTCATCCCGATTTCCCTCATCCAGATGGTCCCGAAAACCTTTGGGTTGTACCATATGAATCCCACCACAAAACTTGACAGCGCAGCCACCAGGATGGCCAGTAAATTTGGTTCCATAAAAAAGTGTTTTTGTTGATCAAAAGTAAATAAAATTTATTAAAAAATTAACATATGTTTAATTTTTTACGCTGTATTTCAAGAATTGTCAGGGTTGGGTGTATATGTGTTACCAATACGAGCTTGTTTTAAAGTAATCCGAAACAAAAGGCCTGTTGGAGGTTTGGAAGTTTGATCTTGCCAGCTGTTACGAGATGATTGACGTTTTCCTGTACTGGGAATTCTATAACATCTTCCTGAAATCAAATACGTTACATGCGGATCGCATTTGTAACTTTACGATCAAGATAAAACATTCACCTAAAAAAGTAAAGTTATGGCAGAAATTAAAATTGAGAAAAAGAGGCCGGTATGGCCATGGATTGTTGCAGCGCTTATAATCGCTGTATTGGTATATTTTTTCGTTGTAAGAGAGGATCAGGTGCAGTATGAAAAAACCACAGAAGTGGAAACCACTACAAGTACAGACAGTATTGCAGATTAGGCAGGAAACCGGAACATATAATTTATAAAATTAAAGACACATGGAGAACAAGGACAAAAATTTATACAGGCTGGACGAACTTACGGATTATAAGGTAGCTTCCAACTATTCGGATGTAAGGGGATGGAAAATAGTGGATGCAGACAACCGCACCATTGGAAAGATCGACAATTTATGGGTAAACAAGGACATGCAGCGTGTTGTTTATCTCGATGTGAATGTTGACAAGGCATTGATTGAGGACAGCCGTCACGAGGTGCATGATACTATAGCAAACGACAACGGAAGAGAATTCATGTACCGGGACGGCGACAGCCACCTGATCATACCGATAGGATCCGTGAGCATCAACAAGGACACGAAAATTGTCATGGCCAACAGCATAACCTATGATACGTTCAGAAAAACGGGAAGATACAACACGCAGCAAAATTTTGACCGGAACTATGAACGAAGCGTGTTAAGATCGTATTATGCTGATGAGGAATCCCGATCCGGATCCGAGAGTGATGATGATGCTTTCTACAACCGCAGGGAATTTGACGGGCGTTAAGGCATAAATTGAAGTATCTATATCTTTTAAAATAGTTACTTTTATAAAGATGAAACAGTAAAGATCAGATGTCCAAGGATGTCTGGTCTTTTTTTATTGATTCAAAAGCAAATAAGATAATTACAGTGTTTCATTTTGAGAAATGTTGCTGCTGAAGCCATAAAGTTGGCATCCATTGGAAAATGTACTACATTTAGAATAAAAACGCAATGGAAACATACACATCAAAACAGGCCGAAAAGGAATTGTCAAAGATAAAAGGATGGTCCTTCCGAAACGATGGGATTGAAAAAGAGTTTGAATTCAAGGATTTTGTGGAAGCCTTCGGGTTCATGGCAAGGGTGGCGCTGCTGGCGGAAAAGGCCAACCACCATCCGGAATGGTCCAATGTGTACAACAAGGTGCACGTCAGGTTGACCACGCACGATGCCGGAGGGGTGACGGATAAGGATTTTAAATTGGCTGGTGGGATTGAGGGGCTTTTGGATTAGGCCTTTGATTATAATTTCGGTAGAAACAGGTTATGGATTACTTTCAAGGACGAGATTTAACGGTGTTCCTTTAGTTCTATTCATTATGGCATTTGAATCTTGCAATCAATCAGAAGTGAAGTTGATTGTATTGAAAAAATTATATATTTGATAATAAATAAGGTGTGAAATTTATCATACATATCTACCCAAATTTGGATGGCTTTGTGTGGTTTTGTCACACATATAAATAAGTTAGCTGACATTTAAACTAAACTGCGATGATGAAAAAGCATATAGTATTTCTTTTAATTTCCACTTTAGTAACATCTTCTCTGTTTGCTCAAAACTATGAAAGATATAAAAGACTAAAAGACACAGCAATAAACTCAACAAATCTCGGATTCGAGAAAAAGATTTCTATAATAGTTCCAATAGAATGGCAAAAAAATACAAAAAACAAATTTCCATTAATTATTGTGTTTGATAATCAAAATAAAAGAAGCAATAATTATATTCTCAATTCAATTGACTATTTAACTAGTAATGAGCAAATTCCTTCTTCCATAATTATAAGTGTGGAATCGGAACAACGATATCGGTATATTGAAACACAGTACAAAATTTCTGACCCGAATGGACTTGCACTTGAAAATGAAAAATTCATATTTGAAGAATTAATACCCTCTGCTGAAAAAGATTACAATGCTTGTTCTTTTAGGTTGTTAATCGGTCATTCAAGATATGGCTACTTCACAACTTCTCTCTTGAGTTCAAGAATAAAAGATTTGAGTGGTATTATTTCTATGAGCCCATTTTTTGAACAGAAAAATCTTGATTTAACAGATTCTATAAGCGAATTAAATAGACACTCTTTTCATAATAAAAAATATTATCGCTTTGGAATCGGAAACGATTATCCTGAAGATTTCATTAAGATGGATTCCATCACTAAGAATATTCACAATCCTTTTTTAGATATTAAAGGGTATCGTTTTAAAGAAGCAGACCATAATGCTACGCCAGGATTACTAATAAATACAGCACTTTATGAAATCTTTGAAGATTGGTCTGCCATTCAGTCAAAGTATATTTCAAATAAACAAAGAGATTTAAGAATTAAACCATCGCTTGATAATGAAATATTATCCACTTACGCAGTCAAACTAAATTTTTCTCTTGGTATTTTAAATGGTAAGGGCTGGTATTTTTATAATGAAAAACAATATGATAAAGCAATTCAGGCTTGGAAAATCTTAATAGACACTTATCCTAATTTTTCGGAAGCTTATTTATACATTATAAAGGCTCAAGTCGAATTGAAGCAAAACTATTCTGAGACGGTGAAAGAATTCAACAAATCATTAGCTAATTCTGAATTTTATAAAGAAAAAGAAAAGAAAGATTTAGAAATTGAACTGCAAGAAATAACAAAATAAACGTCAGCTAACAGCAGTTTGGCAAAATGGCGGGTTCAGTGCTAAAATCAAAGGCAGTTCTTCGATTGAACTTTTGTGCAAAACTGAACATTTGTGCTTCGATTTCCGCCACTTCGCCAAGCTGCAAAACGTTAGCGGTAATTATACAGAACGACACAACCTAAAAATAAATTTGACAAATGGCGTTTCCAATAGACATAAAATATATCATTGAAACAGAGCAAGAGCTTGGACTTGCATTTCCCGACAACTTCAAATCCAAAATGACGCAAGTAAATGGTGGCGAGTTAATGACAGAAGACGATGATTGGCAACTGTTTCCATTTTTTGACAAATCAGACAACAAACGAATTAGCAGGACTTGTAATCACATAATTCTAGAAACTAATCAAGCAAAGCAATGGGAGAATTTTCCAGTTAACGGAATTGCAATTGGCTCAAATGGTTGTGGCGACCTTTTATTACTACTACCTACAAAAGAAGACAATAGGAAACTAAGTGACGAGATTTTTATGTGGTTTCACGAGACAGGAGAAACAGAAAAAATCGCAGATAGCATTAACGAATTAAATGACGACTAAAAAATAACTACCGCTAACACACGCTACAAGCAAGCTGGGCATTTGGTTTAATTTGAAGATTGTTTTGTATTTGAAAAATAGTTTTTAACCGAAAGTTTAAGCTTTCTTAATCCCAGCCTGCGTGTAGCGCGAGAACGTTGTACGATATTAACAAGCGCCATGTGCATTATGACATTTAACATACAATCAACCAACCTAAGAAAAAAATATGAAATCAATTCGGTTAATTCCATTATTAATGATTTTACTCTCAGTGCCTTCAATCGTCTTTTCCCAAGACTCGTTGGTAACTAAAATTACTAAGGAAAACTTTACGACATTTTCGGTAGATAAAAAATCTTTTAGAGGAAACGGATGGGATACATTAGTTAATCGAATACAAAAATCGGATTTTGTATTAATTGGTGAAGACCATTTTTCAAATGAAATCCCCTTTTTCTTTTCAGCAATAGCCAACAAAGTTAAATTTGATAATTTCTTTTGTGAAATAGACCCATATTCGGCAAAACTTATAGAATCTAAAATCCAAAATCTTTCCGAGATACAATTGAGAAATTATGTAAACGACTTTGGAGATGTTTTTTCTTTTTATTCTTTTGATCCCGAATTTCAACTTCTTGAGCAATTAGTAAAATCAAAAACTTCTATTTATGGAACTGACCAAATATTATTGGTAGCAGACAGGCTAATCTGTAATGAATTAAAACAGAAAACCAAGAATGATAAAGCAAAGAAAATTTATGAGAATATTGAGCGAAAATCAAAAGCATATTTTGCAGACTTTTTGAAAGACCAAAGCAAGCCATTTTATATGAAAACGGATGAGTTTGAAAATGAAATTTCAGCTCTTCAACAGCTTAAATTAAGCCAAGAGGAAAAGGAAAAAGTCGCAGCGCTTAAATTAACGGCAAAAATTTATAAAGATGAAAACAGTCATCATTTACGAATTCAATTGATGAAAAATAATTTAATGAAAGTGTATTCTGAATGGGAAAACAAGAAAAATCTATTCAAATTTGGAGCTAACCATATGGCAAAGGGTGAAAGTTTATTGGAAATATATGATCTTGGTAATTTAATAAATAATATAGCAGATAGCAAGTTCAAAAAATCCTTACATATAATGATTTTAGGGAAATCAGGCACACTATCATCACCTTTTAAAGGTTTGCCAGACGAGATAGTTGACGAAAACAGTGCCAACTCCAAATTATTAAAGCCTATATTTAACAATGTTACCACGGAGCAATGGCATTGTTTCGATATGCTTCCCCTTAGAACTGCGTTAGAAAACGGAAAAGTAAAAGTAAAAGATATTAAGTTGTCAAGAATAATAAAGGGGTTTGATTATGTAATTATCATTCCGAAAGTTACTGCCTCAAGATATCCAAAGACAGAATAAGAACATCGTGCAACAAGGGTTTTGCGTCAGGCGGGCTAAAGTGCAAAATTCAACAGCAGTTTTTCAATCAGACTTTAGTAATAAAACCCGATCGCTCGGATATGTCGTCAACGATAGCGCAGAATTGCATTCTGTGACCGCAAAGTATTGTTCTTTATTTTTAAAACATCAAAACAAATGCAACAATACCACATTTAAATCATTTTCCAAACCTGCATAGTTTCGTGCTGAACTAAAATAATAATCTTCAGCCAATGTTACAATTTTATCTTTCACGGGATTGTTATGGATGTAGTCTACCTTTTGCTTGATAAAAGCATTGCTATAAATGTGCTCTGCATGATAGCCATTTTGCCAAACCTTGTAAGTCTGATCCTTTTTTAGATGTTCACAGGCTTTTTGAAAATAATCCAGCATCCATTCTCTTCGGCTCTCGGGTTCATCAATTATGGTCTGAACTATTTTCTTTGAAGTAAATTTTTTGAAATCCCTAATAATATCAGACAGTATAAAGCCTTCTGTCCCTTTGCATAATAAATGTATGTGACTGCTCATAATACAATAGGCATAAATTTCCAAGCCTTTATTTTCCTGACAGTATTGCAAGGCATTGATTAAAACCTTTTTTTGATTGAGCCTTGTAAAAACATCAATCCAACCGACTGTTGTTAGGGTAATAAAATACGCTTCTTCTGTAGTTGTTGCTTTGTATTTTGTTGACATATTGTTCTTTGTATTCTTGCAAATATAAGAACTGCAAGTTTATAGGCTTAGTTTGCTTTACTTTGTGGACACAGAATGCAATTCTGCGCTATCGTTGTGTAGATGTGTGTGGTCAGTTTCTTGCCTGTCAAGATATACTTAGCGGGCACGGATTATAATTTCGATATCACGTCGCTCAGATATGCGCAACGATAGCGCGGAAATTCTTTCCGTGCCCGTTCCTACATTAATAAAAACTGCTGTACGTATAGAGTTAAAAACGGGAAGCTGTTAAGAACTACTTTGCGGGCACGGATTGCAAATCCGCGCGATCGGGTCTTGTAGAATAATAACTACATTTGTCTGAATGTCAGTAAATAAACCTACATTTGAGTGAAACAATTAATAATTTAATTTACGAATTATGGCTAAAAAAAGCAGCAATTTGTTTACGGAAAACCGTAATTGTTCTGAGAGTAATAGTAGTATTATTGTAGGAGAAATTATTATTGTGGTTATTAACAGGTATACATCTTGTTTTGGTGG
>Ga0247805_1001342_pt1 | contig 11886 bp, 8 predicted proteins | sample UWRJL044104R1_FD_180930 | JGI IMG/M metagenome (GOLD analysis project Ga0247805, IMG submission 180930) | Plant litter microbial communities from Arlington Agricultural Research Station in Wisconsin, United States - UWRJ-L044-104R-1 | ecosystem: Environmental > Terrestrial > Plant litter >...
AGGAATACCTCAGGGTGTCCTTGTTGCACAGGAATTAGGCCTGCCATTTGCTTATGTAAGAGCGAAAGCAAAAGAACACGGAACAGGTAGCCTGATCGAAGGTGAAATCATTGAAGGACAGCGCGTAGTTGTTGTGGAAGATCTTATATCAACCGGCAAGAGCAGTCTACAGGCAGTTCAGGCATTGAAAGATGCAGGATTATCTGTAGCCGGATTAGTTTCTATTTTCACTTATGGCTTTGATATCGCCGAAGAGAATTTCAAAGAAGCTAAATGTCGCTTTGCTACATTATCCAACTATAATACATTAATTCAATATGCTGCGGAAAACAGCTTCATCGCACAAAGTGAAGTAGACTTGTTGAACCAATGGAGAAGAAACCCTGCAGAATGGGGTAAAAATGCAGACCAAAAAAACTAGCTAAGATGACTGTAATCGAAAGTGTTGCCACTATTAATCGTCCTGTAGATCAGGTGTATGCTTTTTTAGCAGACATGAATAATCACCAGCAGCTGATGCCTGAGAATATCTATAACTGGACCTCTACCACAGATGAAGCCAACTTTACTATCCAAAACATGGCTAAGCTTGCATTAAAGATATCAAGCCGTATCGAAAATCAGGAGCTAATTGCTGTTCCTAGTGAAAAAGCACCCTTTGATCTGGAGTTAAAGTGGACCGTATCCGATAATGGAGATGGGACAACTATCGCAACACATATTATATCGGCAGATCTTAATATGATGATGAAAATGCTGGCAGCAGGTCCTTTACAAAAACTTGCAGACCACCAGACAAGCAGATTAGCAGAAATATTAGCCTAATATCACAATATTCAATATCCCGTTTCTGGGCATAAAAAAAGCTGATCTAAAGATCAGCTTTTTTTATGCCCAGAAATTGTTTCCCAACTATCAGTTTGGAACCGAAACAGAATGCTACAGTAAGCTGAATTTAAAATATACCGGTACGTGATCCGATATTTTTCTCGCAGCCTTCAGATCTTCAAAAGCGGTATAGAAATGTATCACACCCGAGTTGATACAATTGATAAAAGCTTTTTGATAGAAGAAATTATCGTAGGCTGAAGCCAGGCAATCACCCTGTATACATTTTTGCCTCAGCGTCGTTTTCTGCTTTTGAAAAGCAGGCGGATAACCCATCCTTTTTAAGGGGTTAAAAACAGTATGAGATTCCGGAAGATTAAAATCACCCAGGAAAATCAAAATATCGGATGGGTAAACAGCTGGAAGGTACTGGAGGTATTTGATCTCAGTTTCTGGCTGTTTAACCTTAGGTACCGCATGCAGACTAGCTAGTGTGAATTGTTTCTTACCCAATTTAAATCTTGCCATATATGGCTCCCTGTTAATCTCCAGGTTGTATTTTCTTTCAAGCCATGGCTCTCCTACTAAAGAAGTTTTACTCGTTTTCCATAAGTAAGCATAGCGCTCTTTACTGTATCTGTCTCCGGATGTCCCGTGACTAATCGTATAATCCCACTTGGCACCAGTTCTATTTAGCTCATCGTGAAGCCTGGCTACAGCTTGAGGGCCACCAGGACCGGCCACAACTTCCTGTATGGCTATGATATCATACTCCCGGAGAGTTTTGGCAATAAAAGTAATTTGCTCGTCAGTTTTGGATTTACCGAAATTCTGCAGGTTCCAGGAACAAACCTGGATCGTCTGACCAAAAGCAGAAATATTGATCAGGAATAAAAATAATAAAAGGAACTTCTTCATTAAATAATATTAGAGGAATAGCACAAAACGCTGGATCAGGAACCGATGTCCTGTCTGGATTGAATAATATTTTTGACGTTCATCAGGACTATTGCAAAGATAATCAGCGCAATTCCCAGCCATTGGGTAAGGTTTACTGGCTCTTTCAAAAGTATGAAAGCAAACATTACAGAAACCGGAAGTTCAATTGAAGCGACGATAGTTCCCAGGCTGATACCGGTTAAAGGCATGCCGCTCGTGAATAATAAAGGTGGTAGGATCGTTCCGAAAAATGCCAGAAATAAACCCCAGGGCCAAAAAATACCGAAGTTGAAATCACCATAAGAGTTAGATGCAAAGATCAGCACGATTATACATAAGCCACCCAGTAGCATCCATAAACTACGCTGCATTGGTCTGAGATGCGTAGCAATACTGTTTGAAGAATACAGCGATAACGTATAGGACATTCCAGCAGCAAATCCCCAGGCTACACCTTTCCAGTTTAAGGCATGGACATCAGAAAAAATATTGGTTGCGAAAGCGGTTCCGAGCAATACAATTACTGTAGATAGAATTTTGAGCCCGGAAGGAACTTTTTTATCAAGTACGGCCTCCAGCAGCAAACCCATCCAGACCGACTGCATGAGCAGTACAATGGCTACCGAAACCGGTATAAATTTAACCGCATAATAGTAAAAGATACTGGTCAGGCCTAAAGAACAGCCTCCAAGCATTAACCGCCAGATAGAACTGCCGGTTACTTTTTCTGTGTTGCCACTCTTTTTTCCAATCAGCATATTAATCAGAAACATACCTGTTAACCCGATACTGAACTGGGCTGTTGTAACCTCGGCTGTTGTAAAACCTTTGTCGTAGGCAAGCCTTACTACTGTCGCGAGTGCTCCATAGCTAGATGCACCAAGGCCAACTAACAAGGCCCCTTTTATTGCGTTCTTTTTCATTAATTATATCTTACTAAAATCAGGTGCAAAGGAAATCAATCCAGATTAATAAAATAGCAGAATATTGTAAGCTTATCTGCAAACCCTTCTGATACAGATCAATCATTTAGAATCAACCTATTTCAGGGACAATAACGCTGACAGGAAACCAAGAAATTTTTAAATCAGATTGTAATTCAGACAAAAATTCAGTACAAATAACTTAAAATCAGACATTTATTCAGTATAAAATATCATTGAACGACATTTTAACAGTCTTTGATCCTTATTTTGATGTGGCATTTATTTTGAGCAACGAGCTGTATGAACTTTAACAACTTTACGATAAAAGCCCAGGAAGCAGTTCAACAGGCTTCCGAAATAGCCCAGGGCAATCAGCAACAGGCTATTGAGACAGCACACCTGTTAAAAGGTCTGCTCACTGTTGACGAAAATGTCGTTTCGTATGTCTTAAAGAAGCTGAATGTTAACATGAACGTGCTTAACCAGCAGCTTGATACCCAGATTGCGAAATACCCCAAGGTAAGTGGCAGCAATGGATATCTTTCTTCCGGAGCGAATTCCGCCTTACAGAAAGCTCAATCGTATCTGAAAGAGTTTAAGGATGAATTTGTTTCCGTAGAACACTTATTATTGGGTATTCTGGCTGTCAATGACCAGACCTCTAAATTGCTAAAAGAACAGGGAGTTAATGAAAAAGACTTAAAAACTGCCATAGTATCTTTGCGCGGGGATAACCGCGTCACCGATCAGAATGCAGAAGCGACCTATAATGCTTTAAATAAATATGCCAGGAACCTGAATGAATATGCGGAGTCAGGTAAACTTGATCCGGTAATCGGAAGGGATGAAGAAATTCGCCGCGTAATTCAGATTTTATCCAGAAGGACTAAAAATAATCCTATCCTCATTGGAGAGCCCGGAGTCGGTAAAACCGCTATTGCAGAAGGTATTGCTTTTAGGATTATCAAAGGTGATATACCGGAAAACCTAAAATCAAAAACCGTGTTCTCCTTGGATATGGGAGCTTTAGTTGCCGGAGCAAAATATAAAGGCGAATTTGAAGAAAGGCTTAAAGCGGTGATTAAAGAAGTTACGCAAAGCGAAGGAGACATTATCTTGTTCATTGATGAAATTCACACTCTTGTTGGTGCCGGTGGCGGTGAAGGTGCGATGGATGCCGCTAATATTCTGAAACCAGCGCTGGCACGCGGTGAACTAAGAGCTATTGGTGCGACAACATTAAACGAGTACCAGAAATATATTGAGAAAGATAAAGCCCTGGAACGTCGTTTCCAGAAAGTAATTGTAGATGAGCCAGACACTCAGGATGCGATTTCTATTCTCCGCGGACTGAAAGAGAGATACGAAACACACCATAAAGTGACCATTAAAGACGAAGCTATCATTGCGGCAGTAGAATTGTCACAACGTTATATTTCAGATCGCTTCTTACCGGATAAAGCAATTGATTTAATGGATGAAGCTGCATCAAAACTTCGGCTTGAAATGGATAGCGTACCGGAAAATGTAGATGAACTGGATAGAAAGATCATGCAACTTGAGATAGAACGTGAGGCTATCAGGAGAGAAAATGACGATAAGAAAGTACAATCACTTGGTGAGGAAATCGCTAATCTTTCTGCAGAACGCGATCAGTTGAGGGCAAAATGGCAGGGTGAGAAAGATGTAGTAGATGGCATTAACAGTGAACTTGAGAAGATAGAAAACTACAAACTTGAGGCAGAACAGGCAGAACGTGCCGGAGATTATGGTAAGGTCGCTGAGATCCGCTATGGTAAAATTAAAGAATCCCAGGATAAAGTAGAGGCTTTGAAAGTTACGCTTGAATCGCAGCAGGGAGAAGGCAGAATGCTTAAGGAAGAAGTGACTGCAGAAGATATTGCCGGAGTTGTAGCACGCTGGACGGGAATTCCTGTAACCAGACTTGTATCCAGTGAAAGGGAGAAATTACTACACCTGGAAGACGAGCTGCACAAAAGAGTTGCCGGACAGGAGGAAGCAATTGAGGCTATTTCCGATGCGATCAGAAGATCCAGAGCTGGTTTACAGGATAAAAGAAAGCCAATCGGTTCCTTCATCTTCCTGGGTACAACCGGCGTAGGTAAAACAGAATTAGCTAAAGCACTAGCGGAATTCCTTTTCAACGATGATAACGCTTTGACCCGTATAGATATGAGTGAGTATCAGGAGAGGCATTCGGTATCCAGATTAATCGGTGCGCCTCCGGGATATGTGGGTTATGATGAAGGTGGTCAGTTAACTGAAGCGGTCAGACGTAAACCATATTCAGTTGTATTGCTGGATGAAATTGAGAAAGCTCATCCTGATGTCTTCAACATTCTTTTACAAGTTCTGGATGATGGCAGGCTAACCGATAATAAAGGCAGACTGGTTAACTTTAAAAATACCATTATCATTATGACCTCCAATATTGGGTCTCATTTAATTCAGGAAAACTTTAAAAACCTGGATGAAACTAATCATGATGAGGTTGTTGCCAAAACTAAAAATGAGCTGTTTGAATTACTGAAACAAACGATCAGACCAGAATTCCTGAACAGGATCGATGAACTGATTATGTTTACACCATTAAACAGGAAGGAAGTTCGCGATATTGCAGCTTTACAATTCAGACATGTTCAGGATAGCCTTGCAGAAATGGGTGTCGAGATAGAAGCAAGTCCTGAGGCACTTGATTGGCTTGCAGAACTAGGCTATGATCCTCAATTCGGTGCAAGACCACTGAAAAGAGTTATTCAGAAAAAAATACTGAATGAACTTTCTAAAGAAATCCTTGCTGGTACTATAGATAAAGACAGCAGAATTAAACTGGATATGTTCGATAACAAATTTGTGTTTCTGAATAATAAAAAACCAACTACGTAATTCCAATACCATTTATTTGTCAAAAGCCGGCTTTTCTAAAACAATTGCCGGCTTTTTTACTTGTACAGCTAGAAACTAACACATTTCGTTTAATCAATGAAAATAGCCTATATATCTACTTATCCACCGCGGGAATGCGGTATTGCTACTTTTAATCAGAATTTACTGCATGCGATCGGAACAGATAAAGCATCCGTATCCGCAGAAAGCTTCGTAGTTGCAATGACGGACTCTGAAACTGACACAGAACAGGTTAATCCATATGAGTATCCGCCTGAGGTGCAGTTCAGTATCCAGCAAGAAAATCAGAATGATTATATCCGTGCTGCAGACTACATTAATACCAGCTTTACAGATTCCTGTATACTGGAGCATGAGTTTGGCATTTACGGTGGAGAAAGCGGCGTATATATCTTACCGCTCATTGCCAGATTGCAGGTACCGCTAGTAACGATTCTACATACGATTCTGAAGGATCCTACCTATATGCAGTTGACCATTATCAGAGAAATTGCCAAATACTCTGCAAAGATTGTTGTTATGAGCAACAGGGCAGTTGAGTTTCTCACTACGATTTACGGTATTCCTGAAGAGAAGATACAACTGATTGAACATGGTGTTCCTGATCTGGAACCCAGAGCAGATAACCCCGTCAAAGCCTCCCTCCCTTTTAAAAACAAAACTGTACTATTTACATTCGGGCTGATCAGCAGAAATAAAGGGCTGGAAACGGTGATCGAAGCATTGCCGGCTATTGTTGCCAAACACCCAGATGTCGTATATGTCATACTTGGGACAACTCACCCGGGTGTTATTCGTAATTCCGGAGAGGAATACAGAGACAGTCTGAAACGTTTGGCTAAAAAACTGGATGTGGAAGATCACCTCATCTTCGTTAATAAATTTGTCTCCGAAGAAGAATTATATGGCTACCTAACCGCGGCAGACATGTATATCACGCCTTATCTGAACGAAGCTCAGATTACCAGCGGTACACTATCCTATGCGATCGGAGCTGGGGCTGCTGTGATATCAACACCGTACTGGCATGCTCAGGAACTGCTGGCAGACAACCGTGGAAGGTTATTTGACTTTAAAGATTCACAAAATCTCGCTGTCATTGTTAACGACCTGCTGGATAATCCTGAAGAATTAAAGACACTTAAAAGCAATGCGTATAATTACGGTTTAAAACTACGTTGGCCGAAAACTGGTGGTGTATTTATTAATACGCTGAGAAAATCTATCGCAGCTGCAATACAAAGGAAGAAAGAAGTGCGCCCGGTTATTGATATTGATATGATGCCGGCTTTTAGCATGGCTCATGTTCAGCGTCTAACCGACGATACCGGGATTGTACAGCATGCTAAATACGGAATTCCCAATCTTAAAGAAGGCTACTGCCTGGACGATAATGCAAGAGCGTTGATTATGGTTATTATGGCCTGGCAGCAGAATAAGAGTAAGGCTGCGCTAGAACTCTTACCCGTTTATTTGAGTTATATTCAATATATGCAGTGCGATGACGGAAACTTCAGGAACTTCCTGAGCTTCCGCAGAGAATATCTGGATGAGATTGGATCCGAAGATTCATTTGGCAGGACAATCTGGGCGCTGGGGTATTTATGCAGTAATGCACCAAATAATTCCTACCGGGAATTCGCTAAAGAACTATTTGCGCGATCGATTCCTCATTTTGGAAAGTTGAAACATCTGCGTGGGTTGGGTAATACAATGATCGGACTAAGCAGTTTCCTGAAAGCCCATCCACATGATGAATTTATTAAAGAAGAGTTTAATAAGCTCGCCATTCCACTTAAAAAAGCATACAAAGAAAACAGGACAGATGATTGGCACTGGTACGAAGGCCAGCTGACTTATGACAATGCGATCTTACCATTGGCTCTACTTTCTCATTATGAGATTAGCCATGATGAAGAATCACTTGCCATAGCATTGGAAAGTATGGATTATCTGACCAGCAAAACCTTGAACAAAGGGTATCTGAATCCTGTAGGAAATGATGGATGGTTGTATCAGAACCAGGAAATGGCCGTCTATGATCAGCAGGCAATAGAAACTATGGCTATGGTACTGATGTACTTTAAAGCCTATGAAATTACACACGATCTGAAGTATATTCGTCAGATGGACCTTAGTTATCAATGGTTCCTGGGCGAAAACAGCTTGAGACTGCCGCTGTATGACTACGAAACTAAGGGTTGTGGTGACGGGCTGCAAACCTATGGTGTTAACCGGAATCAGGGTGCAGAAAGCACGCTGGCCTACTGGATTTCTCACCTGACTGTTTTGAAAGCACTGGAGCAGGAATATGAATTCAGCGATAAAACAGAAGCTTCCATTAAAGAGGAGCTCCTGAAATGAAGATAGCCGTTCTGTCCACTGTCGCATGGCGTACGCCGCCTTTACATTATGGCCCCTGGGAACAGATGGCCTCAAACCTTACTGAAGGATTGGTGGAGGCTGGTCATGAGGTAACACTTTTCGCTACGGGAAGTTCTCAGACCAATGCAAAACTAAGAAGTATTACTGAGCAAGGTTACGAAGAAGACCGTAATCAGGATGCCAAAGTCATAGAGTGCTTACATATCGCGCAGCTGATGGAATCAGCTGCCGATTTTGACCTTATTCACAATCACTTTGACTTTCTACCGCTGAGCTATACCGGGTTAATTGATACACCGGTAGTCACCACCATCCACGGCTTCTCTTCAGAGAAGATTATTCCAGTGTATAAAAAATACAATGCAAAAAATTATTATGTATCCATTAGCGAGTCAAACCGGCATCCGGACCTCAACTACCTGGCAACCGTATATAACGGGATAGACACCGCTGCGCTAAGGTTTCAGGATAAACCCGAAGGAGAGGCTTACCTTTTATTTTTCGGTAGAATCCATCCGCATAAAGGAACTGAAGAAGCCATTGCTATCGCTAAGAAAAGTAAACAGAAATTAATTATTGCAGGTATTATACAGGATCAGCAATATTTCACTGACAAAATAGAACCGCAGCTTAGCGATCAGATCATTTATGCCGGTTCTGCCGGCCCGGATAAGCGCAATGAATTAATGGGAAATGCAATTGCATTACTACACCCTATAAGCTTTGATGAACCATTTGGGCTGAGCGTTGCAGAGTCCATGTTATGTGGAACCCCGGTGATCGCGTTTAACCGCGGATCGATGCCAGAGCTCATCAAAGATGGCGAGACGGGATTTCTGGTGAATAATATAGAAGAGGCAGCAGAATCTGTTAGCACAGTCCCCTCACTCAGCAGGGCATTGTGCCGGGAATGGTCAGCTGCGCAATTCTCTAAAGAAAAAATGGTAGCAGACTATATAAGCCTCTACCATCAGATTTTATCTTAAACATACTTATTAGAAACGGAAACCTAAGGGCCCGTTTCTAATAATTTAGCCAATAGCAAATCTATTTTTACCGTCGCAAAAGAAGAGCAGTAATCAGAAAGACCATAAGGGATAATCAGCTCTCCGTTATGAATAATAGATCCGCAGGAATATAGCACATTGGGTACATATCCTTCCCGCTCGTCCTGATTTGGAATAACCAGAGGTTCATCCAGACGCCCTATCTCAATTGAGGGGTCTTCAAGGTCCAGCAGCACAGCGCCCAGACAGTATCTGCGCATTGGCCCCACACCATGTGTAATAACCAGCCAGCCAGCCTCAGTTTCGATTGGTGAGCCACAATTCCCAATCTGGATCAGCTCCCATGGAAATCTAGGCTCCTGCAACTTAACAGGATTATCCCAGACATTTATTTTATCAGAATACATCAGGTAGTTATTACAACCGTCAATTCTGGACATCATCACATATTTACCGTTAATTTTACGTGGGAACAGAGCGAGATTTTTATTCTGTGCTCCGGCCCCATGTAACGGGCTTATTTTAAAATCGTAAAAATCTGTAGTTTGCAGTAATTTAGGCAGAATCATTGCGCCGTCAAATGCGGTATAGGTCGCATAATAAATAACGGAACCATCTTCTTTAATAAAACGTACAAAACGGGCATCTTCAATCCCTTTCCGCTCAAATTCTGAAATGGGGAAAATAACCCGGTCTGAAATATCCGTGTCACGGGAGAAACTAATTTCATGATAAGTGTCCGATAACCAAAGCACTTTATCATATTCCAGCTTCTTCAGATCATCTTCTGTCAGATTTTTAGAAGAGTGAATAATTCTGCGCAACAATGCATAGTCAAACTTTTCTTCCAGCTGACTACCTATTTCGTCCAAAATACTTAAATCGATACTAGCATCTGCCGCCTTCTTAAAAAATAGCTTTTTACTATACACCGCATTTCTGATAATCTCCGCCTCATCAATATAATTACCGGCAGGATTAACTGTTATATTTCCATTTTTATCTACCATTGCACGCCTAAATACAACGGAGGAAATATGTCCTTCCCCTACAGCCCTAAAACTTATAATTAATCTCTTCTCCCCTTCTACCAATTCCGACTGATCCGGATCTTCGACCACAGAAGGATTAAAGAAAGCAGCCGATTCTATAGAATATTCATGTGTAAAATACGATCCGAGTAGTAGACGCTGATTTTTGCTGAGACTTTCATAGTCAATCTCGATATCGTCCATTACATGCTTTATTTTTTTACAGTGCCTGGTCAGGATCTTGGTGATATTGCGATGCCTTTTGGAGTATTCCTGAAGAATTGGTGATATCAGTCCAAAAACATCTTTGGGTGATAGTTCCAGAACTTTCCGGATAACATCTTTTGCACGATCATCTCCGTTAAAGAAAAATCTCGCGATAACCCGTTTTGGGTCTGGATAAACTTTAACGGGTTTGCGTTCTATAAATAGTCTCATAATTAATTAACACCTAAGGTAGCCGGAATGATTTCCTGAATTTAAGTTTTTTTTAGTTCACAGAAAAGCAAGATAAAATGTTTCTTTTCCTGTCACATCTTCATGACAAGAACGTAAAAAAACTGACAATCGTACTAATCAAAGTCAAAGTGTCTGTATGAACAGAAAATTAACAAATTGTTATTTTTCTGTGAATGTCATAACAAAATAATAAAGGAATTTCTAATTTTTATTATCTCCCTATCTGATAGCGGTTTACAAAAAACCTCATTTCCTGCACACTAGCTAAATAATTGTTTGGCACCAAGCTTGACTATATGACAAACATAGTCAGAAACTAAAAAACTAACCCTCTGGCTAAGGTTAAATTAAAAACACAATAAAATGAAAAAATTATTATTATCACTCGTAGCGGTTTCCGCTTTAGCTTTCACTACACAAGCACAAACAGAACAAGGTAAATTTATGATCGGCGGTAACGTTGAATTAAACACTAATAAAACAAGTGGTGCTAAGAAAACGGATTTCAATTTCGCAGTTATTCCTTCAGTTGGTTATTTTGTTTCTGATAACTTCGCAGTAGGTACAGGCATTGGTTATTCTTACGCTAAGATTTATAGCACTACAGCTTCTGTTAAAAATAACGCATTTGAGGTTAGCCCATTTGCACGTGCTTATAAAGGTATCTCTGATGAATTTAAATTCTTCGGTCAATTATCAGTTCCAATGACATTTGGTAACACTAAAGTTGGTGATGCTGAAGGTAACAACATGGTTAAAACTGGTAACAACAACCAAGTTGGTGTAGCTTTATCTCCAGGTTTTGCATTCTTCCCAAGCAAAAAAATTGGTATTGAGTTTTCAGTTAGAGGTATCAGCTACAATGATAACCGTTTAGAAAATGCTGACGGTGACAAAGTAGGTGGTTCTAAAAACTTCAGTGTAGGTGCAAACTTTTTCGCTCCTAAATTAGGTGTTCAGTTCTACTTATAATATGTAGAAATTATACACAACAGAATAAAACAGAAAAGGCCCCGCAAATTGCGGGGCCTTTTCTGTTTAGAAGATTCGTAGATTACTTACCATTCTTCTCTACCTCACGATCCATTTCCAGGATATCTACCTGTGCAGGTGTCGTAAAGTCTCCGAGCAGATACCTGTTGAAATGATCTGCCAGTTTCCAGAAAGCGTATTCTGTCATTGTACCAAAACTATGTCGCTGACCGGGGATAATAGCGAATTCAAAACGTTTACCAGCCTTCATCAATGCATTTGCTACACGAATGGTATTAGCCGGATGGACATTATTGTCTACATCTCCAGTCATTAGTAACAGATGTCCTTTCAATTGTTTAACCAGATCCGGGTTTTTATCAATACTGTACTGGAAAGTCGTATCGCGTT
>Ga0247805_1001343_pt1 | contig 11883 bp, 10 predicted proteins | sample UWRJL044104R1_FD_180930 | JGI IMG/M metagenome (GOLD analysis project Ga0247805, IMG submission 180930) | Plant litter microbial communities from Arlington Agricultural Research Station in Wisconsin, United States - UWRJ-L044-104R-1 | ecosystem: Environmental > Terrestrial > Plant litter >...
CTACATCAGTAGTTGGCTTTTCAATCTTAAATTCAAACTTTCCTGTTTGGGAAGATTCCATAAAATAGCTTTCATCACCAATATGGATCATTACATTTTCCGGAACAACATTACCTTCGGTTTCAATTTTTACAATAAAATCTTTGTTTTGTTCTGTCTGCAAATTCCCATTTAAAACGACAAATTTGAAAGGAGCCGGCGGTAAAAACGAAGCATTAAAATGTACTACTCTATTAAAACTTTGTGAAATTATATTGCTGTTTCCCGAAACAAAAAACACAGCAAAAAGCAAAACCGGAATCAAAGCCAATGGCAAATACTTTTTATTTGAATTAAAATTGATCGCATTCCCAAAAGGAATTGGCTGTAATGAATTTGCTTTTTGTTCAATCGAAGCTAACATCAACTCTGAGCTTTCTGCTGAATTTTCAGAAGCCGAAAGCTGTAAAAAGTTCGTCAGTTTATCACTTACCTCTGTAAAATGATTTCCAATAATAGCAGAAGCTTGATTATAATCGATTCCTTTTTGAAGTTTAAACAATTTGAATATTGGAAATAATATAAATCGAAACAACAGAAAAACTTCTACTGCAATAAATATCCAAAACAAAAAAGTTCTCCCAGCTGGTTTCAGCCAAAGAAAATACTCAATAAAAAGCGTAAACAGAAAATACAAAAGCCCGAAACCAATAAAAAAAAGTGCTCCTTTTATTAATTCGTTCATGTAATATTTCTTTATAAATCCTTCTAATTTTTGGTATATCGCAGATGTTGTTTTCAAAATAAAATCTCTTATGATTATAACCCATAAAAGTAGTAATTATAACGATAAGTCTGAAAGTCAAAAGTCGAAAGTCAAAAGTTCTATACGCAACCACAAACCTTTCAGACTTTCGACTTATGACTTTTGACTAATATTGTATCTTTGCATCAAAATTTAAACAAAATGTCAAAGCAAGTTCGTGTGCGTTTTGCACCAAGTCCAACTGGACCATTACATATTGGCGGCGTTCGTACTGCCCTATTTAATTATCTGTTTGCCAAAAAAAACAACGGTGTTTTTTATCTAAGAATTGAAGATACAGATCAGACTCGTTTTGTTCCCGGTGCCGAAGCTTATATTATGGAAGCATTGGAATGGTTGGGAATTGCTCCTGAAGAAACCGTTGGAAAAAATGAAAAATTTGGTCCGTACAGACAAAGTGATCGTAAGGAATTATACCAACAATATTCAGATCAATTGATTAATTCTGGTTGGGCGTATTATGCTTTTGATACTCCGGAAGCTCTTGATGCTTTAAGAAAAGAACAAGAAGTCGAAGGAAAAACATTTATTTACAATCATACGATCCGTGAAAAATTAGATACGTCTTTGGTAATTTCTGCTGATGAAGTTGCTAAAAGAATTGCAAATGGAGAACATTATGTGATTCGTTTTAAAACTCCGGTTGATGAAACTTTACACTTAAAAGATATCATTCGTGGTGATGTAAAATTTGAAACGAGTTTACTTGACGATAAAGTTTTATTTAAAAGTGACGGAATGCCAACCTACCATTTGGCCAATATAGTCGATGATCATTTGATGGAAACTTCACATGTTATTCGTGGTGAAGAATGGCTGCCATCGATGCCGCTTCACGTTTTATTATACAGAGCCTTTGGTTGGGATGCTCCTGAATTTGCACATTTACCATTGATTCTAAAACCGGTTGGAAACGGAAAATTATCTAAAAGAGATGGTGATAAATTAGGATTTCCTGTGTTTCCGTTAGAATGGAAGACCGAAGAAGGTGTTTCATCTGGTTACAGAGAGAAAGGGTTTTTCCCGGAAGCGGTTATAAACTTCCTGGCTTTATTAGGTTGGAATGACGGAACTGATAAAGAATTATTTTCATTAGAAGAATTAGTGGAATCTTTTGACTTGAACAGAGTTCATAAAGCAGGAGCAAAATTTGATCCGGAGAAAAACAAATGGTTCAATCACCAATATTTAATCAAACATAATGATGGTGATTTAGCGAAAGACTTCACTCCTATTTTGGTTGAGAAAGGTGTTGATGTTTCTAAATATGACGTTACAAGAATTGTTTCTTTGATTAAAGAAAGAGCTCATTTTGTTTCTGAATTTTGGGATTTGACTGATTTCTTTTTCCAGGCGCCAACATCGTATGATGAAAAAGCAAGCAAAAACTGGAAGGAAGAAACTCCCGCTTTGATGCAGGAATTGATTTCGACTCTTGAATATATCGATGGTTTTGATTCAGCAAATATTGAAGCAATCGTAAAAGACTGGTTAACGAAAAACGAAATTGGAATGGGTAAAGTAATGCAGCCTTTCCGTTTGAGTTTAGTTGGTGCTTTGAAAGGTCCTCACCTATTTGACATTGTTGAAATCATTGGAAAAGAAGAAACTATTTCGAGAATTCAGAAAGCAATTGCTACTTTATAATAATAAAAAAGCTCCCAAAATTGGGAGCTTTTTTTGTTCTTATCTAAAAATTTTATAATAAAAAATTAAAGAGACACTATGTAACTTACCTTCTAAAGAAGGTCCTGTGTACGTATTTGTTTCTGAATAACTATCTGTTTCAACACCGCTTAAAAAATTAGAAAGCCCAAGATTATATTTTAAAGCAAGTCTAAATCTGTTGTAGCCTCCCGTTACTCCCAAAGATGCTCCATAATTAAATTTACTAATATCTTCAAAGTTGTTTTCAGTAAGTCTATAAGGTAAATAATATTGACCGTTTGCGTTTTCCTTAGGACTAAGCTGACCATTACTTACAGAAGCAAAGACACCTGCCGAAGGTCCAAAATAAAATTTATCTTCATCGGGAGTTATAATATAATAATTCATATTAAAACCAAAATCAATATTTTGAACACTATATTTTGCCTGTTGAACAGTCAATGCCTGATCATCTACATAGTCCAATTTTAATGAATTACTACTTACTAAAGTAGTAATTTCATAATTAAAACTTTCGTGATATCCCATATTAAAAGCAATTCCTGCATTATAACTTAAATTTGGATCTGAAAGTAAATCATCAGAATCCAACATGGTTTGATTAATTCCAACACCAACAGAAAATCCACGAGGAACCTGAGCATTAATAGTAATAGTAATAAATAAAATAAATAAGTGTAATTTTTGTATCATAATTGTAATATAAATATTAGTTACATTTTAAATAAATAGGTGAATCAAAAAAACCAAGAATTCCCATAAAATATTCATCATTAGTATTAAAAGATTCCATTCTTTCAATAACTTTTGGGCAGTTTTTAAAATTTCTTTTAATAAATTCTGGTACTTTTTTCCTTAATTCAACATTCGTTTCTCCTCTGTTGGTACCTTTGAAATCCAGACTTTCAATAATATTGTCATTTAAATCTAAAACCAGAATATCATAAAAAGTAATTGTAGAAGAAAGGCTTTTACCTTGTGTAGATGTTACGGTAGTAACAAGACAAACCAATCGTCTGTCAACATCATCAGCTAAAACAAAATAACCTTTATGTCTGTTTTTAATTAAAAAAGATTTAAAAACATATGGACCAAAAGATGCATAATCTAAATCTTTGTACGTTACGTATTTTTCCCAGGTTTTTCCAGGAATTACATATGAAACCCTCTTATCAATATCTATAATATCAATAGCATTGAAGTCATCGGTTATGGCGATTTTAGTTCCGTCTTTTTTAAAAATAAAAGAATTTTGAGAATACGAATTTAAACTAAAGAGGAATACTAAAAAAAATAAAAATTTTGTTATCATAAATTGAATTGTTAAACTAGTATTCAGTAAACTTACTTGATGCTGTAAATTCTTTTTGATTATTAGTGCTTTTTACATTAGAAAAAGGTACATCACAAAAAGTAACTACAAATTTTCCATTAGAAAAGGAAACAGAGACATCACCAGATATAGCTTGATAATATAAAATATAATGCCAGTTAAATTCAACATGAACTGTATTAGCCGAAAGTGCTGTCGATGAGTTTACTATTGTATAATTACCTGTTTTCGGAATATCATTTCCTTTAAAAAGTACATTTAAAACAAGATCACTATTACCTGTACTTATATCATAAACATTCTCTGGAGAACCATGTCCGTCAGTATAGTGTGGAAAAAATGTTTGAGTACCAAAAGAAGCATTTACAAAAGTCATCTTATAATTATCAACAGCACAACTTGTAACATTTTTAATTACAGTAACTTCTGCTGTTAATTCTTCAGTTTTACAAATTCCTATGGATGTTACAAGTTTATATTCGCCTGACATGTCAACTGTAGAATTAGAAATAATCGGATTTTTAACATTCGATTCAAAACCATTTGGTCCAGTCCAATGATAAGTTGCGCCATCAACTTCAGATGTATTTAAAATAATTGGATCTCCCGAAATAATTGGTGAGTTACTAATAATAGTAGTTTCGGGAAGTATACATCGCATTTCCCCTTTCTCAACACAACTTGAGAATAAAATTCCAATCCCAATGATTGAAAATAAAAAGCTTTTAGAGTTCATTATAATTAATTAAATGTTAAAAGCACGAAAGTAATTTAATACTTATTAAAAAAACTCATTTATTTATTTGTATTTTTAAAAATTAATAAAACTTAAATCAATATCATTATGAGTATTCCATTAATTATTATTGTCTTCATCGTTTTCTTTATTTTCCTTTCTTCCTTTTTTACAGTAAAACAACAGTCATCTGTAATAATTGAAAGATTTGGAAAATTCCAAAGTGTTAGAAATTCGGGATTACAATTAAAAATTCCTTTGGTAGACAGAGTCGCCGGACGTGTAAATCTAAAAATTCAACAGTTAGATGTTATCATCGAAACTAAAACTAAAGACAACGTTTTCATCAAAATGAAAGTTTCGGTTCAGTTTAAAGTAATTCAGGAAAGTGTCTATGAAGCTTTTTATAAACTGGAATACCCACATGATCAAATAACTTCTTATGTATTTGATGTCGTTCGTGCCGAAGTTCCTAAACTAAAACTTGATGATGTTTTCGAAAGAAAAGATGATATTGCTGTTGCGGTGAAACGTGAACTAAACGAAGCAATGTCGACTTACGGATACGATATCATTAATACTTTGGTTACAGATATTGACCCGGATATCCAGGTAAAAAATGCCATGAACAGAATCAACGCTGCTGACAGAGAAAAAACAGCTGCCGAATTTGAAGCTGAAAGTTCAAGAATCAGAATCGTTGCAAAAGCAAAAGCTGAAGCCGAAAGTAAACGTTTGCAAGGTCAGGGTATTGCAGATCAGCGTCGTGAAATTGCAAGAGGTTTGGTTGAAAGTGTTGAAGTTTTGAACAATGTTGGAATCAATTCTCAGGAAGCTTCGGCTTTAATTGTTGTAACTCAACATTATGATACTTTGCAGGCAATTGGTGCCGATGCTAATTCTAATTTAATATTATTGCCAAATTCTCCTCAAGCCGGAAGTGATATGCTGAACAATATGGTAGCTTCCTTCTCAGCATCCAATCAGGTTGGAGAAATGATGAAGAAAAATAATAAAAAAATTGATAAACCTAAAAAGATTGAACCGCTTCAATCGGGTTATGATGATGATATTCTACCCGAAACAAAAGAATAATACAATAAAAAAGAGGCTTAATTGCCTCTTTTTTTTATTTCTGATATTTAGCATTCTGCTCTTTTAAATCAGCCAATTTAGATTCCAGAAAAGAAATAACTTCATCCGCTTTCTGGCTAACATTTGAAAGTAAATTATCAAAAGTTCCATCTAGATTTTGTGTAGCACTTGTAAATTTTTCACGAAGAACATCTGAAGTAGCTCCCAGAGAATCTTTTAAATTACCAGTTGCATCATCTAAACCCTCTTTAAGTTTTGCTCTGGTATTTGAACCTTTGTCCGGAGCTAATAAAATCCCGATTGCTGCACCTACGGCAGCACCTGCAATAATTGCAGCAATTGTATTTGAATTTTTTGACATGATATTAAAATTTAAGTGATTAATAAAGATACTCTTTTAAAATATTATAAAATACTGATTAAAAGTAATTTACATAAAATTAATAATTGTACGCTACAGCTTCATATTTGCCATTTCTTTTTTCAAAAATACTCACAAAAGGATAACCCTTGGATGCCGACTTGGTTTTAATTCGCAAAGCCGTATGATTTTTATTAGCCATTGGCGGCCCTCCTTTTGTATTCGTCGAAAGACCTGTAAAATTTTCTGCTTCTTTCAAACCTATAGTCTTTTCCTGCGGCAAAACAATTACCATTTTATAATCGGATTTTGAATTTACTATAACTTTATCAGATATTTTTTCAGTTTGATTGGTTTGTTTATTGGTAATTTTTGAAACTGCATACTTCGTGATTTTATGTTCTTCAGCACTTCCATTAAATGAATAATGAATTATATCATTTTCATACTTAATAAAGTTAACATCTAATTCTTCACCACTGTGTTTTGAAATTTGATGTGTCTGAGAAATTGCTATGTTAGCAAATAAAATAGCCACAGTAAAAAATACATTTTTCATAGTAATTAAATTTAAGGATTAAAAATTTCTTTGATCAAAATGAAAATCAAAATTTATAAATCAAAAAACCAATTTCATGAAATTTGAAAATTATGAATTGCAACTGAAAAATATTACTGAAATATTATCAAAACAAAATCACAATCATAATCGACCATAAAACCAATTTTCGGAATGCAGGATTAGAATTTAATAAAAAAACAAAAAGTTTAATTTTGAATTTTAGAAAACTCATATTAGATTCCTAAAAATGTCATTTTGAAATTTACAAAAACTTCAAATCTGACATTTGGTTAAAAATAGCAACTTTATAAACAATTGTATGTTAACAACCCGTTAAACTGATAAAAACAATGCTTAAAACTAAAATAAAGACCTCAATTAAACAATAATTCAATAAATGAGTTATGTTTCATAAGAATTAAAAAATGACCTTAAAATCATTTTATTAAAGCCTTTTTTAGTTATAAAATTTATAATAATTTTATTTTTAATAGATTTTATAAATAATAATTAAAAACTTTAAAATTATATTATTAATAAATAAAATCAATATAATATAATTACCCATTTCAATTATAAATTTAAAAAATCTTATATTAGAAATCAATGTTATAAACAATTCAATGTTAATAAGCTCTAAAGAGCACCAAATAGATATCTAAAATTAAAATAAGCTGTTTATTTTAATTATTTTATAAAAGATGAATTCTGTGTAGTGAGAAACGAATAAGGCTTTTAAAATCGATTTATGGAAGTTATTTTTTATACAAATTATTTATAAAAAATTAATTTTATATAGAAAATACAAATAATAAAAAAAGCGCTTACAAAAAGCGCTTTTCAATAGATAATAATGATATTATTTTTTTAATACTTCAGCAAGAATTTCAATTTCTCTATCTGAAGCACTTTTCGGTGGATTTGAATTTAATTTCAAAATTTCCTTTTCAAACTGATTTTTAAATTCTGAAGTTTCTAAATCTCTTAAATTCAAAAGTGCTTTTGACCGAACATAAGTCGATTCACTTCTAAGCGACATTGTATATAATTTTTTAATATCCTCTTCTTCAAAATCTGCAGATTTCAAATGGGAATATTTCAAAATAAATTGAGCAAACAATAATGAGCCCTTATTATTATTGATATTTTTCTTTAATGAATTTTGTAATAAAGAAAAATTAGAAATAGTTGCGATGCTCTCCCCTATTGCACTTTCAATTGCAACACGTTCCGGTTTTGTTTCTACTTTAAAATATTTGTTGATGTCTTTTAAAGAATTATTAATACTGTTTTCTTCTTTTTTACCCTTTTCTTCCCAGGCATCTTTCAACCCCACCGTTTTGTTAAATACTAATTTTGAAGCAGTTGAGTCTTTATCAACCGTAAAATAACCCAAACGCTGAAACTGGAATTTATCTTCATTTTGAGCTGTAGCCAAACTTGGTTCAACAAATCCTTTTACAATTTCTAACGAATTTGGATTCACAAAATCTAAGAAATTTTTGTCTTTGTAACTATCAGGCGCTTCATCTGTAAACAAACGATCATACAAACGAACTTCTGCTTCAACTGCATGTTGAATAGAAACCCAATGCAATGTCCCGGATACTTTTCTTTGGCTTGCTTCTGTTCCGCTTCCACTTAAAGAATCGGTATCATACGTTACATGAATTTCGGTAATATTTCCTGCTGCATCCTTTATAACAGATTCACCTTTAATAATATAAGCATTTTTAAGACGCACTTCTTTTCCTAAAGTCAAACGGAAAAACTTCGCCGGAGCTTCTTCTAAAAAGTCTTCTCTTTCGATGTATAATTCACGTGAAAAAGGTACTTTTCTGAAACCTGCATTTTCATCTTCCTGGTTATTTTCAGCTTCCAGCCACTCCTCTTTTCCTTCCGGATAATTTGTAATGATCAATTTTACAGGATCTAAAACAGCCATTACACGAGGTGCAATTTTGTTTAAATCTTCACGAATACAGAATTCTAAAACCGATACATTGATCAAATTATCACGTTTTGCAATACCAATTGTATTGGCAAAATTACGTAATGAAGATGCTGTATAACCGCGTCTTCTTAACCCTGAAATAGTTGACATTCTTGGATCATCCCAACCGTTAACATGCTTTTCCTTAACGAGTTGCTGTAATTTTCTTTTACTAACAACAGTATGTGATAAGTTACGTCTTGCAAATTCCCTTTGCTTTGGACGGATCTTATTTTCATCAATAATCTGGTCTAAAAACCAATCGTATAATTCACGGTGTGGCAAAAATTCAAGTGTACAAAAGGAGTGTGAGATTTCTTCTAAATAATCACTTTGTCCGTGAGCCCAATCGTACATTGGATATATTTTCCAGGTATCGCCTGTTCTGTGATGATGTCTGTGCAAAATTCTGTACATGATCGGATCACGCATCAGCATATTAGTCGATTTCATGTCTATTTTAGCACGAAGAATATGAGTTCCGGCCTCAAATTCACCACTTTTCATTCTTTCGAATAACTCTAAATTTTCTTCAATTGAACGATTTCTGTATGGACTATCCGTTCCAACAGTCGAAGGAGTTCCTTTTTGAGCCGCCATATCTTCAGAAGACTGGCTATCCACATAGGCTTTATCTTTTTTAATTAATAAAACAGCCCAATCATATAATTGTTGAAAATAATCAGAAGCATAACGCTCTTCTGCCCAGGTAAAACCCAGCCATTCTACATCTTTTTTAATGGCGTCAACAAATTCCTGTTCTTCTTTTTCAGGGTTGGTATCATCAAAACGTAAATTTACAGGAGACTGATAATCAATTCCTAAACCAAAATTTAATGCTATAGAACTGGCGTGTCCAATGTGTAAGTAACCATTTGGTTCCGGTGGAAAACGAAAACGTAATTTAGAATTTGAAAGACCTGATTTCAGATCTTCCTCTATGATTTGTTCAATAAAATTGAGTGATTTATCTTCTGATGCCATTATTTATAGTAATTTTAGCAAAGATAAAAAAAAGGTTTCAGGTTTCAGGTTTAAAGTTACTTAAGTGGCGTTAAACCTATAACTTTAAACTTTTAAACACTATTAAAATGGGAGTTATAAAACTAAAAAATATCCGCACTTTCTCCTACCACGGATGTTTGATTGAAGAAGGAAAAATAGGATCTGATTATACTGTCGATCTAAAAATTATAACTAATTTACAAAAATCGGCAGAATCTGATCATTTGGCAGACACTGTTGATTATGTACATTTGAACAAGATTGTTACCGAAGAAATGGCTATCCGTTCACATTTATTAGAACATGTGGCCAAAAGAATCAATATTCGTGTATTAGCTGAAATTGAAATGATTGAAAAAACTACGGTTTGGGTTTCTAAAATAAATCCTCCTATAGGCGGTGATGTTGAATCAGTTACCATAAAAATGACGGAAATCAGAAAGTAATTCTTACCATTAAAAATGTAATTTTTTAAAATAGTTACTTTTAATCTTTTGAAATTTAAAGATTTTAGTTACTTTTGCCATCCGTTCAAGCAATGGCGTCGTGGCCGAGCGGCTAGGCTGGGCTCTGCAAAAGCTCCTACTCCGGTTCGAATCCGGACGATGCCTCTAAAACCTTCAAGGAAACTTGGAGGTTTTTTTTATGTGTAATTTTTAGAAAAAATTAGATAAAAATTAAAGTTCGAATCCGGACGATCCTCTAAAACCTTCAATTTTTCTTGAAGGTTTTTTTATGTGTAATTTTTAGAAAAAATTAGATAAGAATTAAAATTCGAATCCGGACGATACTGCTAAAATTTCAAGGAAACTTGGAGTTTTTTTATGTTTAATTTTTTCTCTATTTTGTCATTCTGAGGAACGAAGAATCTCAGTAAGTAGCTCGACAAAGATGGAATTGCCACGAAAATTCCTCCTTCGTCTGAATGAAAAAATAACTGTAAACTACTTATAAATCATTTAAAATTATCACAATCTTGTCATTCTGAGGAACAAAGAATCTCCGCAAATAACTCTACAAAGATTGATAAACCTGATGGATAATTGCCACGAAGATTCCTCCTTCGTCTGAATGACAAACTAGGTGCTTAAACTAATTATAAAATAAAAAAACCTCTGAAATACAGAGGTTTAAATTTAAATTTTATATTATTACAAACTACTTCTCAATCTTCTCAAAAGCATTTTTCATCATTTCTTTTTCTCCAGGAAACCATCCCTGCGTTATTAACACTAATCCAAAAATCATCAAAACAATACTGATGCCTTTTTTTATTTTGATAATATTAGTTGGTGTCATTTTAGTTTTTAATTGTTTAGCTAACAATATTTTAAGACAATCTACTAACAAATAAGTAACGATAACTGAAGTAAAAAAAGTGATCATTCTGGAGTTTTGCATTTCTAATTTTGGTCCAACGGAAATGATAACCGCCAACCAGAAACCAAGAACTCCAATGTTAATAACATTCAGTAAAAAGCCTTTTATAAACAAGCTTCCGTAGTTTCTTTTGATGATGTCCCGATCGATTTCCTCGTCATCAATTTTTGCTACATTTTTTAATTTTATGAAAGAAATAATACCGTAAGCCAGCATAATAATACCTCCAAAAATAAAAAGAGCGGGTTTATCTTTTAAACTCTGTATTAATCTGTAACTGCCCAGATAGGCAATTGCTATAAAAAAAATATCACCTAATACTACACCAAGATCAAAGACAATAGCAGCTCTGAATCCTTTTGTAATACTGGTTTCTAATAATATAAAAAATACCGGACCTACCATGAAACTTAAGAAAAGTCCCCATGGCAGTCCAGCTAAAATATCATTTATCATTCAAATTCAATTTGTTATTTTACTTCTTCAATCTTTCCTCCAAAAACGGTTTTCTGATTGATTTGTTTCGGTTTTCCATAAATGTAAATAGAGCCTCCTGCGCTTACTTTTGCATCAACAAGTGTAGATGCATTCACATCTGCTTTTCCTCCTGCAGAAACACTTACTTTAGTCTGAGCCGTGTTCAATTTACTTGCCAATAGATAACCGCCTGCTCCTAATTTCGCATCCTGATTGGAAGCTTTACCGGTTAAAGTGATTTCTCCACCCGAAACTGAACTTACATTTAGTTTATCCACATCAACATCAACATTGATCTTCCCTCCTTCTTGTGCACTCACCTTAAAAGAAGTTGCTTTTATAGTTTCTTTACTGGAAACAATGGCACCTTCATTAACATCGATTAGTTCAATACGTTTGTAATAAACGGTAATATCCAAATCATCTCCGGATAATAATTTTGGAAAAGGCATTCTTAATTTTAATAAA
>Ga0247805_1001345_pt1 | contig 11882 bp, 12 predicted proteins | sample UWRJL044104R1_FD_180930 | JGI IMG/M metagenome (GOLD analysis project Ga0247805, IMG submission 180930) | Plant litter microbial communities from Arlington Agricultural Research Station in Wisconsin, United States - UWRJ-L044-104R-1 | ecosystem: Environmental > Terrestrial > Plant litter >...
AAATCTCCATGTGGTTTCACAGGAAGACCGGAGTCAATTGCTCAATAAAGAGCGTACCATATTGAAACTGATCGCCTTATTAAAGTCTGCCCTGCATGTCCAAAAAAAGAGAAAGCCAAGTAAAACACCGAAATCTGTAATCCGAAAGCGATTAGCAGATAAACAAAGCAATGCTTTAAAAAAAGAATTCAGAAAACGTCCGCAACTCGATTAGATTTAGTTAAAGCGGTAAAACATCGTGATTGAACCATATTGATGCGCCTTGGCTGTGCTTTTAATTTCTTTGGTCTTGAAAATCATCCCAAAGTCGAAAGTGAAACGCTGTGAACTGTAGTTAAAGCCAACTTGTTGTGCAAATACAATCGGTTTTACACCGAAAGTAACCGGACTGTTGTTGTTAAAAATGCTGCCTTGCACCGTAGCGTCATAAGCCACAAAGTTTAACTGCGGTTTAGCATAGAAAAATACCTCATGTTTTACCAGAGCTTTTGTTTTTGCATTGTTGCCAATTACTGCATTGGTATAGGCTGAATTGAAAAGCTGGTTTAAACCACCTGCTCTAAAGAGTAAGCCCAGGCCAGCACCGCTAAATGTAGTTCCCGCATTGGCATAGCCTTCAAAAGAGAAATCTATAGCCCTGCTTTCTGCACGGTGTAAAAGCCTGGTATAGGAGGCTGAAAGGTTAAGGGCCAATTCATTTTTGATTTGATATTGCCAGCCGTCAAGCGCATAAAAGCCAACCGTTTTGTGTAGCAATTCCTGTCCGTCTTCGGCAAGTGAGTTTGGTCCCGTTGTTCCAATTTCTGCACTTGCTTTTAAAATACTTTCATCACTGTGAAACCAGCTCATGGCAGCCCCAGCATACAGGTAACCTGCAAAAGGACGGTCTTGTTTATCCGGATCGGGGGCATATCCGGATATTGGGTTGTACATTTTTTGCCCTACAGAGATTTCATAGATTTTTTTCTCCAGTCCGTCTTTTAATTTGCTTTGATCTAAGGCGTGCCGGAAATTGATAAACAAACCATTGGTATAATACCGGTCGGAGCCTTGTGCCAGGTAAGAGTCGTTGTCGCTTTTGAAACCGAATTCGTTTTTAAAATTCTGTGCAGACACAATGCTGCTTATTAACAAAAAGGAGGTGGCAACCAGCCATTTTTTACTGTTCATGATGTATCTTAAAAGAAAAACTCCGGTAAAAGTACCGAAGTTTTTGTATTTTGTTGTAAGTATAGACTAAAGTCTAAAAAGTATAACCTAAACTCACTCCATAAAAAGGGAGGAAGTTGTTTGAATTAAATATAGGGGTTAAACCTGCTCTTAAAGAAAAGCCACTGTCAACGGGCTGCAAACGATAACCAAAATTCATCGTGCCCAGCAAGCCGTCAGCAGTTTCACCATCAAATAAAAAGCTGTCGTCACTTCCTTTCGCTGAAAGGTATGTCATACCCAATCCGATTTCGAAAAAGCTTTTCCCTTTACCCAGAAGGTAATTTAACCCTACAGGGATACTGGTTACCTTATCCCCATCGATAGCCAGGTAGCCGATCCCAATCCGGCCTCCGATACCATTTCTTTTATTGCTAAAACGGGTGTCATAATTGGCCGTCAGGATAACGCCCTGTCCGGCAAGTTCTACATAAACATTTTGGGCACGGCTAATTGGCTGCGCAACTGTTTCCTGTGCATCTGCTTTAAAGGCGAATGTAATGGCCAAAAGAGCCAAAACGAGCGTCATTTTTTTCATTTTGAGTTTGTTAGTTTAGAAATATCCCGCACCAATATTAAATAAAAAAAAATTATCCGCCAATTTTAACCTGTTTAACCACAATGTTTTGTGGATTTTTAACCTTTTCTTTAGTCAGGGCCAGTTCAATCACTTCCTGCATTTCGGTTACGTAGTGAAAGTTAAGGTCCTTGATGTAGCTTTCCTTAATCTCCAGAATGTCCTTCCGGTTAGACTTACATAAAATAATGTCTTTGATGTTTGCTCGTTTCGCGGCAAGTATTTTTTCTTTGATTCCACCTACAGGAAGTACTTTTCCTCTCAAAGTAATCTCACCGGTCATGGCCAGATTGGATTTTACTTTGCGTTGTGTAAAGGCCGAAGTTAATGCGGTCAGCATGGTAATACCAGCTGAAGGTCCATCCTTGGGGGTGGCACCCGCCGGAACGTGAACATGTACATCCCACTGATCGAACACCTCATAATCGATATTAAACAATGCAGCATGTGCACGTAAATAGGCTAAAGCAATAATAGCGGATTCTTTCATCACTTCGCCCAGGTTACCTGTTAGCGTTAACTTTCCTTTTCCCGGACTTAAGCTGGCTTCAATAAACAGGATATCACCACCCACCTGTGTCCAGGCCAGACCGGTAACCACACCAGCTACTTCATTGCCTTCATAAGCGTCTTTATCGTATATCGGGGCGCCCAAAATGCGTTCTACATCTGCAATGTCCAGATTTGGTTCCTGGCTTTCTTCCATGGCGATTTTAGTAGCAACCCCACGTACCAGTGAACCAATCTTTTTTTCCAGTCCGCGAACACCAGATTCCCGCGTATAATCTTCAATTACCTTTTCGATTAAAGAACTTTTCAGTACAATATCCTTGGTTTTAATACCATGCTGCTCTTTTTGCTTCGGCAACAGGTATTTTTTAGCAATTTCTATTTTCTCTTCAATGGTGTAACCATTGACTTCGATAATCTCCATGCGATCCAGCAGGGCAGGATGTATTGAGCTTAAAGAGTTGGCGGTGGCAATAAATAACACATTAGAGAGGTCATAATCAGTTTCTACATAGTGATCGTTAAAAGCACTGTTTTGTTCCGGATCCAATACCTCCAGCAATGCAGATGATGGGTCGCCCCTGTGATCTGCACCTACTTTATCAATCTCGTCTAAAACAAAGACCGGATTGGCTGCGCCAGCTTTTTTAATGGATTGAATGATTCGGCCCGGCATGGCACCGATATAGGTTTTCCGGTGTCCGCGTATTTCTGCCTCATCCCTGATTCCACCCAATGCCATACGTACATATTTACGGTTCAAAGCCTTTGCAATTGATTTTCCAAGAGATGTTTTACCAACTCCCGGAGGGCCAACCAAACAAATGATTGGTGCCTTCATGTCGCGTTTTAACTTCAATACTGCTAAATACTCTATGATGCGTTGTTTTACTTTTTCCAGTCCAAAATGATCTTTATCCAATACGCGTTGTGCACGTTTTAAATCGAAATTATCCTTGGTAAACTCATTCCATGGCAGGTCTAGCAACAGTTCCAGGTAATTGATCTGAACAGAGTAATCCGGAGCTGCCGGATTCATGCGGCCCAGTTTCTCCAATTCCTTGTTGAAATGGACTTTCACACTATCCGCCCATTTTTTCTTTCTTGCGCGGGATTCAAGGGCTTCATATTCCATGTCGGATGAATTTCCACCCAGTTCTTCCTGTATAGTTTTTAATTGCTGATTTAAGAAATAATCACGTTGTTGTTTGTCCAGATCGGTGCGAACCTTAGATTGGATCTGATTTTTCAACTCCAGCATCTGCAATTCCAGTGTAAGCAATTCCATCACCATCGTAGCACGCTCGCGCAGATTGGTCATTTCCAACATTTTCTGTTTGTCTTCCACATCTGCATTCATATTGGATGAGATGAAATTGATGAGGAAAGAAGTGCTCTCAATATTCTTTAAGGCAATACCTGCCTCACTCGGAATGTTTGGCGAAAGCTGGATGATCTGGCTCGACATTTCCTTAATCGAAGCAACCAAGGCCTTAAATTCCTTATCAGATTTATGCTTGGCTTCCTCAAATTTACTGATGATTACCTTGATGTAAGGCTCCGACTGTACTTCTTCTATTAAGCGGAAACGTTGTTTTCCCTGGATAATCACCGTAGTATTCCCGTCAGGCATCTGCAACATTTTTATGATGTGCGCAACGGTTCCAACATTGTTCAGTTCCTCGAAGGTAGGATCCTCTATTGTCACATCCCTTTGAGATACTACACCAATAATTTTATTGCCTTTATAAGCTTCTTTGATCAGCTTGATCGATTTATCCCGTCCAACGGTGATTGGAATAACAACCCCCGGAAAAAGAACTGTATTTCGCAAGGGTAGGATCGGTAAAATCTCTGGTGTTTCTTCGTTGTTCATTTCATCTTCGTCTTGTTGTGACATTAAAGGAAAAAACTCAGTATCTTCATTTATGATGGGTAGTGCATTGCTAAAGTCAAACGAATCTTGTTTACTCATTTAAATAAGTCTTTCTAAAAAAATAAAAACGACAATCTGACAGCATGTCGTTTACGAAAATTATTAATTGTATTGATTAGTTATAATTTCAACTCCTGTGCCAAAAAAAATATTAATGCTTTTAACTGTTAAAAAGTCAGCATATGTAATAATAATAATTAATAGCATCATATTTTGAATAAATTAGCGTTTAGTTTACATATTTGTAACATGGTATGATAGTTGATTATGTCATATCTTTTGAATATTTATTTTTTAAATAGAAGTTGATGAATTATTTGAGGCAAGCGATTTTAGTACTGTTTGTATGTTCTGCAGGTACTAGCTTTGCGCAAAAAGGCGGTTATGATAAATTGGGTATGCAGGCAATGATTAATGGTGACTATAAAGGCGCTGTTGGTCAATTGGAAAAAGCAGATGCAAAAAGCCCTAACGTGCTCAAAATGCTTGGTTATTCTTATTTCCAGTGTGGCGATTTTGAAAACTCTATAGCAACCTACAGTCGCTTAATTGCCCTTAAACCTACTGATTATTCAGCTTATTATTACCGCGGTAAAGCCAGGCAAAATGTGGCCAATGATCCTAAAGAATCATTGAGTAATATGCGCGATAATTTTTACCAGTCGGCCATCAAAGATTTCACTAAGGCTATTGAGATCAATGGGGAAGAAGATACTCAATTGTTGCAAAATAGGGCGCTGGCATATAAAGACTATGGGATTTATAAATCTTATGGCATCAAAACCAAAGCAGAAAAAGCCGCTTGTATTGCACTTTTTAACAATTCAATAAGTGATTTTCAGAAAGTGTTGGTCGTTCAGCCGCAACGCAAAGACATTACTTCCCTGATCGATTACGTCAAAGCACAGATTACCAGTTTAAGGTAGAACCTATTTTAAAATTTTTCCGATCACCTGGTAATGTTTACCCGGAAGCAACCTGATGTTTTGTGTTTTGTTGATCAGGTACAGACTATCTGGAAAATAACTCAGTGTATCGGTTGACGAATACAAAGAATTTACATTTGTTACAATAATCTGGATACTTGAAACTTGATTCAGGTGTTTGTTTACAGTCACTTTCTTTACAGGTACCTTATCATTGCTGGAGATGTAAACCTCTTCATTCTCATTTTTTTGAATGGAGAATAAACCTTTCCATGAGGCCCTGTTGATGTCTGCGTTAGCAAACATGGCGAGTTCAGTTACCCAATCCGGAATTTGTACTTTTTTCGTTTCAGCATCTGCATTAATCAGCACTGTTTTTTCAACAAATGGATTCTTTTTTTTTAACCTGCCGGCTTCTTTATGAAAAAAAGATTTGAGGTCAAAATAACCCAGCTCATTTTTCTGATCTTCTTTGGCTGCATTGCTGCAACCAAAGAAGATTGAAATTGTCATGATGGCGAGTAAATGATATTTCATTATACCAAACAGTTGCCAGTCATAATAGCCGGAGCCTCAATACCCATAATTTTTAAAATGGTAGGGGCGATATCACCCAATTTTCCGTCAGCTACCTTTTTATAATCCTGATCAATCAGGATACAAGGAACCAAATTGGTGGTATGCGCAGTGTTCACTGAGCCGTCGTTGTTGACCATAAACTCTGAATTACCATGATCAGCCAGTATGATAAACGAATAACCATTCGCTATTCCTTTATTCACTACAATTTCAGCGCAGCTATCAGCCGTTTCTACAGCTTTTACTACAGCATCAAATACGCCGGTATGGCCAACCATGTCCGGGTTTGCAAAATTCAGACATACAAAATCCGGCCATCCGCTTTCCAGCTCCTTACCAATCGCTTCCGTAATCCCTGCAGCACTCATTTCTGGTTGCAGATCATAGGTGGCCACTTTAGGAGAAGGGATTAAAATTCTTTTCTCATTTTCAAAGGCCTGTTCTCTGCCGCCCGAGAAGAAAAAGGTTACGTGTGGGTATTTTTCCGTCTCAGCAATGCGAATCTGATTTTTATGGTTCTTTTCTAAAACTTCCCCCAATGTTTCGGATAAATCATCCTTTGTAAAAACGACTTTCACATTTTTGAAGTTCTCATCATAGGTGGTCATCGTCACATAATACAATGGTAATTTATGCATCTCAAAATCTGGATAATCATTCTGACTCAATGCTGCGGTAATCTCGCGGCCACGGTCTGTACGGTAATTGAAGCATATAACCACGTCATCAGGTTGTATCGTTGCAACAGCTGATCCGTCTGCTTTGGTCACGACCAATGGTTTGATAAATTCATCGGTGATGCCATCTTTATAAGATTGTGCAATTGCCGTTTCCGGATCGTGTGTTGCTTGCCCGATTCCTTTGGTCATTAAATCGTAAGCAAGTTTTACCCTTTCCCAGCGGCTGTCTCTATCCATCGCGTAATAGCGACCAATTAAACTTGCAATTTTTCCAGTCGAAGTGGTTAAATGGTGTTCCAGATCTTTAACAAAAGTTAATCCTGAATTGGGGTCTGTATCTCTTCCATCCAGAAAGCCATGAATAAAAACATCTGTTAAGCCTTGTTCCTTAGCCACATCACACAGTGCTTTCAAGTGGTTGATGTGGGCATGAACACCACCGTCAGATACTAAACCGATAAAATGTACGGCTTTGTTATTTGTTTTTGCATAATTAAAGGCGTTCAGCAATACCGGATTTTGATTTAAGGTTTTGTCTGCGATGGCTTTGTTGATGCGGCCAAGTTCCTGGTAGACTACTCTTCCAGCACCTAAATTCATGTGTCCAACTTCCGAGTTACCCATTTGTCCGGCCGGAAGACCTACAGCTTCACCCGAAGCTTCCAGTTTAGAGTTCGGGTAGTTTTGTAGCAAAGAATCAAAAAATGGAGTATTGGCGGCATAAGCTGCATCAGATTTATCTTTTTTTCCGTAACCCCATCCATCAAGGATTAACAATACTAGTTTTTTATTATGCATCAGTTGTTTACTTTTTTAGTTCATTGTTGTAGAGCAAATATAAGTCTATTGAGCCTTTGTTTTGAATCAAATTGTCATTCCCCGGTATATAAATGATTTTGACGCCTCAATGTGGCCTGCCGGCAAGTCCATTAGTGGCATAGTTTATGTGCGAGTCTGAAGAATAGCTGTACAAAGATGATGAAGCCCTTGTTTTTTTTATTTGTTTTTTTTAGTCAATTAACTGGTTATCATGTGTTTCAGAATGATGTTATCGAAGGTTTGTCTGCGCATTTCAAAGCCGGGAACGCTAAAGAGATTGCCGCAAATTTTGCATCTTCCGTAGAGTTGATCATTATTGACGAAGAAGATGTCTACTCAAAAGCACAGGCTGAGCAAATTTTAAGAAATTTCTTTACGAAATATCCACCTGTAAAATCATCCGTAGTTCACCTGATCAATACCAATCCAAATTTCAGATTTGGGATCCTTTCTTTGCAGACTAAAAACGCGAAATTCAGGGTTTCGATCACCATGAAAAAGTCTGGGAGCGCATTTTTTATCACAGAATTAAGGGTGGAATCAGATAAATAATAGTAAAAATGTTATTTTTGGGTTTAATTGTAAATTTTGGACAAAAAAGTAATCGATCAATTTATAAAAAATGCCATTGCTGAAGATCTGGGTGACGGTGACCATACCTCTCTTTCTACCATACCGGCAGAGGCCCAAGGGAAAGCGAAGCTATTGATTAAAGAGCCTGGAGTGATAGCAGGAGTAGAGCTTGCACTTGAAATTTTTAAACAAGTAGACTCAAATCTGGTAACCGAAGTTTTAATTCCTGATGGAACAGAAGTAGAGTACGGCGATATTGCCATGACAGTTACTGGTAGTTCCCAATCTATTTTACTTGCTGAACGTCTGGTTTTAAACTGCATGCAACGCATGAGCGGCATAGCAACCAAGACCAATCATATCGTTAAATTATTAAGTGGTTATCATACGCAATTACTGGATACACGTAAAACTACTCCAGGCCTGAGGTATCTCGAAAAATGGGCAGTTCGTATTGGTGGTGGGGTAAATCACCGCATTGGCTTATACGATATGATCCTGATCAAAGACAATCATGTAGATTATGCCGGTGGTATTGCCAACGCCATCCAGCGTGCAAATCGGTACCTGGCAGATCATGCGAAGAAATTACAAATAGAAATTGAGGTCAGAAACTTAGCAGAACTGGATCAGGTTTTGGCTGCGGGGCATGTAGACCGCATCATGCTGGACAATTTCAGTTTCGAGGATTTAAAAGAAGCCGTTAAAAGAATTGATGGCAAATACACTTCAGAAGCTTCTGGAGGTATAGTTGAAGAAAATGTAACAGCGTACGCTGCCTGCGGGGTAGACTTTATCTCGATGGGTGCATTAACCCACTCTGTTAAAAGTTTAGACATGAGTTTAAAAGCCTTTTAAGGTATGATTTCTATCTATTCTATTTCAGCAGTTATTTTAGCTTACCTGTTTGGTTCAATCCCTACAGCAGTTTGGCTGGGCCAGGCTTTTTACGGTATTGATGTCAGAGAATATGGAAGTGGAAATGCCGGCGCTACAAATACCTTTAGGGTATTGGGTAAAAAGCCAGGTATTGCCGTAATGGTGATCGATATTGCTAAAGGTTACACCGCAACCAAACTTGCCTATTTTATTGGGCTATCTGTTACTGGTCCGCAACACTCCGCACAGTTTGTGAATTATGAACTCGCTTTGGGTGTTACTGCAGTTATGGGGCATTTGTTTCCAATATTTGCCGGTTTTAGGGGTGGAAAAGGTGTGGCTACGCTTTTTGGAATGATTTTAGCAGTTAACTTCCCGGCAGCAATGCTTTGTGTTCTTGTTTTTATTGTCGTTTTATTGATTACGAAATATGTCTCGCTGAGTTCAATTTGTGCAGGCTTCACTTTTCCGTTAAGTATTGTATTTATATTGCACTCGTCTATCAAATCGGAAGTGCTATACGGTATGTGCGTATGTGTGTTGATCCTGGTAACGCATCAGAAGAATCTGGAACGACTTTTAAAAGGCAAGGAATCCAAAGTTTATCTGTTTAAAAAGAAACAAACTAATTTGATAAAGCCTTCTTAGGTTCCTTTGATGGAGCTTATGAAGCTTCATAACATTCAAAATTTATCCTCATGAAAAAAGTAATCATACTTGGTGCTGCTGTCATCAGTCTAGCCATCTCATCTTGTTCTACAGTGCCGTTGACGGGAAGAAGCCGGCTCAACCTGGTTAGTGACGATCAGGTATTGCCAATGGCCTTTCAGGCGTATAGCACTTTCTTAACCGAAAACAAGAACGCAGTTTTGCCGGCATCCAATGCCCAGGCTTCAAGAGTTAAAATGATTGGCAACAAACTGATTGCTGCCGTAAAAACTTATATGAACAACAACAACTATGGAGATCTGATTAAGGATTATAAATGGGAAGTTAATGTGGTGGAAAGCAAAGAATTGAATGCCTGGTGTATGCCCGGTGGCAAAATTGTCGTGTATACGGGTATTTTACCGGTTACAAAAGACGATGCTGGGCTGGCAACGGTAATGGGACATGAGATTGGTCATGCGATTGCTGGACACAGTGCTGAGCGCATGTCGCAGGAGATGGCAACTCAGGGTGTGGGATCTCTGGCTGGAGCTGCTTTATCGAAAGATCCTCAAAAACAGTCAATTTTCAATACGTTATATGGCGTTGGTAGTCCCTTAATGATGCTGAAGTTTTCCCGTAACCAGGAGTTAGAAGCAGATAAGCTGGGCTTGATCTTTATGGCAATGGCTGGATATAATCCTCAAAATGCAACCGCATTCTGGCAAAGAATGTCTGCGGCCGCTGCAGGTAGTCAAAAACCAGCAGAGTTTTTAAGCACACACCCAAGTGATGCTACACGGATTGCGCAAATACAACGAGCAATTCCAGAGGCGATGAAATATTACAAACCTTAAAAAAATATCGATAGCATATCAAGGCCGCAATATTGCGGCCTTTTTTATTGCGTAAGGGTCTGTACAATGGCTGACGCTTTGAGCAAACATTCCTCATATTCGGCAATCGGGTCTGCGGCATAAGTGATCGCACCACCTACCTGGAATGATAGATAGCGAGATTCTGCTGTGTATAGTATACTTCGGATGATGACATTGAAATCGAAATCTTTATCTGGTGTGATGTAACCGAAAGCGCCCGAGTAAGCTCCACGTTTGCTTTTTTCGTAAGTTTCGATGAGTTCCATCGCTTTCAATTTTGGTGCCCCGGTCATTGATCCCATCGGAAAAGTATTTCTGATGGCATCTATGAAGTGGATCTTCGGATCCAGTTCGCAACTGATGGTAGAGATCATTTGAAATACTTGCGGAAAACTGTAAATTCCAAAAAGCTCATCAACTGTAACGCTGCCTCTTAAAGCGCTCTTAGTCAGGTCGTTTCGAACTAAATCTACAATCATCACATTCTCAGCCTGTTCTTTTTGATCCTGCCGCAATTGTTCCTTGATCAATTCATCGTTCGATGGATTTGTACTGCGCTTGGCAGTGCCCTTGATCGGTTGTGAAATTAAGCGGCTTCCTCTTTTACATAGAAATCTTTCTGGACTGGCAGATAAGATGTATTGGCTTCTGATTTTAAAAAAACCAGAAAATGGGGTGGGGGATACCTCACTGAGTTTCTGGTACACCTGAACCGGATCGATGGCCGCATGTTCGGCAAAAAACTCCTGGCAAAAATTCACCTCATAAATATCGCCACGACTGATGTGCTGTTGTAGCGCGGCTACCGTTTCAAGGTATTGTTCTTTTGAAAATCTGCTTTGGATATTGAGGTCATTTTTTAAATCCGCAATCAATGGCACTGTTTGATGGATCTCATCAATGACCGTATCAGCTCCCCTTAACACCTCAATATTACCGTCTGTAATGGCAATGAGGTATTCCGGGACAAAGAAAAAGAGCTGCGGCATTTGAATATGGTCGGGATGCTCAGAACTTAACGCTTCGGTCTCATTTTTAAGGTCATAACTCAATAAGCCAAACATCCAATCTCGTTGCTGATCGTGGAATCCTTTCAAATCCGCAAATTTATCCTTTGATGAGGCGTTCAGTTCTGCCTGTACACCCGCTGCAATGATAAAATCAAATTTACCATACAGGTCAGCGTAGTTGTTAGAGTCCAGACAACAGCAAACTTCAAATGAAGTTGCCCAGGTCAATGCTTTTTGTTTGAAATAATTTAATTGCTGACCATTCATATTTGTGGCGCAAATGTAGGAAATCCGCAACAAACTAGCGCCTAAAAAAAAGGTGTGTATCATTTTAATGATACACACCTTTTGGGTATTGTAATGAAAATTATTGTAAAATCAAAGTCTGAACGCGGTCTGGTCCAACAGAAAGATATTTTACAGGTACTTCCAGTTCTTTTTCAAGGAAAGCAATATAACTTGCCAGTTGAGCCGGAATTTCTTCTACCTTATTTACTTTAGTCACATCAGTTTTCCAACCTTCAATTGCTTTCAATACAGGTGTAGGTTTTACCGAAATGATGTCATATGGCATATAATCTATGGTCTCACCATTGTGCTCATAATGAGTGCATGCATAAATGGTGTCAAAACCATCCAGTACATCAGCTTTCATCAT
>Ga0247805_1001346_pt1 | contig 11878 bp, 11 predicted proteins | sample UWRJL044104R1_FD_180930 | JGI IMG/M metagenome (GOLD analysis project Ga0247805, IMG submission 180930) | Plant litter microbial communities from Arlington Agricultural Research Station in Wisconsin, United States - UWRJ-L044-104R-1 | ecosystem: Environmental > Terrestrial > Plant litter >...
CAAATTTTATGACAAGAAAAATTACCTTAAGCTTCCTTTTTTTACTAGTAAATTTTATGGCTTTTGCCCAAAGCAACGTCGGACACCTAACGATTTTTTCAGAAGATGGGGATCGTTTTTTTCTGATTTTAAATGGCGAAAGGCAAAATGACATCGCACAAACAAACCTTAGGATTGAAGATCTGAATCAACCGTATTATAATGCGAAAATCATTTTTGAAGATAAAACTTTAATGGATATTTCAAAAAACAATCTCGCACTGACCGACGCCGATGAGATTTTTAGCGATGTCACCTATAAAATTAAACGCGATAAGAACAACAAATCGAAAATGAAGATGAATTTCTTTTCGATGATTCCTGTAGAACAACATTATGTAGCGCCAAAAAATGTATATGTAATGCATTACGGACAACCACAGCCGCCAGCGATAAATGTGTCTCAAACGACGACCACGACAACTACAGCAGGAACAAACATGTCGGTTGGAATGAATACTGGTGGAGTAAACATCGGAATGAATGTGAACTTCAACGAACCGGTAATGACCACGCAAACCACCACAACAACAAGTGGCTCTTTTGACAACCATCCCATGCCAGGACGTGAAGAAATGGGCTGCAATCGCAAGTTCGCCATGCTTCCGGCAGATTTTAACAGTGCATTGGGCACTGTTAAAAACCAGAAATTCGATGATACAAGATTAAAAACTGCAAAACAGATTACGTCTGCAAATTGCCTAAGCGCAGGACAAATCGCAAAAATCGCCGAAGTTTTTGGTTTTGAGGAAAGCAAACTCGATTACGCTAAATTTGCTTACGACCACTGTACGGAAAGAGAAAACTATTTCAAGCTTAATAATATTTTCAGTTTTAGCTCCAGTGTTGATGATTTGACAAGCTACATTCAGAGTCAGGAATAAATTAAGATTTCAGAATAAAAAAGGCGCTGTGATTCACAGCGCCTTTTTTTATTGATTCAATTCAAAAATTTTAGATTAAACCTTAATTGTTTTCCATTTTCCTCTTTTAAATAGAATATAACTTGCAATCGTTATCATGGTTTCGGCAACCGGAATCGCAATAAAAACTCCGTCCGGGCCAAGTCCAAAATGTTTGGCAAGCAGCCAGGCAAACGGAATCTGGAACAGCCAAAACCCAATCACGTTGACCTTTGTTGGCGTCCACGTATCGCCCGCGCCGTTAAATGCATTGATCATCACCATCCCAATTCCATAGAAAATATATCCGCAGGCAATAATCCGCACCGCGCGAACGGCATAAATCCTGACTTCGGCATCATTCGTAAAGAAAGCAACGAGATATTCTGCGCCAAGCAATGAAATCAGCATCACGCTTCCCATGTAAATCACATTGTATTTTGCTGTTTTTATAACCGATTCTTCCGCGCGTTGCACTTCTTTAGCACCCAAATTTTGCCCAACCAATGTCGCCGCAGCATTGCTTAAACCCCAGGCTGGTAATAGGAAAAACATCATCAGCCGCATCGCAGTCTGATAACCCGCTGATCCGTTATCGCCGCCGGTTGTGGCCACGAGTTGCGCCAGGAAAATCCAACTGCACGAGGCAATGACGAATTGCAAAACCGCCGGAGCCGCAATTTGCACCAACGCTTTGATCTGACCCAAATCCGGAGTCAGGTAAGCCAAGGTTATCTTGAGCATATTTTTCCCGTTGAACAAATGATACAATTGGTAGGCAACGCCGACGCTTCGGCCAATGGTTGTGGCAATTGCCGCCCCGGTTAGGCCAAACGCAGGAACCGGTCCGAAACCGTTAATGAGTACCGGACATAAAATAATGTTGCTGATGTTGGCAATCCAAAGGCTTTTCATCGCAATCGCGGCATTTCCCGCGCCTCTAAAAATCCCGTTGATCAAAAACAACAAAGCGATGATGATGCTTCCGCCCATCATGATCCGTATGAAAGGTGTTCCGTGTGCTGCGGCTTCCGGCGAAGCGCCCATCAGCAGTAAAATGTTAGTCCCAAAAATCACGCCCAATATGCTGATAATTGCAACAATTCCGACTGTGATCAAAATCGCCTGCATTCCTGCTTTTCCAGCCGCCACAGGATCCTTTTCGCCGATTCTCCGTGCCACGACCGCCGTTGCTGCCATACTGATTCCAATGGCGAGTGAATAAATGATGGTTAAAACCGATTCGGTAAGGCCAACGGTTTGTATTGCAAAACTGCTGTGTTCCAGGTGCCCGACGAAATACAAATCCACCAGCGCAAACACAGATTCCATCATCATTTCGAGCATCATCGGAATGGCAAGCAAAACTACGGATAGCCGAATGCTCCCGGCCGTAAAATCAATTTCTTCCCCGCGCAAAGACTTTTTGACGACTGAGAATAGTAAAGATAGTTTACCCTTTGCAGGTGTAATTTGGGTCATGATAAAAAAATAAGATATTGATAATTGTGGCAAAATGCAGCTGCATTCGACTTGTTGTCAGCGTATGTGAATGCTCTTATTAAAAAGAGAGGACGGCTAAAACAATCATAAACTGTAGAATTGAATTGCAAATATATCATTTTTAGAACATAAAAAAACCGCCAGGAATTTTTCCTAACGGTTTTTTCTAATCTTTAGTTTTTTTTATTTTTTAATATAATTTACTCATCAAGCTTCATATTTCCGCGATCGTTATGATTGTCCGGATGCGAATTCGGATACCGATTTGCCTCAATATCAGAATTTCGGTCCTTGTTTTCGACAGTTTTCTGTTGCGCTTCATCCGATTTGACGCCACTACTTAAACTTTCACCTTGATCCAAGCTGGGGTCGCCTTGTTCCTGATTTCTGGCGCGCTCTACATTTTTCGTATTTCCTTCTTCGTCGGTTTCCTGTTCTGTATTCAATTTTTCTTTTGCCGGATTGTAGTCTTTAGAAATGTTTTCCCCGCTAAAACCTTCATTGACTTCCTGTTCGTTATTGATCTTTTTTGATCCCAAATCTTTATCTTCCATAATCCTAAATTTAAAAGTTGGTATTGTTGTTCTTATAATATTACGCCTTTTTAATTTCAGAAACCATTTCTTTAACTTTGCTTTTGGACATTATTTTATTGTCTTAAGCCGTTTCAAAACTCTGAAAACAAACCTATATTTGCACCCGATGAAGCACCGACATTACCTTATTCACAAACCTTACGGCTACTTGAGCCAGTTCATTTACGAACTAAAGCGCAAGAAGAAACTGCTTGGTGAATTGTATGATTTTCCTGTCGGAACCATGGCCATAGGGCGGCTTGATGAAGATTCGGAAGGATTGTTGCTCCTGACTACTGATGGCATGATGAGTGAAATCGTCCGGGGCAAAAAAGTATCGAAAGAATATTATGCACAGGTTGACGGCATCATCACACAGCAAGCGGTCGACCAATTGAAATCCGGTGTCGAAATTGGCTTCAACGGAAAAAAATACACCACAAGAAAATGCGACGCTTTTTTATTAAATAAAGTTCCCGATTTTCCGGCGCGTGCACAAAAAATCCGCGATGAACGTCACGGTCCAACGAGTTGGGTTTCGATCACTTTGAACGAGGGAAAATTCCGACAGGTTCGGAAAATGACTGCGGCTGTTGGTTTTCCAACGCTTCGGCTCGTTCGCGTACGCATTGGAAACATCCATTTGAGCAACTTAAAATCAGGGGAAGTGCATGAAGTCGAAAATTTTGACCTTCCAAATTCTGAATCTTAAATTTAAACCTATGCTTAATATCGTTTTAGTCGAACCTGAAATTCCAAACAACACCGGAAATATTGGACGCCTTTGTGTGGGAACCGGGAGCCGGTTGCACCTAATCCATCCTTTTGGATTTAAGATTACCGATACGGCTGTAAAGCGAGCCGGACTTGATTATTGGGTTCATCTTGACCGCACCGAATATCAAAATGTGGATGAATGGATTGCCCAAATTCCCGATAAATCACGTGTTTTTCTCTACAGTTCACATGCCGAAAAAACGTATTATCAGATTGATTTCCAGGATGGCGACTGGCTGGTTTTTGGAAAGGAAAGCGTCGGATTGAGCGTAGAAGTCCTGCGCCTATTTGAAAATCACCTTACGATTCCAATCTCTCCATTGGTGCGCAGCTATAATCTGGCGAATTCGGTTGCTTTTGCAATCGGGGAAGCAAAAAGGCAGATTTCTTACAGGCGCTGATGATTTTTTAAGGCCAATCAGTTGGCAATAAAATTGGAAAACGAAACAGCAATTTTATTTGCAGTGTCTTCCAGTGTTGGTTTTACATCTGAAAAATCTTCTTTCAGGTTGCCATCGGTTGTAAAAAAATCTGGAACTGTTGTTTTTACGGGCGTTTCTTTGAGGTAAATCTGCTTGACAGCAAACAGCAACTTGTAAGTTTTGTCGGCATTAAAAACGACACTGAGCGTGTATGTGATGTCGTATGAAAAAGTTTCTCCGAGATTGCGGTACAAATATGCATTTTTTCTTAACGCATCAATTTTGAGGGAACTTTCAGTAACATCGTAAACATCATAACCTAATTTGTTGTAAGAGGCTGCCCAGGCTTTAGAAGCTTCGATCAGTTTTTCATTTGGCTTAGCGGGTTTTGCCAGTATGATCGGAGTAAAGCCGCGCGACGTCATTTCAAATTCAGATTGTGCGAATGCAAATGCGGTGCAAAAAAACAGGAATATATTTAGTGCAAATTTCATCTTTTAGGTTTTGGATTCTAACAAAGATAAACGAACTCAACTTCTGATTAAAGATTTTTGAAAACAAACTTATGCTTTTCAGGGTCAAAAATTATATTTTCACCTTCAAAAAGCGTGTCAAAAACTTTGTCGGCAATTAATTGATCAGGATTTCCTGGAACAACTTTTCCGTCTGTCATAACAATCATTTCGTCACTCAATTGAATCGCCAGATCAATATCGTGTGTAGAAAACAAAACACATTTTTTAGTTTCGGCAGCCAGCATTTTAAGCAATTTGAACAACGAAACTTTGTGGAGTAGATCAAGATGTGTTGTGGGTTCATCAAGAATAATCAATGGCGTATCCTGTGCAATCGCACGTGCAATAAGCACTTTCTGTAATTGGCCATCGCTGATTTCGAAATGCTTTTTTTGTGCCAAATGTGTGATTTGCGTCAGTTCAAGCGCGTTGTTTATTTTTAAAAAATCGTTGTCGGTTAAAGTGCCCACCCAGTTTGTGTAGGGCTGCCTTCCCAACGCGACCAATTCGAAAACAGTCAAATTGCTCGGCGGCAATTTCTCGGTTAGAACAACGCTTAGGTTTTGTGCCGCTTCGAGCGAAGGGTAATCTGAAATATTTCTGCCATTTAAAAAAACGGCTCCGGAAAGCGGTTTCTGGATTCCGGTGATCGTTCGCAACAAAGTCGATTTTCCGATGCCGTTTGCACCGATCAAGGAAATCAGTTTTCCCTTTTCCAAAGATAAATTAATCTCTGAAGCAATAGCATTTTGTGTCTTGTTCGAATGATAGCCAATCGACAATTTTTCTGTTTTGAGAATGATTTTATTTTCCATTACGCCATCATTTTTCGTTTTCCGATCAAAAGCCAAATGACTACCGGAGCGCCAATAATGGAAGTGATCGCGTTGATTGGCAATGTCACATCAGTTCCCGGAATCTGTGAAAAAATATCGCAAATGAGCATGATGACTGCGCCAAAAAGCAAGGTTGCCCAAAACAAAATGTTGTGGTTGCTCGTTTGGAAAACTAGTTTTGAAATGTGCGGTACGGCAATCCCGACAAAAGCAATTGGACCTGCAAATGCAGTAATACTTCCTGCTAAAATCCCGGTGGCGAAAATGATGACCAAACGTGCATTATTGTAATTCAGGCCCAAGCTTTTTGCATAGTTCTCGCCCAACAGCATAGCGTTTAAGGGCTTAATGCTGAAAATGGCTAAAATTAATCCGATAAAAACGCAAATCGATAGAATTATAATCGACTGCCACGACAAATTGCCTAAATTTCCAAGTGACCAAAAAGTAAATTTTTGCAACTGTTCAGCCGTACTAAAATACGTTAGAACGCCAACAATTGCACTCGTAAAACTGGAAAACATCAGCCCGACGATTAGGATTGCCATCGTGTCGCGAAGCTTTTGGGAAACGACTAAAATCGCGAGCAACACAAAGGTACTTCCAAAACACGATGCCAAAATAATCCCGAAAGAAGAAACCAAAAAGGACCCTAAAAATGCAGGTAAAAATGCCGATCCCAAAATCACAAAAGCAACGCCCAAACTCGCGCCTGAACTCAATCCAAGCACATACGGCCCAGCCAGTGGATTGCGAAATAAAGTCTGCATCAGCAAACCGCTTACAGACAATCCCATTCCGACTAAAACAGCTGTAATTGCTTTGGGCAAACGGTAATTGACGATGATATAATGCCAGGATTCTTTGGAAGCGTTTCGGCCAATGAGGCTCTGGAAAACCTCTTTTGCAGGAATTGATACCGAGCCCAAACTGATGTTTAAAACGAACAGCAAAGCCGTTCCAATGATCAGAATTGTAAAAAGGATTTTATGTCTGCTGCCGGTTTGCAATTATTTTAATTTTTCGAAAAAATACAGTTGATGTTCCGGCAACAATTCCGGATGAAGGATCTTAACGATGTCTTTAAGTACCAAATCAGGGCGGTTTGGCGCAAGCTCGAAATAAATGAGCCCGCCGGTTTTGCCTTTTTTCGTACTGTAGGAATAGACGGTTTTGTTTTTGAATGCTGCAAATCTTGTATAATGCGGATTGCTGTCGGACATTTCTTTTAAGCTTGTAAACTGTCCCGGCCCAATCCAGAAATCGGCGTTTTCTGCCTTTTCAAAAACGGTTTCAAACGGTAACGACAAACTTCCGGAACCTTTGCTATCCTTCCACAAATAATTTCCGCCAGCCTGTGTAATCATTACTGATCCCCAGCTTTCACCTTGCGGCAGATACCATTGGTTTTCAAACATGGCGCCTGACAGAACCGTTGGTTTAATGGTGGCTTTTTTAACGATTTTTAATGTATTGTTGTAGTCTTTTTCGATGTTTGAAAATATCGAATCAGCTTTGGATTCGAGTCCGTAAAGCGCTCCGAAAAACTTGATCCATTCGGCTTTGCCTAGCGGGGACAATTCGTTCCAGTCGCCGTTGAGAATGACTTTGAGTCCGCTTTTTTGTAAATTGTCAAGCGACGGATTGTTGTTGTCGATGCCATAACCTACAATGACATCGGGCTGGATGTCAATAATTACTTCAGTATTTAGTTGCTGGCCCACGCCGATTTCACGGATTTTTCTGCGGTCGATGCGGGTTCTGACTTTATCCGAAGAAACAAAATCGAGGTTTGGAAATCCTGTCAGTGTATTTTCAACACCAAGCATTTCGAGCGACGGAATGTGTGTTGTGGAAGTGACGATAATGTTTTTGATCGGAACTTGAATGATCGTATTTTGATTTAAGCTATCGGGAATTTTTGCGCCTTTCTGCTGTAAAACATAAGTGTAATCTTTATTCGCATTCGGCCATGGATTGCTGACTTTTACAACCGAAAATCCCTCGTATTTTACAATAGAAAGTCCTTTTGCATAATGAATTTCATTGGCTGCAGCCTGACCTTTATGTGTGGAAACGGCTTCGCTTTTTTTACATCCGCCAAGCGAAACCAGTAAAAAAAGCAGGATGGTTTTTTCCAAAAAGTGTTTCATACGAAATTATTAAAAGTACGACAAAGGTAAAAGTTACGCCGGTTTTTTTGCGCAATCTTTAATCTTTATTTAATTATTCAAATGATACGACTATATTTGCAGCGAATTGAGGTTGTGATTTTGAGTACTGTAAATCACATTAAAAGGGAATCAGGTATGAGTTTTTGATTGTTCGAAAATCCCAAATCCTGAGCTGTTCCCGCAACTGTAAGCTACAAAGACTGCTGTTATCTCCAAAACCACTGTTGAAAAACGGGAAGGTAAACAACAGGACGCAAGCCAGGAGACCTGCCTTTTTTCTTAACGAATATCGAATCTTCGGGAAAAAAGATTCAGAAATGATGACTGCGAAAAAGCTGTTTTTAGGAGTTTTGTTTTTGATGTGCCAGATCGTTTTGGCGCAGAAGGATTCTATTGCTTTGAAAGAAGTTTTGGTTTCGGATTATCAGCTGAAGCACTTTTCGGATGCGCAATCGGTGCGAAAAATAAACGATACTGTTATAGAAAGAAATCAATCTTCGCTTACTTCGCTGCTCAATTACAATTCGGTGATCTACTTTAAAGAGAATGGATTAGGAATGGTTTCGTCGCCTTCGTTTCGCGGTACAACGGCGCAGCAAACAGCCGTGATCTGGAATGGCATCAACATTAATTCGCAATTGAACGGACAAACCGACTTTAATACAATTACGACGCGCGACTTCAGTGAAATTTCTGTTAAGGCCGGCGGCGGCAGTATCATTTACGGCAGCAGCGCAATCGGCGGAAGCATTCATCTGAACAACGATTTAAGTTTTAAAAAGCGCTTTAAAAATGAGATCAGGCTCAATTATGGCAGCTTCAATACTTTCGGCGGGAATTACAAATTGGCTGCCGCCGATGCGAAAACGAGTGTAAATTTGAGCATCTCAAGAAACAGTTCGGATAACGATTACGAATACTTGAACACCAAAAACCTCAGGAATGAAAATGGGCAATTTTACAATACCAGTGTCAATTTGGCCTTTGGATACAAACTCAACCAAGCGAATGTCTTAAAATTATACAGCCAGGTTTTTGAAAGTGAAAGGCATTTTTCAGGCACCTTGGTTTCGCCTTCTCGGAGCAAATACCAGGATCTGAATACGCGGAATTTACTGCAATGGACGGCTTCAAACCGTGTTTTGGTTTCAACCGCAAAAGTGGCTTTCCTATCTGAAAAATATAAATATTTCGGGGATTTCGATTCGGATCATTTTGAGACTTCTAAAGCCGAAACATTTCTTGCAAAGTATGATTTGAACTGGAAAATCTCGCGAAAGATCAACCTGAACGGAATTATAGATTACACGAAAACCAAAGGCATCGGATCGAATATTGGTAATGAAACCAGAAAAATTGGATCGGCAGTTTTGCTGTTTAAACACCAATTGCTGAAAAAACTCGAATACGATCTCAGCATCAGAAAAGAAGTTACAAATGCGTATCAAAGTCCGGTTTTATTTGGATTCGGCACAAAATTTACAGCTTCGAAACACTATAACGTTAAATTGAATGCTTCGCGAAATTTCAGGATTCCGACGTTCAATGATTTGTACTGGCAAGGCGCGGGAAATCCCAATTTAAAACCCGAAAGTTCGTATCAGGCCGAAATAGGGCAGGAAATTAGTTTTGGAAAATTCAACATTTCTGCAACGGCTTATTACATGAAAATCGAGAATTTGCTGCGCTGGATTCCAAGTGGAAACATTTGGGTTCCCGAAAATGTAGGAAAAGTCAATAGCTATGGTGTGGAAGGCTTGGCGAATTTCCATAAAAAACTGGGCTCACACTTTATTGGTGTCAATGCGACGTATGCGTATACGGTTTCAGAAAACGAAATGTTGAAAAAGCAACTTGCTTATGTTCCATATCATAAATTCAACACAGAATTGGTGTATTCGTTTAAAAAAATCAATTTCAATTACCAGTATTTATTCAATGGACAAATTTTTACACTTGCCGATGAATCGGATGTTTTAAAAGCATACCAGGTTTCAAATGCCGGAATCGATTGCAATTTTGGTTCGAAAAATACGTACAAAATCGGTTTTCAGGCGCTCAATATATGGAATGAAAATTACCAGAGCATGCCGCAAAGGCCGCTGCCGGGAAGAAATTATATGATCAATCTCACACTTAAATTTTAAAATATGAAACAAATCAAATTATTTTTAACTGTTATGGCCGGGGCGCTTTTTTTCGTTTCGTGTTCAGACGATGATACAAAAGATGCCGGCCGTGTTCCTCTGGGAAGCTACGATCTTGGTGTTTTGGTTTTGAACGAGGGCAACTTTAATACTGGAAATGCCTCTGTATCTTATATTTCGGATGATTTTTCAGTGAATCAAAATGATATTTTTTCAATTGTGAATGACGGTGCCGCACTTGGTGATGTTGCGCAAAGCATCGGATTCAACAATGATCTGGCTTACATTTTGGTCAATAACTCGCAAAAAATCGAAGTTGTCAACCGGTATTCTTTTAAAAAGGTTGCGACAATTACAGGACAAGTCAGAAACCCGAGGTATATCGCATTTGCGAACGGGAAAGGTTATGTAACCAATTGGGGCGATCCCTATGATCCGAATGACGATTATGTTGCGATCGTCGATTTATCTACGCAAACCGTTACTGCTACGATTCCGGTTGCCGAAGGTCCGGAAGAAATTGTTTCAAACAACGGAAAATTATTTGTTTCGCATTTTGGAGGGTATCATTATGGAAATACGGTTTCGGTTATTTCAAACAATACAGTGTCAGCGACAATTCCCGTTGGAGACCGTCCAAAAGAACTCCAGATTATCAACGGAAGTTTATGGGTAACCTGCAAGGGCAACTCGTTCTATGCGCCATCTGGAATAACAGCCGGAAAATTCGTAAAGATCAATCCCGATACGAATGCGGTTGCTGCAACCTTGACACTTGCTGACGGACAGGTGGTTGCTAATCTGGGAACTAGTGCCATTTCTGGAACGAACATCTATTATTCTATAGGCACATCCGTTTTCAAATGCGCAACAGATGCCACTGTCCTGCCCACAATCCCAGCTTTCAATGCAGCTGATCAAGGCGCGGCTTCCATTTATGGTTTGGCTGTAAACAACGGGCGCATTTATATTTCGGATGATGCAGGATTCACCGTACGCGGAAAAGTCTATGTCTATGCTGCCGGAAATGCAGAATTCGCGATCGGGGTGCTTTTGAACAGAACAACTGTCGGCGTCGGACCGTCGGCATTTTACTTTAATAATTAACCAAAATAATATGAAAAAATTTTACAAATTACCACTTGCCCTTCTTGCCCTGATCTTTTCTACGACAGTCTCTGCCCAGAATACCAGTGGTGTATTGGTGTTAAACGAAGGCAGTTTCGGTGTCGACAATGCCGGAATGTCATTTCTTGCAAACGGGCAGGTACACCAGCAAATTTATGCCGATGCCAATAACGACGTCCCGCTTGGAAACACGGCGCAAAGTATGGCTTTCGATAATCAATATGTTTATGTGGTTTTAAATGGTTCCAATGCGTTGAAAGTTTTGGATAAGCAAACCCTTGCGCTTCATGCCATCATGCCGGTCGGGCTTTTCAATCCAAGGTTTATTACGCTTGCCAACGGAAATGCTTATATCACCTGTTGGGGCGACGGCGGAAGTGCTACAGATGATTATGTAGCAGTCGTTGATTTGCAAAGTCTCAGCGTTACAACAACGATCCCTGCGACTGAAGGTGTCGAGAGAATTATACAAATTGGGGACAAATTGTATGTGGCAAACCAGGGCGGTTATGGTTATGGAAATACCGTTTCTGTAATTGATATCGCTACAAATACCATTTCAGCAACTATAGAAACCGGCGATGTACCAAATTCGATCACTTCTGATGGAAATACGCTATATGTGCTTTGCGGCGGAAAACCAATGTGGGCGACACCGGAAACTTCTGGAAAGCTGATGAAATTTAATCTGGCAGACAACAGCCTGATCAGTGAAATTAATTTTGAAGGCAAACATCCGTCAAACTTAGAATTGTATGGCGATTTTTTATTGTTTTCGATTGATACCGATATTTATAAAATTACCCTTGGCGACACGGCTTTACCAGAAAATCCTTTGTTTTCTATCGATGAGGTCGGTT
>Ga0247805_1001347_pt1 | contig 11854 bp, 6 predicted proteins | sample UWRJL044104R1_FD_180930 | JGI IMG/M metagenome (GOLD analysis project Ga0247805, IMG submission 180930) | Plant litter microbial communities from Arlington Agricultural Research Station in Wisconsin, United States - UWRJ-L044-104R-1 | ecosystem: Environmental > Terrestrial > Plant litter >...
AATCATTATCTGATTCCTTAAAAGGTAAGCAAGGACGTTTCCGTCAAAACTTACTTGGAAAACGTGTGGATTATTCTGCTCGTTCGGTAATTGTTGTTGGTCCTGAATTAAAATTATTCGAATGCGGATTGCCAAAAGATATGGCATCTGAATTATACAAACCTTTCGTGATCCGTAAATTGATTGAAAGAGGTATTGTTAAAACAGTAAAATCTGCTAAGAAAATCATAGACAAAAAAGAGCCAGTAGTTTGGGATATCCTTGAAAATGTAATCAAAGGTCACCCGGTATTACTTAACCGTGCTCCTACGTTACACAGACTTGGTATTCAAGCTTTCCAACCAAAATTAATTGAAGGAAAAGCGATCCAATTGCACCCATTAGTATGTACGGCTTTCAACGCCGATTTTGATGGGGATCAGATGGCAGTTCACTTGCCATTAGGACCAGAGGCTATTTTAGAGGCACAATTGTTAATGTTGGCTTCTCACAATATCTTGAACCCTGCGAATGGTGCTCCAATTACTGTACCTTCTCAGGATATGGTCTTGGGTCTATATTATATGACCAAAGAACGTATCTCGACTCCAGAACATGTAATTTTAGGTCAAGACTTAACTTTCTATTCTGCTGAAGAAGTAAATATTGCATTAAACGAAGGAAGATTAGAATTGAATGCTCGTGTAAGAATCAGAGCGAAAGATTTTAATGACGCTGGAGAATTAGTGTATAAAATTATTCAAACAACTGCAGGACGTGTATTATTTAATGAAGTAGTACCTGAAAAAGCAGGATATATCAATGATGTATTGACTAAGAAAAACCTTAGAGATATTATCGGACACATTTTAAGTGTGACTGATGTACCTACTACTGCAGCTTTCTTGGACAATATGAAAGATATGGGGTATAAATTCGCATTTAGAGGAGGTTTATCATTCTCTTTAGGTGATATTAGAATTCCAGAACAAAAAACAAAATTAATTGCAGATGCCAGAGAGCAAGTTGAAGGTATTTCTGTGAATTATAATATGGGTCTTATTACCAATAACGAGCGTTACAACCAAGTTATTGACGTATGGACTTCAGCAAATGCTCAGTTGACAGAATTAGCAATGAAAAATATTAGAGAAGACCAACAAGGTTTCAACTCTGTATATATGATGCTTGATTCTGGTGCGAGGGGTTCTAAGGAACAGATTCGTCAGTTAACTGGTATGCGTGGTTTGATGGCTAAGCCTAAAAAATCTACTGCCGGTGGTGGAGAGATTATTGAAAACCCGATTCTTTCTAACTTTAAGGAAGGTCTTTCGATCCTTGAGTATTTCATTTCTACTCACGGTGCTCGTAAAGGACTTGCGGATACGGCTCTTAAAACTGCCGATGCCGGATACTTAACAAGAAGACTTCATGACGTATCACAAGATGTTATTGTTAACATCGAAGATTGTGGTACTTTAAGAGGTGTTGAAGTTTCTGCTTTGAAGAAAAATGAGGAAATTGTTGAATCTTTAGGAGAAAGAATTTTAGGTCGTGTTGCATTGCAAGATGTTATTAATCCTCTTACTAATGAAGTTCTGGTTGAGTCCGGACAACAAATTACTGAAGCAATCATGAGAGTTATCGAAGCTTCTCCGATTGAAAGAGTAGAAGTTAGATCTCCATTAACTTGTGAGGCTTTAAAAGGTATTTGTGCTAAATGTTACGGTAGAAACTTAGCTACCGGAAAAATGACACAAAGAGGTGAAGCTGTCGGAGTTATTGCTGCTCAGTCTATTGGAGAGCCAGGTACACAGTTAACACTTCGTACGTTCCACGTTGGAGGGGTTGCAGGAGGTATTTCTGAAGAATCTAGTATTGTTACAAGATTCAACGGTAGACTTGAGATTGAAGATTTAAAAACTGTAAAAGGTGAAGACAGTGAAGGTAATGCGGTAGATATCGTAGTATCACGTTCAACTGAATTAAAATTAGTTGATGAGAAAACTGGAATCGTTTTAAATACACACAATATTCCTTACGGATCTAGTATTTTCGTTAAGGACGGTGAAGTAGTTACTAAAGGATCTGTGATCTGTAAGTGGGATCCATATAATGGTGTAATTGTTTCTGAATTTACTGGTAAGATTGCTTACGAGGATTTAGAGCAAGGACAATCGTTCATGGTGGAGATCGATGAGCAAACAGGTTTCCAGGAAAAAGTAATTTCTGAAGCTAGAAATAAAAAATTAATCCCAACTTTATTGGTTTACGGTAAAGAAGGTGAATTGATTCGTTCGTATAACTTACCAGTAGGAGCCCACCTTATGGTTGAGAATGGAGAGAAAATTAAAGCAGGTAAAGTATTGGTTAAAATTCCACGTCGTTCTTCTAAAGCAGGAGATATTACAGGAGGTTTACCAAGAATTACTGAGTTGCTTGAGGCTCGTAACCCTTCAAACCCAGCGGTTGTTTCTGAAATTGACGGTGTTGTATCTTTTGGAAAAATCAAAAGAGGTAACCGTGAAATTGTTATCGAATCTAAATTTGGTGAGATTAAAAAGTATTTAGTTAAACTTTCAAGCCAGATCTTAGTACAGGAAAATGACTTCGTAAGAGCGGGAGTACCATTGTCTGACGGTGCAATTACACCAGATGATATTTTAAGAATTCAAGGACCAGCTGCTGTTCAACAGTACTTGGTAAATGAAATTCAAGAGGTATACCGTTTACAAGGGGTAAAAATTAATGACAAGCACTTTGAGGTAGTTATTCGTCAAATGATGCGTAAAGTAAGAGTTCAGGATCCAGGAGATACATTATTCCTAGAAGATCAATTAATTCACACTAAAGATTTCATCGTTCAAAACGATAAATTATACGGTATGAAAGTAGTTGAAGATTCTGGAGACTCTGCGGTATTGAAACCGGGTCAGATTATTTCTCCTCGTGATTTACGTGATGAAAATTCATTGTTGAAACGAAATGATAAAAATCTTGTTGTAGCAAGAGACGTAATTACTGCAACTGCAACGCCAGTTTTACAAGGTATTACAAGAGCTTCGCTACAAACTAAATCATTCATCTCTGCTGCTTCCTTCCAGGAAACAACAAAAGTACTTAACGAAGCTGCTGTAGCTGGTAAAGTAGATGATTTAGAAGGATTAAAAGAAAATGTAATTGTTGGACACAGAATTCCTGCGGGAACTGGTATGAGAGAATACGATAACACTATCGTAGGATCTAAAGACGATTACAATGAAATGATGGCTAATAAAGAAGAGTATATCTATTAAATTAGGAAACTATGAGTAATTCGAACCAACAAGAACAAATTAATATTGAGTTAGACGAAACTATCGCAGAGGGAATTTATTCTAATCTGGCGATTATCAACCACTCATCATCAGAATTTGTTTTAGATTTTGTGAGTATTATGCCTGGTATTCCTAAAGCCAAAGTAAAGTCAAGAATTGTCTTGACACCACAACATGCTAAAAGATTATTAAAAGCAATTGGAGAAAATATCCATCGATTTGAAAACGCTCATGGCGAAATCAAAGAGACAGAACAAGCACCAATACCGCTTAATTTTGGTCCGGCAGGACAAGCATAAAGTACTAAGCCTCATTTTTTAAATGGGGCTTTTTTATTTCAGATAATATTAGAATAGATGTATTTCAACCGATTTAGTTTACTTTCATCGACTAAATTTCTTGTTTGCGATTTATTATCCTAAATTGGTTTCTCCTAATAAAATGGGATTAATTTGTTGGATATAATAAACTATTAAGGTTGCATTAATTCAAATTAAAAAAAAGCGCTAATGATCATTTAGCGCTTTTTTTATGCTTTTTGTGTCGTTTTTATTGAACAATAATTCAGGATTGAAAATTAATTAACCCTCTTTCCAACCTTTTTACGGAAAATGTACTCTATATAAGTAAATAAGCATCTTCGAATAGAACTTAACTTAATAAAGTACGATATGAAAAAGAAATTCACCTTAGAGATATCAAGCCCCTGCTCAGAAAATTTTAATAAAATGATTCCCAATACAATTGGCTCATTTTGTAGTTCATGTGCGAAAAATGTAATCGATTTAAGCAAAAAATCGAATGCCGAAGTGGCTAAATTTATTGCAGAAACTAAAGATCAAAATATTTGTGCCCGTTTGAAAGTAACACAATTAGATCACGAGTTTGAATACAATGAGACTTCTAAAATTAATAATCTGAAATATGCAGCAGTAGCCGCGTCACTTTTACTAGCTTCAAATGTTTCCGGACAAGAAAAAACACCGATTAAAACTGAAGTAAATTGCCCAAAACCTAGTCATTATTTACTGGGGAAAGTTGCTTCTAATAATACTGTTAGACAGGAATTAGTAATAACAGTTAAAGGGAAATTATTGGATGCTACAACAAATAAACCCTTTTCCTGTAAAATGTATCCAAATCTCGAACTTAGAATTAATGATTCTGAAAATGCATTTAGAATAAATGCTAAAACGGGAGAATTTTCTATTCCTGTAAAAGTTTTAAAAAGCAACAAAAGTCTAGTTGTTACGATTACTGGAGATGATTATTATCTTTCAAAAGAAATACCTTTTGCATTACAGGCTGTTAAGAATAATGTTTTAGTACAAGATATAATTGTAGAAGAAGGAGAACTTACTAAAATTATGATTGCCGGAGGATTAGGGATCAACTATAAGTAACATCTTAAATTGTATCGAAATAAAAAAGGCTGTCTAAAGTAATTTAGACAGCCTTTAAATGTTTTTCTTTAAAAAAAAAATTAATCAAATTCTGAAGTAAAGAATAACTTAACACTTGGATATTTATTTTGAGTCATTTGAATTGTAAAGTCAGAATCAGCTAAGAAAACTAATTGACCGTATTTATCATGAGCTAAGAATTTCTGTTTAATACGTTTGAATTCTTTAAACTCATCATTTTTAGCATCATCAGGTTTTACCCAACACGCTTTATGAACAGGGAAGTTTTCGTAAGTACATTTTGCGCCATATTCATGCTCTAAACGATACTGAATAACCTCGTATTGAAGTGCTCCAACAGTTCCGATCACTTTACGGTTGTTCATTTCTAATGTAAACAATTGCGCCACACCTTCATCCATCAACTGATCTACTCCTTTTTCTAATTGCTTAGCTTTCATAGGATCAGCATTATTGATGTATCTAAAGTGTTCCGGAGAGAAACTCGGAATTCCTTTGAAACTCATGATTTCACCTTCAGTCAAAGTATCACCAATTTTAAAGTTTCCTGTATCGTGCAAACCTACGATGTCTCCTGGATACGAAATATCAACGATTTCTTTTTTCTCAGCGAAAAAGGCATTCGGGCTGGAGAATTTTAAATTTTTCTTTTGGCGAACGTGATAATAAGATTTGTTTCTTTCGAAAGTTCCTGAAACAATTTTTATAAAAGCCAAACGGTCTCTGTGCTTTGGATCCATATTCGCATGGATTTTAAAAACAAAACCGGTCATTTTTTCTTCAGTAGGATCTACTAAACGAGTTTCAGAATCTTTTGGTCTTGGAGACGGAGCGATCGTAACGAAACAATCTAACAATTCGCGAACTCCAAAGTTGTTTAAAGCTGAACCAAAAAATACAGGTTGCAATTTCCCATCTAAATAATCCTGACGATCAAATTTTGGATATACTTCGTCAATAAGTTCCAATTCTTCACGTAATCTGTCAGCTGGTTTAGCACCAATGATTTTTTCTAATTCAGGGCTTTGAACATCAGAGAAAGCAATAGTTTCTTCGATATTTTTACGGCTGTCTCCACTAAAAAGATTGATGTTTTGCTCCCATAAATTATAAATCCCCTGAAAGTCATAACCCATACCAATAGGAAAACTTAAAGGAGTAACCGTAAGTCCAAGTTTTTGTTCTACTTCATCCATTAAGTCAAAAGCATCTTTTCCTTCACGGTCTAATTTATTGATGAAAACAATCATCGGGATATTCCTCATTCTACAAACTGCGACTAATTTTTCAGTTTGTTCCTCAACCCCTTTTGCAACGTCGATTACAACAATAACACTGTCAACAGCAGTTAAAGTTCTAAAAGTATCTTCGGCAAAATCCTTGTGTCCCGGAGTATCAAGAATGTTGATTTTTTTTTCTTTATAATTAAAAGCAAGTACAGATGTTGAAACCGAAATACCTCTTTGGCGTTCGATTTCCATGAAATCACTCGTTGCTCCTTTTTTAATTTTATTGTTTTTTACAGCTCCTGCTTCCTGAATAGCCCCTCCAAATAACAATAACTTCTCTGTTAAAGTTGTTTTACCGGCATCGGGATGCGATATAATTCCAAATGTTCTTCTGCGTTGTATTTCTTTTAAAAAGCTCATATTTCGTATAAATAGGTTGCAAAAGTACTATTAATTACGGCTTAATAAAAATATTCACTTCTTAAATTAGGAAGTCTTTCGTTTTATTAGAGAGAAGTTGTAAGCAAAAAATAAGGCTGTCTTTTTAGAACAGCCTTGGAATTATTCATTTTAAAATTATTGGTTAAGCGACCAAACAGAATATCCTTTTGGCGGACATTGAATTTTTACCCATTTATCAGCTTGTGTTGTTGGATACCAGGTTGATGCTCCGGTAAAATCTTTGATCTGTGCATTTGCCCAATTGGTCTGAATCCATCTTTCTTGCCACGAGTTAGAGTTATTGATGTAAACAACTAATCCAGGATTTCCGTTGTATCCATTTCTTCTGGCAATATATTCATCATCATCAGCATATAAAATCGAAGTTGTACCTGTAGCTTTGTTGTTGTGAATCCAGATCAGATTGTTTAATTTGTTTTTATCAAGCCATTCTTCATAATCTCTGTAAAATATTGTTGGATATCCTTCGTGAGTCAGGATATAAGAATAGGCTAGTAATTTGTTCGAAATTTCATCAGTATCATGATTCGTTACAAATGTTACTGCTTTGTATGGATTTCTTTTCCACATCATGTCGTCGTTTAATAACGCAAGATTATTTCCGTCGAATGCATCATTCATTTTATAATAACATGCAAAATCAAAAACAGAACTATTGGCATTATTGGCCCAGTCATTTAATACGTTTACATTCGAATCCCATAATTCTCCCACCGAAAAGCCACCTACATTAGCATTCCAGGAGTTAACAACCCAGGCACCAAACCCTTTTACATAGTCAAATCTCCAGCCGTCAAATTTCATTGTATTTTTATAGTATTTACCAACACCGTCGGCTCTTAACCACAACCAATTTTGAACATTTGGAGCCGCATGGCATAAATCGGGAAAACCTCCAAAAGAGCCCTCGTCGTTATTACCGTAGCTATTTTTGTAAAAATCATTGTAAGTACGTGGGAATTTTCCAGAAGCAACTCCGTTAAAGTTGGTCCAGGTATTCGTTCCTGTAAACGGATTCGCTTCAGATTGTCCGCCACTATTATGATTAATCACAATATCGGCGTAAACTTTCATGTTTTCGGCATGTGCATTAGTGATTAAACTTACCAATTCGGTTTTTGAACCAAAACGGGTTTCTAAAGAACCATTTTGGTTGTAATCTCCAAAATCAAAATAATCAGTTGGATCGTATCCCATAGAAAAAGCTCCATTTTGAGCCTTAGAAGCTGGCGGAAGCCAAATAGATCCAATTCCTGCATTTCCCCATGCGGCTACTTTACCACTTACAGTATTCCACCAGTTTCCTCCCGCAGGTACATCCCAATAAAAAGCCTGCATCATAACACCGCCGCCGGGATTGTCAACATACTTTCCGGTTGATGAATTAGAAGTTCCTGTACTAAACGGTTTTCCGTCGTGATGCGTAACATTAATGATTTCAAACTGTTGACTTTCAGCTCTTGCGTCTGCGTCGTTGGTTTCATTTTGCGAACAGGAATAAAAGAATGCAGTTGTTATTGCAAGCAAATAAATCTTTAGAATAGGTTTTTTCATAATAAGATTTTGGTTTAGGTTAGATAATAAAGTTTGTAATTTGATATTTATTAAAGGGTTTGTTGTGACTATTCGTAATTTTGGCCCTTCAGAATTATCAATTACTCATCTAAAGTATATGTTTTTTGATTTGGTTTATTTTTATAAGAAAATAGTTATACAGCGAAAACGTTGTAGTATTGATAACTTTTTATTTTATAGAGAAGTTAGATCTTTTTTGAATCTGTAAAATATTTCACTAAATTGATGATTTTGGGTGCTGTAGAAAGGATTTGTGCCATTTTTTAAAGTAATTAATCTCATATAAACAGTTGCTCAATATGAAATTAAGCTATCATCCATATAATTTTTTGTTAATAGTATAGCCGATAGTTGTATTATGTAATTGAATTGTTATTTTTGTTCGTTATAAGTTAAAAAGAACTAGATCTTAATTATTTAGTATTTTCAATACAATATCCGGGAAATACATTTAAAGTGATTGTGGTTTAAAACGAAATTCTAAAGCAAGATCTTTACATTCAAATTAAATTTAAAATAATGTTATTAAAAAAATTACAGTTAAAAACAATTGATTACAAATTAGTGTTGACAATGTGTTTTTTATTTTTTTTCAACTCAATCATTTCGGCTCAGGAAATTATTAAAGATACTGTGATCCAGAAACCAGTTCAACTACAACCTGGACAAAAACAAAAAATTGATGGTATTATAGCCAATGTGGGAGATTACATTGTTTTAGATTCAGATATTGATAAAGGATATTTAGAAATTACTGCTCAGGGAGGTTCTGTAAAAGACATTACAAGATGCCAGATGCTTGGTAAGCTTTTAGAAGATAAATTGTATGCACACCAGGCGATTCAGGATAGTATCGTAGTAAGTGATGCAGAAATAAGAGGTATGATGGATGACCGATTGAATTATATGGTTCAGCAGGTAGGAGATATCAATAAAGTAGTTGCTTATTACAAGAAAAATTCGGTAGAAGAGTTTAAAACTTATTTTTCTGATATCTTAAAGGAGCAAAAACTAGCTTCTGAAATGACAAAGAAAATTGTTGATGCCGTAGAGATTACACCAGAAGAAGTTCGTAATTTCTTTAAAAAAATACCAAAAGAGGAATTGCCAACTTTTGGAGCTGAGATGGAAGTAGCGCAAATCGTAGTAGAACCAAAAGTTTCTGCAGAAGACGAGCAAAAGGTGAAAGACAGATTAAATGCCATCAGAAAAGATGTTCTTGAAGGATCTAGTTTTGCAACAAAAGCAGTTTTGTATTCGCAAGATCCGGGATCTTCACCAAATGGAGGGTTTTATAAAATGACCAGAAAAACTCCATTTGTAAAAGAGTTTAAAGATGTTGCTTTTAGTTTAGGAGAAGGAGAAATTTCAGAGCCTTTTAAAACTACTTTTGGATATCATATTATTATGGTAGACAAAATAAAAGGACAAGAAGTTGAATTACGTCATATTTTAATTGCACCTACAGTTTCTGAGACAGCTTTGAAAGATGCTAAGGAAAGAATTGCGAACATCAGAGCTAAAATAGAAAACAAGGAAATTACTTTTGCTGAAGCTGCCAGAACAGAATCTGACGAAAAAGAAACAAGAGCAAACGGTGGAACATTGATAAACCCTAATACTCAGGATACACGTTTTGAGTTGACTAAAATGGATCCAACTTTATACAGCCAGGTTTCTAACCTGAAGGATAATGAAATTTCTCAGCCAATTTTAAATACAGATGACAAAGGTAAGAAGACATACAAGTTAATTACTATCACTAATAGAATTGACGCACATACCGCTGATTATGCTAAAGATTATACTAAGATTAAAGAATTGGCATTGAAAGAAAAACAAATCACAACAATTTCAAAGTGGTTTGATACTAAAATAAAAGATACTTACATTAAAATTATTGGAGAGTACAGAGATTGTAACTTTGTATACAACTGGTTGAAAAAATAATTTTTATTAAATAAATAAAAAGAGTTAGTTTTATGAATTCATAGAGCTAACTCTTTTCAATTTTAAAAATATATCTAAATGTCTGACGTAGCAGCAATTCATAATTTAGTTCAAAAAAGAAATGAATTAAAAACCGAAATAGCAAAAATCATTGTAGGCCAGGATGAAGTTGTAGATCAAATTTTACTTTGTATATTTTCCGGCGGACACGCGCTTTTAATAGGTGTTCCTGGATTGGCAAAAACATTAATGATAAATACTTTGGCGCAAGCCTTAGGATTAGATTTTAAAAGAATTCAGTTTACTCCGGATTTAATGCCGTCAGATATTTTAGGAAGTGAAATTCTGGATGAAAACAGGCATTTTAAATTTATAAAAGGGCCTATTTTTTCGAACATCATTTTGGCCGATGAGATCAACAGAACGCCGCCAAAAACGCAGGCTGCTTTACTTGAAGCCATGCAGGAACGTTCGGTTACTATTGCTGGACAAAATTATAAGTTAGATTTACCTTATTTTGTATTAGCAACGCAAAACCCAATTGAGCAGGAAGGAACATATCCATTACCAGAAGCGCAATTAGACCGTTTTATGTTTGCTATTAAATTAGAATATCCAACTTTTGAGGAAGAAGTTCAGGTCGTAAAACGTACAACTTCTGATGTTAAAACGACTATTAATCCGTTGTTTACGGCTCAGGAAATTATCGATTTCCAACATTTGATTCGTCGAATTCCTGTAGCTGATAATGTGATTGAATATGCTGTAACTTTGGTAAGTAAAACACGTCCGGATAATGCATTGTCGAATGATTTTGTAAAGAATTACCTGGATTGGGGAGCAGGACCAAGAGCATCTCAAAACTTGATTTTGGCTGCAAAAGCCCATGCAGCGTTTAATGGGAAATTCTCACCGGATATTGAAGATGTAAAAGCAGTTGCAACCGGAATTTTACGACACAGAATTATTAAAAACTACAAAGCAGATGCGGAAGGAATAACCGAAGAAGTTATCATCCAGAAGTTGATGTAAATATATAAAAGCCTGATATTAAAAAATATCAGGCTTTTTTTTGTCTATTTTGGAATCCTGGTTTCGTTGATTAATCGAACAGATTTATTTTGAAAAAGCTTTATTAGAAGTACTTCTGCAAGTGAAGTATATTTTTTATTGTCACACTCATACCACCAATAAGAGTGATATTGAATGTTACTTTTCTCCATTCGAACAAAACATATTTCTTCGTTGTTTTTTTGAATCACTTTCGATTCGATAATTTTATACCCGGTTCCTGTCCAGCACACCAAAGGATTGTGTGATGGAGTTTTAATATAGATAAGTTTTTCAGGAGTTACAATTTTAAAAACTTCAGGACTTATCCAGATTCCTTTTTTAAGATTATAAGTTGTATTTAAGTTTTCGAGCAAATTATGTTTCAATTCTTTTTTGATTTCTAAACTGGTTACGAGTACAATTGAAAATGCTATTGTAATAAGAAAGAAGGCAGATTTATTAGAATTTGAATGAAGTATCTCTTCCTGATTAGGTTTGAAAAAACGAATAAAGAATAACATTGGTATAATTTGATAAAATGCAAAACAAAGTAAACCAATCGTGTAATGTAAAGTATTCTCTTCTGTGCAATTAAATACAATTAAAGTCACGATTCGGAAATAATTCGAAATGATATTGAATAAAATCACCATAAAACAAAATAAGAAGATTTGTTTTATATTGAAATATTTATGTTGTTTTCGTTCTTCCAGAGTCAGTAAAAAAGCTCCAACAAGCAAACCGGTTTTAAACATCGACAATCCCATACATGCCGTATCTATAGTGATTTTCGCATTGTTGATATAAAAATTAACACCTTCGATCTTTGTTATTGGGATGAAATCTTTTAAAGTGAGATATACGC
>Ga0247805_1001348_pt1 | contig 11838 bp, 13 predicted proteins | sample UWRJL044104R1_FD_180930 | JGI IMG/M metagenome (GOLD analysis project Ga0247805, IMG submission 180930) | Plant litter microbial communities from Arlington Agricultural Research Station in Wisconsin, United States - UWRJ-L044-104R-1 | ecosystem: Environmental > Terrestrial > Plant litter >...
CAATCGCATTGATTTCCTCATCAGTTTCAAAAAGAGGCAGGGCTGTCTCTGCATCCAGTTTCAACCATTGTGATTCCGTATCCTTTTGGATATGGACATATTCTTTTCCATTTTTAAAAATAACGTAAGTATCATTTCCTTCCGGAAATACAGCATAATCAATTTCTCCAATCTGGATATCAAAAGGCTCCTGCATAGTCGTTCTTATATCGTATTAAATTAACCTTAACGTAAACTGGCATAGTTATAAAATTGCATTTTACCAGTTCCCGTAATTTCTATCGTTTTAACTTCATCATTTCCATTCGCTCCTTTCAAATTAAGCCTAATGGTATTTTGTCCTTTTTTCAAAGGAATGCGCACATAACTAATTGTTGCTGGTAAAGATTGCCAGTTCCGTGTATCTGCTTTTTCAGACAGCAAACCATACAGTTGCATACCAAGGCCAAGTCCTTCCAGCAAGCCATTGTCCTTGCCATTCTTTCCAGTTCCCTTTGCACTTTCACGTAGCACATATTCAGCTCCTTTTTTAACCGCCAAACGCGTTAGCACCTTGCTCATCTCAGCAACAAATCGTTGATCAAGTGTTTTAAAAGCCAGTTCATTAATGTCTTCTGCTTTTTCAAAAGTAAGTAAAGTGCCACCATTATCAATCGTTGCAGCGCTGAAATAAGGCTTTTGTGCAATATATTTCGGATAGGTAGCCCTGAGACTCTCTATGTTTGAAATGTTGGAATTCGCATTGCTGTAAGCATGATTGAACGGAATAATAATGGTACCACCAACATTGGTAAAGAAAAGGTCCCCATGATTTCCTTTCACCAGCGAGAAGAAGAACTCTTCCTGTTGTTTAACAGGAGCAAGACCATTTTCCCAAAAGAAAACCAATGTCCCTCCTTCCGGGTTGGGCTTTCTTTCATATTTAACATTAAAAATTCCCTCAAATCTGTTAAGTTCAGCGGTAAAGCCATTCAGATCTGCGGTACGCATCACGTCTTCTTTCAAGGTCCGGGGCATTGAAGTGCCGTAATAAAGTTGATCTTTACTATTTAAATAAACCTCAGCAGCATTTCGATAAGCTATAAACGCATTGTTTACATCGTTATCATGCTCATAAATCAATCCCTGCAACATTAAAGAAAAAGCATCTTTTGAATAACGATTGGTCTTCTCATTGAACTTATCACCTTGCTCTTGTGATTGTAAGGTGATCCTTCTAGCTTCAACAATAGCATCTTCCGTTTGGTTCAGGTACATATAATTCAATGCTTTATAATAATGGATCATAAATTTTTCAAAATCCTCTCCTTTATAACGTTGGGTCATTGGATTAACCAGTGTACCTACCGCAGCATCCATCACGCCACCAAGCCCATTTTCCAGAAGCTGGTCTGCTTCATTAAAGTACCTGTTGCTGGCTTCGTAATCCCCATTCAAATGACTGGACTTTCCCTTTTCCATCAAAAAAAGCAGCCTATTACGTGGTTTTTGCAATAATTTGTTTTTATCAAGCTCCTTTTCTGCTTCCTTATAATTACCTGCAGCAATTTGTTTATAATACCCACCAATCATATCATTATAACTGGCACAGCTGAAAAGAAAAAGCATCAACCCCAAAAGGATTGATGCCCCGAAAGTATTCTTGCTGATATTTATCATAGTTATGTTAGTCGGAAATGTACCGACTAATTCTTAACGTATTTAGCAATTTTTTTATCTCCAACCCAAACCACTTCATTGGTTTGAATGTCTGTCAATTCCAGGTTTACCTGGTAATAAACAACCTTTTGACGCTTATGCGAGTCTACAATGGAGTTGATAGAACCTTGAAGAATATAGTCTGCACCGTTCTCCAATCCAAACTTTTTCATACTAGATACTGAAGAATTTTGCTGCTGGTCAGCTTTCTCGGCACGCAACTCTTCTCTTTTTTTACCTCCTTGTACCAAACGTACCCTTTCACTTTTAACAAAAACCTGCTCCACATCCTTTACAAACGTTTCCGCATCGATATGTTCATGGCTCTTATTTTGTACAGCACCAACAACAACAACCGGCCGCTTACCTTGTTTATTCTCCAGGTGGCTGGACAACCATTTACCACCTAAAACACTTTGCGTCATTTCCTCCGCAACAAGTCGTGAATCTGTGTTGTTCCAATTGCCACTAACGTCAATTGTCTGATCCGTGTTTACACGTGTCACTTGCCTGGAGCATGAGGAGATAACGATTCCTGAAATGGCAATAGCCCCGATGGTTATGATTTTTTTGAACTGCATTTTTATTATATCTAATTTTTAATTGTTACTTCTACCAACCACCATACCAGGAACGGCTTAAACCCCAGCCAAATCCATGATGATGTCCATAACCATAATTCCCAAAACCAATACTGTAATAAGGACTGTTGTAATACGGGTTTGCCAGGTTTAACTGGTAATTCCGTTCTCTTCTTAACTGACGGCGCTCTTCACGAGCCTGATACCAATCGTAGGCTTTATAGGTATCCTGAACTGTAGTACCTTGATTACGACTTAAAGAATCAGCAGCAATGCCGTATTTTTGTTGCGCTTCAAGATATCTTGGATTTTGATCAGGTAGCAATTCAGAAGTTTGTGCTTGCGTTGATGTAGACCAAAGCAGGCCTGCGATACAACTTATTGTTAAAACTAAATTCTTCATACGAGTTTCATTTTCATTAAGTTAGCTTAAATCAAAATTACTTATTCTTCTTCAAATTTAAAGCCATTGTATTTAATTATGACGTTAAAAGATGTTAAATGTTACTTGCCTTTAACTTTTTTATAAATTCTATAAATTTATCACTGCCATAATTGGCTGCTCCTGACTCATGATAAGAAATCCGTCCCCTTTTATCAAAGACAACGGTTGTGGGCAAAGCGCCTTTAAAGATCACATCAGGAATCCCACTTGCTGCTGCATAAACCGGTAATCCATAGCCTTTCCGGTCCATGTACTTCTGTGCTTTCGCAAAGTCACTATCGGCATCGACCAGGATGAATACCACCTCATTGTCGGCCTTAAACTGAGTGTATAATTTGTTAACGGCAGGCATTTCAGCCAAACAAGGCGGACACCAGGTTGCCCAGAAATTCAAAAAGACCACCTTTCCTTTTAAGCGCCCAAGATCAATAACTTTTCCCGAAGCATCTTTGAATGATATATCCGAAAGATTCTCGGAAAGCTTATGCTGTTCATCCTGCTCCAAGGCCTTTGTATCCGGGCTAAAAAGGCCAACCTTCATTAATCCCTGTATCATCAATGCCTTGGCTTCTGGAACAAAAATAAGTAGCAGCAATAAGGCTATAAAAATAGCATTGCTAATGTTCTTTCTATTAAAAATGCGCTTGGCCATAAACTGATCTTGAATGGTAAAATTAAGCATTTCACACGGTCTGGTAACAAATCACTTTAGCTTATGACAATTGCTTGTTAATTGCCCCTGAAAAGACTTTTAAACTACTGAATTGGAAAAAATTAAGAAATGTTGTAACGAAACATACGATACAGATACTTATCGTTCAGAAGATATTTAAACCACATAAACATGAAAACACTATTCAGATTATTAAGCATTTCCATTTTGGGAATTTGTGTCTTTACCAAAAGTACCAAAGCACAACAAAAAAACGATCCGAATGCCCTCTTATGGGAAGTCAGCGGAAAAGGTCTGACCAAACCATCGTATCTATACGGAACCATACACATGATCTGTACTGCGGATTTCATTTTAAGCAACAATACAAAAGAAGCATTAGACGCTGCCGAACAACTTGTTTTGGAGCTCAATTTCAATGACGCTGCTGAGTTGAAGGCGATGGAGGAAGGTATGAGCTCTGCAATACCATTAAGTAAAAAGCTTACAGCACGACAGTTTGAACAAGTAGACTCTGTACTTACCTTAAAGACTGGAGTTTCCTTAAAAAAACTGGATAAACTTACGCTAACCTCCGTTTATAGCTTCGCAATTTCCCAGACGCTTCCCTGTAAAGATATCAAATCGTATGAACAGGAATTTCTTAAATTAGCCAAAGCAACTCAAAAACCAATTGCAGCACTCGAAACCGTGAAAGAACAGTTCTATTATTTTGGAAAATCTTATCCTGATAATGCCATGGTTGGTCAAATCATCGCATTTGATCAATATAAAGAAATCTTTAACGAAGTCATACTTGCTTATAAAGCGGAAAATCTGAACGTCCTTTACCCACTAATTAAAAATAAAAAATTCGGGTCCACACCAGAAAGTAATCAATGGATGTTAAGTGCACGGAATACGAACTGGGCTAAAAAAATGCCGCAAATGATGAAAGACAAAAGTTGTTTCTTTGCCGTTGGTGCTGCCCATCTGGCTGGAAAAGATGGGATAATACAGCTTTTAAGAGCTTCGGGATATCAGGTTAAAGCAATCTTAAAATAACTTTGAAAACGAAAGAGAACGAGTTTCTGGCGCAAATTGAACTCAATAAAGGAATTATACACAAGATTTCAAGGATGTATATGGATGATGAAGACGATCAAAAAGATCTTTTTCAGGAAATCATCTGCCAACTTTGGAAATCCTATGACTCCTTTAATCATCAAAGTAAATTCTCATCCTGGATGTATCGTGTAGCGCTCAATACCGCTATTGTTTATTTCAAAAAACAAAAAAGAAAAGACGACGTGTATGCCAATATTGCGCAGGAGATAGAAATTCCCTCAGATGATGCCGAAACCAGGGAAATACAACTTGCTCATTTTTACAAAGCGTTACAGCAACTGGATAAAATTGAAAAAGCACTCATGTTCTATTTTCTGGAGGATTGCTCTCATAAAGAAATAGGAGAAAACCTAGGTATTAGCGAGGGCAATGCAAGAGTAAAACTAAACAGAGCAAAAAACAAATTAAAAGAACTTATAAAAAAACAAGGTTATGAATTTTGATGATTTAAAGTCAGCCTGGAACAAAGATTCCAGTAGCCATATTACGATACCAAATACCATTGAGGAACTTAAGCGTGCAGAACTACCACTGGACCAGATCAAAAGAAACATGAAGCGCGAATTCGTAGTGCAGGCGCTTTCTGTTGTATTAATTGGATTCATACCCCAGATCTACAAGCTTAAGCCGATACTGCTTTTACCTTTCAGCATCATATATCTGTTGTTTGTGATTACCAGCATTTACTTTTTTGCCCGCTTTTACGCCTTTTACAAACGAATAGGTACCACCTCACTGACAACAAAAGATGCTTTGTATGAAGTAAATTATGATGTTCGATTAAACATGGAGCTTTACAAAATGTTTAGTTATATGCTCTTCCCTTTTGCATTACTAATGGTCGGTTTGATCTTTGTCAATGCAAAATATGATCGCTTTGTTCAGTTATTGCAATCAGGTGCTACCGATAGTTTATACCTTTATATTGGCCTGGGTGTCATCACCATTTATGCACTGCTTCATTTCGCAACAATATATTGGTTGAAAACCTATTATCTGAATTATGCAAAAGAAATTGAACACATTCTAAAAGCACTCAAAGAAGAAGAATCAAATTAAAAGTCAAACTTTAAACGGACACCTGTACCGATGAGGTGCAGGTTTTCTTTTGAATACTCTTTTATAGGCAACTTCATGAAAGGCTCGATTGACAGCGAGTTTTTGCCTGAGATCTTTTGTTTATAGCCAATAGAAAGGTTATAAAATCCTAAATATTTATCATTCCTGATCTCATCCGCAGGAACTGGTTCCGATACAGAAGACTCTGTAAAGACGGTTTTAAATGCAGAATAGCCTGCTACACTAGCTGAAGGAGTTTCCAAACGCCCTTCAATATAATTGTTATTCTGTTTCTGATTCAGAACAGCAAAAGCAGACACCCCAACATTGGTGTAAAAACGATCGTTAAAATGATATTTAAGCTCCAGCGGGATATCAAGGCCAACGAGATTGGCATCCACTGATTTTAATCTTTTGGTTTCCTGAACAATTGCAGTTGCGGGTGCTGGAGCATTCATCACACCAGATGCAGGATTGATTGTCTTTGATGCACCGATCTGGTTATACGATAGACCAGAGCTAATTGATACTTTTTTAGACACAGCATACTCCATACTTACACCATAGCCCATATTGATTTTCTTATCGTTCCCAATTGACGGCGCCACCATCAAACCCAAATCCCATTTACTATCCGTGTTGCTGGCCAGACTACTTTTTGCGGGTTGGTTTTTATTTTTTTCCGTCTCGGAATTTAAGAAATCCTCAAAAGACTGCTTTTGAACTTGCGGAACGGGTACTTTAACCATTGCCGATTCTTTTGGCGCAACAACAACATCAATAGGCTTTCCAAAACCCGCCTGAGATTTTGATCCTTCATTTGAACTTGCAACCTCATTCGACTGGACTAAGCTAGTAACCATCGTATTAGTTTTGGCTTGTGTCATTGACTCAGAAATGGAAACCGCTACATCTGGAGCGACTTTAGAACCTAACTTAGGCATTTGTTTGTGGTCAGAAGCCAGCATTCCATGGGTAGGAATCGACGTCACATCCGGCACTGTTTTTGTCGTTACGGTATCTGAGGTATCTGGTTTTATAGCCGCAGTGCTTGGCCGAAGCACAATATCAGTACTGCTGTTCATATAAAAAATTGTAAATCCAATCAATAAAACTGCAGCGGCTGCACCCAAACGAACCAGCCAGATTAGTCCACCTTTACGCTTTTGCTTTTCATTGAAATTTTCCCATGCGCCAGGCGCATAAGCTTCCTCATGCAAGCTTAGGCTTTCCTTTATATGGGTTATTAATTCATCATCAACCGGCTTCATATCGGGTGTGTATTAGGTGTGTTCATCGATTCATAAGGACTGTTTTGCGAAGCCAGATACAGTGTTCTCAATTTGTTTTTGGCTCGGGTAAGGTAGACCCTTGACGAACTCTCTGGCATGTTTAACAACTTTGAGATTTCATCGTGGGAAAATCCTTCAATTTCGTACATGTTAAAAATAAGCCGATGTGTTTCCGGCAAGTCATTCAACAGCTTCATAATATCCTGGACATTCAATCGAGATACTGCATTGACATCAGTAAGCGGCTGATCTGCCTCGGCAACCTCATCAACATATAAAAAAGTTCTTTTCCCTCGTAAATAATCTATTGCAGTACGTGAAGATATTCTGGCAATCCAGCCTTTAAAGGCTTTCAGCTGCTGATCCGGGGCTTGTGGGGAATTAAATTGAGCTACGCTCTTAAAAATTTTAATAAAACTATCATTAACCAATTCTTCTGCGTCATTTCGATCTGCTACATAACGTAAAATAACAGCCATTAAATAGCCATAGAAGGATTTGTATACCCATTCTTTACTCTTATTTTCGTTTTTTAAACACCCTGCCAATACAGCCTCAAAATCGAGCATCAGGTTTTATTACATTATAGATCTATCGCGTAATTATCTTGAACAAAAAGGGTATCTGGATGTTAAGCCAGACACCCTCAAATATAACAGATTTTATTTTGTGGGTATATTGTAGATGCCTGCAGCAGTTTTTAAGCTATCAATCACTGCAGTCTTCAGTCCTTTTGCATAAATGGTATACAATCGGCCATCTTGTATTTTAACGTTTGGTAAGGTCGCTACGGTAGATTTAGTTCCATCGCTTTGCTTGATGGTGAAAGTCGCTGCTTCTGCCAGATCAATTGTTGTATAGGGGCTAGATTCAGCATATGCCTTATTGGTAAATAAATCTGCTTCTTTACCGCTCACTGCTAAACTCAATGCGCCTGCATCTTTACTTAAATTGATGAAACGTACTTTGGCCTTATTGGCTTCCGGAGCAGTAACATCATCTTCGATCACCAGGAATCGCTTTTCATTTGTACTTAGAGTATCCAGTACAAATAAGGTATAGCCTAATCCTGAGCTAAAATTAAATTGCTTACTGGTTATAAATTTATTTCCATTTCTTTTGGCCACACCGACAGTTCTGATTCCTGGATTTAAACTCAAATAACCAGCATTAATTGTATTGTACAACCTGGTATTATACTTAAAGGGGTTCTTTTCATTAACACGGCTTGGATCCACGATAAAATCCAAAGATACCGTGTCTGGAAAGGCGTTTACCACATACAACCCTGCGAGAGGCCGAGTCTCGTACTTATCTTTAGAGCAAGCCGCCATTACAACAGAAACTGCTGCAACAGCCATAAACGTTTTAAATATTCCTTTTAAAGTTGAAGTTTTCATTTGTATCTAATTTATTTTTAAATCTTTTTGCTAATGGCCATTAACACTTTTCTCTAAAAACGAGGTCTAATACAAAAACGCTACACCTCCGCCGCTTTTTTATTTTAATTATAATCCGCTAATTTTGCTGCACACAAATTCATTTAAAATAGCCCATAAAAATTATGCAAGAACCAAATCCTTTAAATCAGGTAGCGGAGTTTCACAGAACCTTTAAACATCCCATTCAGGACGCCCCGGTTATCCCTGCTAAAGAAAGAGCAAATCTGAGAGTCTCACTCTTAGCTGAAGAACTGGATGAATTGAAACAAGCCATTGCAGATAACAATCTTGTTGAAATTGCAGATGCACTTTGCGACCTGCAATACGTATTGTCCGGAGCAATCCTGGAATTTGGACTAGGCGAGAAGTTTAAAGCCCTTTTTGATGAAGTTCATCGATCTAATATGAGTAAAGCCTGTAAATCATTGGAAGAAGCCAATGAAACCATTGCACATTATAAAAACACCCAGGACTGTGAAGCTTACCACAAGGAAGAAGAAGACTTATTCCTGGTATACCGTACTCATGACGATAAAACCTTAAAATCAATTAATTATTCTCCGGCTAATCTCCAGAGCATCATTTAAAATGCAAAAAGTCCGGTATTGTACCGGACTCTTGCAGCCTAATTTTTTAAAGTTAACTTTGTCCAATCTTTTGGGGTCACTTCAAGACCGGGCCTTTTTTCGTGCAATCCATAACACCCTATAGGGATTAGATTAATTCCACACTTCTGCTTACAAAGGCTGTTAATTCTGCACCGGTCAGCATTCCTTGTGCCAGCAAAGCCAAATCAACAGCTTGTTTCGCAAGCATACCTTGCTCCTCAGTGTTTTCAGTTTTCAAAATTTTACCGATCAGTTTATGATTTCCGTTGATTGCCACTTTATAGCTATCTGGCATACTGCCATAAAAACCCATTCCACCACCCATTTGTGCCATATCTTTCATGCGGCGCATAAATTCATCCATGGTTACGGTAACTGGTAGCTCCTCTGGATTTAAACCCACAATTTCAACGGTGTAACCAGGTTTGTTGATTGCTTTATCGAAGATAGACGCAACCTGTTTCGACTGGTCTTCAGTCAACACAGACTCCACATTTTCATCTTTATCAATCAATTTACTCGCTACGCTTGAATCCACACGCTTTAAAGCTGTCTTCTCTAACTTCTGCTCCAGGTGTTGTACAAAATGATTATCAATCGCTGAGTTCATCAACAAGACATCATAATCCATTTTATTGGCCGATTGTATAAAACTGTCCTGCTTAGCAGGATCATTACTGTAGATGTAAACAACCTGCCCGTTTTTATCGGTTTGAACGTCTTTTACTTTTTCTTTGTACTCTTCTAAAGTAAAATGCTCGTTTTTGGTATTGGTCAATAAAGCAAAGTCTTTAGCTTTATCATTAAACTTATCTTCACTAACCATTCCGTATTTTACGAAAAGGCCAATATCAGACCATTTCTCTTCGTAAGCTTTACGGTCTTTATTGAACAATTCGGCCAACTTATCCGCAACTTTTTTAGTGATATAGCTGTTGATCTTTTTCACATTGCTATCCGCTTGTAAAAAGCTTCTGGAAACATTCAATGGAATATCCGGTGAATCGATCACACCGTGTAGCAACATCAAAAATTCAGGCACAATGTCTTTAACCTCATCGGTAATAAAGACTTGTCGTGAGAACAATTTGATCTTATTGCGTTGCATGTCAAAATCATTCTTCACTTTCGGGAAATACAATACTCCAGTCAGGTTAAATGGATAATCCACATTCAGGTGAATCCAGAACAACGGATCCTCAGAGAAAGGATACAATTGCTTATAGAAATCCAAATAATCCTGATCTGACAAATCTGCAGGCGCTTTAGTCCAGATTGGATTGGTTGTATTGATGATATTGTCTACTTCTACCGACTTTGTTTTAGCCTTTCCTTCTTCATCTTCACCGTCAGGCTCCTGAACAGTTTTAATACCAAACTTGATTGGAACTGGCAAAAACTTACCATATTTATCCAGAATCTCCTCCAACTTATGCTTGCTCAGGAACTCTTCTGATTCCGCATTCACATGTAAAATGATTGTTGTTCCACGACTGGTTCTGTTTCCAGCTGATATTTCAAACTCGGTACTTCCGTCACAAACCCATTTCGCTGGCTCGGCGCCTTCCTGATAGGATAATGTCTGAATTTCAACCAAATCAGCAACCATAAAGGCAGAATAAAAGCCTAAACCAAATTTACCAATAATTTCATTGGCATCTTTAGCGTCTTTAAACTTCTCTACAAACTCACTAGCTCCAGAAAAGGCAACCTGATTAATGTATTTCTTAATCTCTTCAGCAGTCATGCCCAACCCATTGTCACTAATCGTAATGGTTTTCTGTGCTTCATCAACAGCAACTTCCACCAATGGATTGCCCAACTCGCCGTTATATTGACCCAATGCGGCCAAACGTTTAATCTTTTGTACCGCATCAACGGCATTAGATACGAGCTCTCTTAAAAAGATCTCATTATCTGAATACAGGAATTTCTTAATAATTGGAAAGATGTTTTCCGTGTGAATGGATATACTTCCTTTTTCTTCTATGCTCATGTGTTAACTCATTTTTAAGTACATAGCTATACTATCAATGCCCATTCCAAATCACTTTTTGTTGTCAAATTGACAGTTCGGATTTTGGGAAAAACTGCGGGTGACAATAGGAATATTGCCAACAAATACTACCTTGTATTAAAATTTTGCTTTCATGAATAATCCTAGATTAAAAACCATGCAGATCATACTTGCTGCATTTTGTTTCTCACAAATTAGTTTTGCACTGGTCACACTGATGCTAAACCAGGAACGCACATTTCTCAGTTTTTCGGTTTCAGCGGAAGACGGTGGACTGTTTCCGCTTTTTCCAATCCTGGGACTGGTGTTCATAGGCATCGGTACATTCCTGTTCAAAAGGCAATTGTCTGCAGTCCCAAAAGAAGTTACTGCAGATGAAAAAATTGCAGGATACCAAACCGCGTTTATCATGCGTTGTGCTTTTATTGAAGGCGCTTCTTTAATGAATATAGTCGGTTTTCTAATATCTGGGAACGGAGCATTTTTATTTATTCCGGTTATCGCAATAACGATGCTCATTGTAAACAGGCCAACAAGGGACGGTATTATAGCTGTGTTAAATTTGGGCTATCCGGATACGGAAAAATTATAATGCCGTGATATATTTCTCCGTACCTTTGACCACCAATGGAATATAATGTGCACACCTTGCCTAATGGCATTCGCTTACTTCATGTACCTTCTGCCTCCGCGATTTCTCATGCCTGCATCATTGTCAACAGTGGCTCTAGGGATGAGAAGCCAGATAAATCCGGCCTTGCACATTTCATAGAGCACCTGATTTTTAAACGCACAGAGAAACGCAATACCAACCAGATCTTAAACCGGTTGGAAAGTGTTGGCGCTGACCTGAATGCCTATACAACAAAAGAATATACCTGCATTCACGCTTCTTTTCTCAATCCATATCTGGATC
>Ga0247805_1001349_pt1 | contig 11835 bp, 11 predicted proteins | sample UWRJL044104R1_FD_180930 | JGI IMG/M metagenome (GOLD analysis project Ga0247805, IMG submission 180930) | Plant litter microbial communities from Arlington Agricultural Research Station in Wisconsin, United States - UWRJ-L044-104R-1 | ecosystem: Environmental > Terrestrial > Plant litter >...
GGTGCAGGTGGTTGAAAATATGGAAGAAAATATCCTGTGTTTTTTCTTTACCTGCGAAATTATGTACATCATCCATGATGATAACGTCCATCGCCTGATAAAAATTAACAAAGTCGTTAATCGTATTATTCTTTAATGATTCTACAAACTGCTGACAGAACTTCTCGCAGGATACATAAATCACGAGTTTATCTGGTAGGGTCCTTCTTATTTCATTACCAATCGCCTGGACAAGGTGAGTTTTACCTAAACCTACAGCGCCGTAAATCATTAGTGGATTAAATGAGGTTGCTCCCGGTTTTGCCGCTACAGCGAATCCTGCCGAACGTGCCAGCCGATTACAGTCACCTTCAACATATCCTTCAAAAGTATAATTTGAATTCAACTGAGGGTCGACATTCAGTTTTTTAAGTCCTGGAATAATAAACGGATTTTTAATGTCTTTATTAATAGATACCGGGACAGGCATAGATTGCATTTTAGAAGCTCCCCCATTACCATTAGAAGGCATGCTTGTTGTATAAGGAGATCCCGTATTTGAAGATTTATCGACAACTATATTATATTCCAGACGACCTTCTTCACCAAGCTGCTGTTTAACTGTCTTACGAAGCAGTCCAACATAATGCTCTTCAAGCCATTCATAGAAAAATAAACTCGGCACCTGTACGGTTAATACACTGCCTTCCAGTTTCATTGCGGTAATAGGTTCGAACCAAGTTTTAAAACTTTGGGCCGGAATATTATCCTTTATAATCTGGAGACAGTTATTCCATACTTCAGTACAAGTTTTATGCATAGTTCAAATAAATTTGTTTGTCGGGTCTTAAAAAAACGGACGTACGGTGCGTCGTTTAGGGATGCGAAGATCACAAAAAATACCAACAAAAAAACATAAAAACTGAGCTATTTTGTAAGTCGTTAACAGGCAAACAAATACAGTATAGAAATTCGAGGTTTTTGTGGATAAGTTATCAACATTGAAAAATAGCTGTGAATAACTCCGAATTTTGAAGACTCCATTCATACTGGCATTCTATTAAAAATCGTGCCTGTTTTAATAAGTTTTCACCGTTTTAAAAATAGATAATTTAACACACCTGACCAAATGTCACTCTTTTTAACTTCAAATAAGACGAGTAAATTACTGATTTTTAGTTATATATAATTAATAAATACATCGGTTGAATTCAAATCTCATTATCATTGGGAATTATCTGGCTAAATATATGCTCCAGCGAGCACTACATATCTCGATCTTAAAATTTCAAAAACCAGATTTACTACATCTGGTACATGTTTTAAACAAAATTCACAATCAGGTTTATTAAAACGTATAATTAATGAAATACAACGTTTAAAAATGTTGCATTTGCGCTTCATAGCCCAGGTTCAACACGTGTCTTGCAGACAAGCCGAAAACAAGGTCTTTTATTGATTTTTATTAAAACATTTCATTCCGGTTCCGGTTAATAGGAACACATACCAACAACACATCGAATATGGAAAATAAACAGCAGATTATAAGCGACCTTCAAGGTCTGATAGCAATTTTAAACGATGGTAAAGAAGGTTACCAATCCGCGAGCGAAGCCACCGACAAAATTGAATTACAAGGTGTATTTCTCAAATATGCTGCGCAGCGTGCCGCCTATGCAGAGCAATTAAAAACCCATATCCTTACACATGGAGGAGAGTCTGAAAATGAAAGCGGAGGTATCCTTGGTGCCCTGCACAGAACATGGATAGACATTAAGCAGGCACTAAGCAGTAAAGAAGATACAGCGATCCTTGAGGCCGTGGTTACCGGAGAAAAAGCGGCACTGGAGAAATATGACGATGTAATTAAAGACCGTCAGGATCATGTCGACCATTTGCCTTTACTTCAGGAACAACGTACCGGCATTCTGGATGCACTTAAAGAGATAGAGACGTTACTCATCCAGCGCAATGCTTAAACGAGCACAAAACAGCTTATTCAAACGTAAAATCAATAAACAAGAAAAGCCTGTAAATTCATTACAGGCTTTTCTTGTTATTTTATCTGGTTGGATTAAGAAACCAGTCCAGGAATCTCTACTACTTCATTTACATCTTTGTCGTAATCTATACCGGCAACATCGAATCCGAATAACTTCAGGAAGTCTTTTTTATAACCTGCAAGGTCACCTAACTCAGGAAGAGTTTCGGTGGTAGCTTCTATCCAAAGCGCCGAAACCTGGTCCTGAATATCCTGACGCATTTCCAGATCGTCTATACGAATCCTTCCTTTATCATCTACGGCAACATCTGATCCGGTAAACAGTCTTTGGCTGTATAAACGCTGTATCTGCTCAATACACCCTTCATGTACCCCTTCTGCTTTCATCACTTTATAGAGCAACGAAATATAAAGCGGAATTATAGGTATAGCTGAACTGGCCTGTGTAACCAGACCTTTATTTACGGACACATAGGCATTTCCACCAATCTCTTTCAACTGATCAGCGATTTTAAATGCAGTTGCTTCCAGATGATCTTTAGCACGGCCGATGGTTCCTTTACGGTAAACTGCTTCGGTTAAAGATGGACCGATATAAGAGTAAGCAACTGTTGTTGCACCCGGAGCCAGTAAATCTGCTTCTTTAAGCGCATCAATCCAGAAAGCCCAGTCTTCTCCACCCATTACTGCAACTGTATTTTCTATCTCTTCTTCATTTGCAGGCTGAATAGAAATTTCAGAAACGATTCCAGTATGGAAGTCTACTGTTTTATTACTAAATACCTGACCAATTGGTTTCAATACAGAACTATGTACAACCCCTGTTTTAGGGTGAACTCTTTTTGGTGAAGCAAGACTGTAAATAATTAAGTCTATCTGACCAAGATCGGCTTTAATAAGGTCTATCGTTTGTTTTTTGATTTCATCAGAGAAGGCATCTCCATTAATACTTTTAGCGTATAAACCGGCTTCGTGGGCCTTTTTTTCAAATGCCGCAGTATTATACCAGCCTGGTGAAGCGGTTTTACCCGGAGCAGGTGGTTTTTCGAAATACACGCCAATTGTGGATGCCTCAGATCCAAAAGCACTTGTAATTCTGGAAGAAAGTCCAAAACCTGTAGATGCGCCGATTACAAGTACCCTTTTCGGGCCGGCGATATCTCCTTTTGATTTAACGTAATTGATTTGATTGACAACGTTTTGTTCGCATCCTTCAGGATGCGCAGTCAGGCAGATAAATCCACGTATTCTTGGTGCAATAATCATAAATCTTGTTTTAAAGAGGTCTAAAATAGGTATTCTTTTTTTATTTCGTCTGTTTTGGAATTTCTTTCAGCACATTCTGCAGGTAAGACCAGAATTTCTGTACAGAAGAAATCTGTACTCTTTCATCCGGTGAATGTGCACCGCGAATGGTCGGACCAAAAGAAATCATATCCATTTCCGGAAAATGACCACCGAGGATACCGCATTCCAAACCTGCATGACAAGCCTCAACTTTAGGCGCTTTACCAAAATTCTGCTCATACAAATTAGTCATTAATCTAAGAATATCGGAATCAGCATCTGGCTTCCAACCGGGATAATCCCCAGATTGACTAACCACTGCACCAATACTTTCAAATGCCGCCCTGACAGCTGCCGATACATCATCTTTAGTACTCTCCACACCACTTCTCTGCAGTGATTTCGTGATAAATTCGCCGTCCTTCAGAATTACCCTGGCCAGATTACTGGATGCTTCTACTAAACCATCAATATCTGGGCTCATTCTAAAAACACCATTCGGAACCGCGTAGAGTGCATTTAAAATCTGATTGGTATCCCTAAGGCTGAAAACCTGTTCCGGAGATATAGTTTGGCTGGCAACAATCTGCAAAGATGTTTCGATTGCCTGATATTCTGTTTTTAATTTCAGCGCGTAAGCTTCAATAAAATCAAGTGCCTGTGCTAATGAAGATGCCGGCAAAATAAAAGTACCTGATGCTTCTCTGGGAATCGCGTTCCTCAGACTTCCGCCATCCAATACTGACAACTGCAAAGGAAATTGTAGAGATACCGCTTTAATGAGACGGGTAATCAATTTGTTCGCATTGGCCCGTCCTTTATGGATATCCATACCGGAGTGCCCGCCGGTCAGACCGGAAATTTTAACTTCAAGGGCTATGTATCCTGTTGGAGAAACCTCAGTCTGAAGGGTTAGAATTGTGTTGGTATCAATGCCACCCGCACATCCGATAGTCAGTTCATCATCTTCTTCTGTATCGAGATTTAACAGGATTTTGCCTGTAAAATTAACCGGATCCAGATGCTTTGCACCGGTCATTCCGGTCTCTTCGTCTATAGTGAACATGGCTTCCAGGGCAGGGTGAGCAATATCTTTCGCTGCAAGCAGTCCCATTATTGCAGCCACGCCAATACCATTATCGGCACCCAGTGTGGTCCCTTCTGCTTTTACCCAGTCACCATCAACATACATCTTTATTCCGTCATGCTCAAAGTCAAAGACAGTATCGCTGTTCTTTTGATGGACCATGTCCAGATGAGACTGCAAAATAACCGTCTTTCTATCTTCCATACCTGGAGTTGCAGGTTTAAGAATTATAACGTTTCCAGTTTTATCTGTTCTGGTGTCCAGTCCTAATGATCGACCAAATTCCTGCATAAAAGCAATGACACGCTCCTCTTTTTTTGAAGCTCTGGGCACTGCGTTTAGCGCAGTGAAATGCTGCCAGATCTCCTGGGGCTCTAAATTTTTCAATTCCATAATCAGTTCGGATGGGAATCCCTGAGACAGGGTTTAATGTAAAATAATTTAAAAAGAAATGGCAAAACTAAGGATTATCAACCTATATCTTAGCAACTGTTTTACCCAAATACCAGAACAGATAACTAAAAAAGGGGGCTGCAATCACATCTGCGGTATAATGGATATGCTGCACCAGCAACAGAATACCGAGTACCAGAGCTGCTGTAAAAACAATATACTTTTCCCTTTTTCCTTCCAGGCAAAGACCGATAAGTACTATGGTGGCAGTATGCCCCGAGAAAAATAAATCTTTAGTAATCAAGTTATCACCATAAAATATAACAGAAAATGGATCACTCAGATGAATTAACCCCACCGGCGGGTTGAGCGGTATCAGCGATATAGTAATCATCCTACCCAGACATAGAAAAATATATCCCCAGAGCGCAGTAATACACAACTTTGAGTTTTTCCTTATCCGCCAAATTAAATATCCGCTAACCGGATAAAGTATTAAAAAAATCAGTGGAGACACATCTATTGCAGGTATAGCACGCAGAACTGAATCATGTAAAATCAATCCGTTTCTGCCTTGTATAAATTGAAAAAAATCGTGTAAATAGAAAATAATGGCGGCCATGCAGAGCAAACCGGATACTAATTTCAAACGAAAAGCAGGAATGTCCCAGGCAAAGCGCCAGGCGGCTTGTTTAGATTGCATGTTATGTTGTGTGGTCAAAGATAATATTTGCTTAACATACAGTTTAAAATAGCCCATTAAAATGTGATTAAAAATGTCATTTTTATTGAAATTCAGTATATTGAGCACGATGAGACTAAAATTTATCGTTATTGCACCCCTGTTATTTCTGTTTATTCAATGCCAGCAGAAACCAGAAAATAAAGTAATCAGAGATACCAGCATTACACCTGTAAATGCGGTGACCAAACTTTATACAGACAGTCTGGATATGGAAAAATTTATCAGCAGCCAACAACTGGATGATAGCGCTGCAAACCGGATGCGAAACTTTTATAACAGCAGAAACTTCCAGTTCGCCTGGTTTTCCGAAAAAGGACTGGCCGAACAAACCAAAGTATTGTATGATCTGGATAAAAATTTTAGAAGTTCTAACGGCGATAGTAGTGTTACATTGAAAAACCTTCAGACCCGCATAGACCATCTGCTAACCATTGACACTGTAATCAAAAAGGCAGACACCAGTCTTACGCTACTGGAATTTAATCTGACCTCCCATTTCTTTAGCTTCATTACCGATGCCTATGCAGGCAAAGTAGATCCTGCAAAATTACAATGGTATATTCCGCGAAAAAAAATAGATGCGGTTGCAGTTCTGGATTCACTGGTTAAAAACAAAGGGAACGGTACTAACGGAAATGCACCGTTAAACTCTTATTACGTGACTTTAAATAAAGAATTATCGCACTGGTCTGCCATTGCTAAAAAAGGTTCATGGCCGGATCTGGAATTCGCTGCTCTGCAAAAAATGAAACCAGGTGATTCTTCAGCAATAATAAGCACACTAAAAACCCGGCTTGCTGCTTTTGGGGCATTGGCTCCTACAGACTCCAGCGGCTTGTATACACTTGCGGTAGACACTGCATTACGTCTCGCACAACAGCAATTCGGGCAGCAGGTAACCGGCAAACTTACAGCCTCTCTGGTCAAATCACTTAACATACCGGTCAGAAAAAGAATCGAACAAATTCTAATTAACCTGGAAAGAATGCGCTGGGTGCCCGTTATGCCGGAAGGCAGGGTAATTCTGGTTAATATACCGGAATATAAACTGCACATATTTGAGGACCGCAAAGAAGTACTTAATATGGGCATTGTTGTAGGAAAAGAGGCGCACCAGACGGTTATTTTCAGCAATACACTTAAAAATATAGTATTCAGCCCATACTGGAACGTTCCACCGAGTATTGTTAAGGCCGAAATTCTTCCTGCCATCAATAGAAATAAAAATTACCTTGCCCAACATCAAATGGAAATATATGGTAAAAGCGGCGGTCTTCCACTTATCCGGCAGAAACCAGGCAGTACAAATTCTCTGGGCAGAGTAAAATTCCTTTTCCCTAATTCCTACAATATTTATCTTCACGATACACCTGCCAAGTCTCTTTTTACCGAACAGAAACGTGCCTTCAGTCATGGGTGTATTCGTTTATCACAGCCAAAAACACTCGCAGAATACCTTTTAGAAAACGACCCTTCCTGGACGAAAGAAAAAATCACAAAAGCGATGCAGCAATCTAAAGAAACCTGGGTTCAGGTGAAACAGCCCGTACCCGTATTCATCACCTATTTCACTGCCTGGGTAGACAAAAATGGCCTGCTTAACTTCAGGGATGATGTATACGGTCATGACTCCAAAATGGCCGCTTTGTTGTTTCCACAAACACCGGCGGCGCGAAAGGCCGTAGGTGCTGATGATTCGAAAATAAACCAATAGAATAAATAATTTATGAAGTTCTCCGGATTAATTACATCGCTGTTATTGCTTACTACTGCAGCATCTGCACAGTCTACTTTCATAAGCCTTGAAACTTCCAAAGGCGATATCCTTGTTAAACTTTACGATAAGACTCCGCTGCATAGAGATAATATGGTCAGCGGAATTCGCAAAGGCTGGTGGAAGTCTGCATTATTTAACAGGGTGATTAAAGATTTTGTGAGTCAGGCAGGCGAATTGGACGATCCTATTCTGGAACGGGAAAAACAGCATCCTGATCGAAAGCCAGAAAGGTTAAAATCTGAGTTGTTTCCGGAACTATATCATTTTAAAGGGGCATTAGGTGCCGGACGAGATGATAACGCACAAAAGGCGTCTTTTTTAAACCAGATTTACCTGGTAACCGGCAAAAAACAAACAAACATACAGTTAGATGAAATAGAATCAAAAAAAGGTTTCAAATATACCCCTGAACAACGAGAAACCTATAAATCCAAAGGAGGAATCCCCCGTCTGGATGGAGATTATACCATTTTCGGAGAAATTGTAAAAGGAATGGAAGTAGCCGACGAGATAAATCAGGTTAAAACAGACAAACATGATCTCCCGGAGGTTCCGGTGGTCATTAATGCCAGGGTATTAACCGCTAAAGCGGCAGCTAAGCTTTTGAATTAAGTAAGGCGTCAAATTCAGCTCTCTCCTCAGTTTCCAGTTCAGTAATATTTTCCATAATCGTTCTGATTTTATTCTTTTGATTAGATTGTAAAAGAACGTCAACCAGTGATACAACTGTTTTCTTTTGATCCAGGCTTAGATTGCTGAACAATTTGGGCCTGGCTTCATACATTGCTTTCAGGGTATCATGCAATAGCTTACGTTGTTTAGCACCGCTTGCTTTACCTTCCTGAGGCTTGATGACACCCTCGTTTTCATACCTGTCTATCAGTTTTCCAGAATTCTCTTTTAGAAAAATCTTTCTTTTAGCCACCAGGAGGTTATGTATTTCTTTACTAAGGTATCTGTATTCAGCAGAAGATTTAGATCTGTTATAAAGCTTAAACTGAGTCTCTACTTCCAGGTTGCTAAAATCAAAATCAGTGAAAAATTCGCTCTGAATATAGACACTGTGAAAATAATCGTCTGCTTTTTTATTCAATGAGGTATAATCTTTATAAAGCTCCTCCCCTTTTTCTGAAATATAATAAACTTTAGAAAGCTCCCTGTGCAAATTCTCTTTCCACTGAATAAATTTCACGCGGAACGATGTACGACTCTCATCGAAGGTGTAAATGATATCTTCGGCACGCTCGGCGACCTGATCTTCATAATCAAGTTTTTTACCGTTAATGCTGATGACAAATTTCTTTTTCTTGTTCAGTTCAAGAAACCAGCAAAATTCTGCCTTAAGAAAAGGAATGATTTCTTTTTCAAGGAGCGCCTCGCTTATCTTCAAATTGGTAAACCGAACTATAGTACCAGTCTGTGGGTGCAATGGAACTTCGACCGGGACAGCTTGATAATTATTAAGATTGGAACCATCAATACGGATTGTACCACTTTTAAGTTTATTAGCCAGCATGAAAGTAGTTTCCCATTCTGCCTGGCCCGCAAATTTAAAAAAGGTAAGACGCCCGACCCCATTTTTTCCGTGTAAAGCAGAACGATTTTTATGTACGGCAAGCTGGAGGGCTTTTTCAGATTCATAAAAATGATCAAATTTTGGCTTTAGCTGTTTGAAATTAATACCATATCCATTGTCGGTAATGGAGAGCGAATCAATAAATCCAAGACTATTAGCTGAATAATCTATATTAATCTGGTTTGCCTTCGCATCAAAACCATTCCATATATATTCTGCAACCGCTTGTTTTTCATTGTAGTTCCTAAGCACCTTTTGTATGCCACCAGAAGTAATGTGGACGTTATTAGCCATAAATCAGATTCCCTATAAACGCCGAAATTAAAGAAATAATTAGATTACAGGCGGCCTACCCGAAGAAAACATAGCCTTTAGATAGTTTTAAAGCACATTTCAGTTCTCTCTAATAAACTGATTAGCTGTACCGTACAAAAGTAAAAAGAACGGTTTTCAGGGATGAAAAATATTTTTTTACAACATAGAATAATAAAATGAATGCAGAAGCGTCTATATATCTGAGAGCGTTAATTTAGAAAGCGGGGATAGGTCGGAGACTTATCTCCGCTTTTATTTTTCACGAATTATGACTAAGATCATTTTTTACACCTATCAGATGGAATTATATTTGGACTGATAATTTATTCAGTAGCGGGTGGATGCCGGCACATAATAATAGGGTTAGACCAACAGGTTCTGCCCTTTTATTATGTGCCGGCTTTTTTTATTTGAAAATTGGTACATGATTTGTCCATGAAAACTTAACACGAAGTTATTAATGACATAACCCAATCTTTATGAAAGAAGAGGAGTGTGTTCCTCTAAGCCCGATAAAAATGATTAAGCAAATTTATGTTGTAGAAGACGACCAGGATATTAGACAGATTATTGAATTTATTCTGGAAGAAGAAGGTTATCAAGTCACACTCTTTCCAGACGTCACTTCTTTTCAGGCAGTCATGGCAGATGACAGACCTGATCTTTACCTGCTAGACGTAATGCTGCCGGATGGAAACGGACTTGAGTTATGTCGTGAAATCAGGACTAATCAGAAAATAAAAGATATTCCCATTATTGTAATGTCCGCACATGCAAGGCCCGAAAATATCTTCGGACAATGTAGTGCAAATGATTTCATAAGTAAACCGTTTGATCTGAATGAGATTCTATACAAGATTAAGAAACAGATTACGCTGCATTAATCTTCTTATGATCTTCAAGGAGTTCGCCGACAAGCTGGTCTATCTGGGCGAATGTCACATTGGGCATACAAATAATATGGCACCACCCATCTTCCATCGCCAGCTGCCATTTCAACCGCACACGCTCGCCTGGAGCCGGCATATTTACCGTTATTGAGTTAGGGTTTCTCCAGGCTTCAATACCATTCTCCCTGAGCTGCTCTTCCGCATAAGCTGCCACTTTAAGACTATGCAGGGCACGTGCACGAAAGCCATCCTCTCCCAGCTTTTTGAGCGTGTACCATAGGAACAAAGGACTGTGTCCGTTTCGGGAGCCGGTAATCGTCGTATCCATGCTACCTGTGTATGAGACAGAACGGGCAATTCTATCCCTGTTATTTTTTTTCACTATGACTACACCGCAGGGAATTGGTGAACCAATGAACTTATGCCCGCTGATCGCAATGGAATCTGCCCCATCTGCAAAGTCAAAAGCGGGTCTTGGTTCAATGAAAGCACTGTAACTTCCCGATAAAGCACCGTCAGCATGAATATAATAATGTTGAATCGCCAGATCCTGCAGTATGGCCTTAATCTTACGGACATCGTCTCTGGCTTCAGTCATTGTAGTGCCAATGTTCGCAAAAATGATAACAGGCATATGTCGGTTCATACGGATAGTATCCCGAAGATCTTCATAGTCTATCTCTCCGCTACGCTGTGTTCTGATAACAATATTCTGCATATTCAATAAGTGCAGGTTTTTCTGTACACTATAGTGCGTAGCCTGCGAAAAATAAACCATTCCTTTAGGATGAATTTCACGCGCCAGATACAAACCATATAAATTACCTTCCGATCCGCCGTTAGTCACATAGCCCCACCAATTATTTACGGGCGCACGAAAAAGTGCCGCGAAAAATTCCAGTACCTCAACCTCCAGTCCGCGCGTACCCACCTGATAGGTGGATTCTATAAAGGGGTCACCAAGGTTGTTTATCGGAAACTTCAGGAATTCAGCAAGTTCATCATAATTGAAATCTTTAGACACCGGATAGCCCAGCATTAGTTCTGCGTCTGCAGTTAATTTCTTTTTCAACTCAGCTAACTGAAGCATCTCAGCGTCCGGCAATTGACTCGTTCTCATAACAGGGTTAGTAAAAATATAATTCTGTAAATTAAGTCAATCACATTCAAAAAAACCACTATAAACATCATTTAAGAAAATATACATTATATTTACAGGATATACAGTAAATTTATACTGCTAAGGAATAGAAAATTAAAGAACACAGCAAAAAATGACTACCCCAGCTATTTTTGACAAAACTGATCATCAGATTTTAAAGGAATTACAGACGGATGCCCGCCTGAATGCTAAACAAATAGCCGGCAGAATCGGTCTCAGCCTTACGCCAACCTATGAAAGACTTAAAAAGATTGAACAATCCGGAGTCGTTCTGCGTTATGTAGCCGTCCTGGACAGAGATAAAATAGGTAAAGACATTGTAGCATTGATACAGGTTTCACTCCGACTGCATTCTAAAGCGATGATTATAGATTTTGAGCAGGCCGTAGCAGCAATTCCTGAAGTCATGGAGTGTTTCCATGTCGCCGGCAATTTTGATTATTCATTGAAAGTTGTTGTTTCCGATATGAAATGTTACCAGGACTTTCTATCCAATAAGTTGGCTGCAATAGAGAATATTGCCCATGTGCAAAGTTCCTTTGTAATGAAGGAAATCAAATATCAGACAGCATACGACACTGACAACAAAGATTAACAAGGGATAATTCACCCGAAATCCTAT
>Ga0247805_1001350_pt1 | contig 11834 bp, 12 predicted proteins | sample UWRJL044104R1_FD_180930 | JGI IMG/M metagenome (GOLD analysis project Ga0247805, IMG submission 180930) | Plant litter microbial communities from Arlington Agricultural Research Station in Wisconsin, United States - UWRJ-L044-104R-1 | ecosystem: Environmental > Terrestrial > Plant litter >...
GCGAAGGGCGTGGATGCGCGGGGGATGGAAATCGATCCGGTCGCCGTAGAACGCGCCGTGGCGCGCGGCCTTAGCGTGGTGCAGGGCGATGCCAACCGCGATCTGGCGGACTATCCCGATGGCGCGTTCGACGTAGCGATCCTCAGCCAGACACTGCAAACTGCCCAGCGCCCCGACTGGCTGCTCGACCAATTGCTGCGCGTGGGGCGCACCGCCTTCGTCAGCTTCCCCAATTTTGGCTATTGGCGGATGCGGATAGCGCTGCTTCTGGGCGGGCGGATGCCGGTAACGCGGCACCTCCCGGTGAGCTGGTATGCCACCGACAACATCCACCACCTCACCGTAGCCGATTTCCGCGATCTGCTAGCCGTGCGCGGGGTGAAGGTGGAGGATAGCTGGTTCTTCGCAGCGGGGCGCGAGATTGGCGGCACCAACGCCAATTGGTGTGCGGAACATGCGGTTTTTCGGCTGAGCCGGAACTAGCTTTCTCGCCTCGCGCATCGACTAGCTGTGCACCACTAACGTGCCCTAAAGTTCAATCGGCCGCGGGCGTAACCCTGAGCACGCTGTCCCCGCGCGCGAGGCACCACAGGCTGAGGCCTGCTGCTTCGGCGCGCTTGACCGCCATGCTGGTGGGCAGCGAGATGGTGACTAGCGCCGTCGCTCCGGCGCGCACTGCCTTCTCGACGATTTCGTAGGAACAACGCGCTGTGGAGAGGATGAAGCCATCCGCTGCATCCTCGCCCGCCGTTGCCATTGCTCCGATCAGCTTATCCATCGCGTTGTGGCGCCCGACATCCTCGCGCGCGTGAAGGATCGTACCATCGGGACTGCAAAAGGCGGCGGCGTGGGCTGCGCCGGTGGCTTTGGTGAGCGGTTGGTGATCGCGCAGGTTCGCCAACGCTGAAAAGATCGCGGCGGGTTCGAGCGGGGTGTGCGGGTCTACTGGGGGGAGGGGACGCGCGACTGCCTCCAGATTTTCGATCCCGCAGAGTCCGCAGCTCGATTCAGCCACTCGAGTGCGGACGCGTTCGGTCAGCTTTTCGATCCCCAGCCCGGTCAGGGTCGCGCGCACGATCCACCCGGCTTCCACCTCGGCCACATCGATATCGCTGATATCAGCAGGGGTTTGCGCAAGCCCTTCGGTCAGCGCGAAGCCGCGCGCGAAATCTTCGAGGTCTGCGGGGGTGGCCATCATGACGGCGTAGGCAAGGCCGTTGAATTCAAGCGCGACGGGGGTTTCGGGCACCCAGTTCCGGCTTACCGGCTGGACCGCACCGCTTGCTGAAATCTGCACAACCATAACAAACTCCGCTCATCCTAAGCTTGTCGAGGATCACGTGTCGCGCCAACATTGGATCGAGCCGAGCACGACATCTTTCGACTAGCTCACCATGAGCGGACCTGTGCCGCTGTGGATCAAGAGACTTGGGAGGAAGACCTTACCCGGCATCCGAATTGTACAGGTCGCCGGTCTTGGCGAATTCAGTCGCTCGGGTTTGCGGTTCGGGGTGGTTGCCCAGTGCCAGATACGCAATCGCCGCCGCCGCTACGGGCTGGAGCGTGGTATTGTAATCGTCGGCGAAGATCGCCTTCTTCATGCGCGGATCCCAGAACTGATCAATATGATCAGCCGTCGCCAGCACGGCGCGCTCATGCCCGATGGACTGGAACGCCAGTGCGATCTGGTTCGCCATGCGCCGCAGCGATTCGATTTGCTTGCCGGTCATTCGGCTGGCTCCATCTCATCTGCAATCCGGCGGCTGCGGGTGCTGAGTTCTTCGTATTCTTCCTGCCAGTCGGACGGGCCGTTCGAAGCCATAACCTGCACCGCGGTCACCTTGTATTCTGGGCAATTCGTGGCCCAATCGGAATAGTCGGTGGTGACGACATTGGCCTGCGTCGCGGGATGGTGGAAGGTGGTGTAGACCACGCCGGGTGCCACGCGGTCCGTCACGGTCAAGCGCAAGGTCGTCTCGCCAGTACGGCTGGCGAGGCGGGTCCAATCGCCATCCTTGAGGCCGCGGTCTTCGGCGTCTGTCGGATGCATTTCCAGCATGTCTTCCTGGTGCCACACGACGTTCTCGGTGCGCCGTGTCTGCGCGCCAACGTTGTACTGGCTGAGAATGCGGCCGGTGGTGAGCAGCAGCGGGAAGCGAGGGCCGGTGCGCTCATCCGTGGGGATATATTCGGTGACGACGAATAGGCCCTTGCCGCGCACGAAGCCTTCCATATGCATGACGGGCGAGCCGTCGGGGTGCTTTTCGTTGACCGGCCATTGGACCGAACCGCGTTCCTGCAACATCTCCCACGACACCCCGGCGAAGCTGCCCGTGAGGCGGGCGATTTCGGCCAGAATTTCCTTGGGATGGGTGTAGGACCAGTTCGCGCCGAGCGCGTTGGCCAGTGCCATCGTCACTTCCCAGTCTTCCATGCCGTTGGCAGGGCTCATCACCTTGCGAACGGGCTGAATGCGGCGTTCGGCGTTGGTGAAGGTGCCGTTCTTCTCGAGGAAGGTGGAGCCGGGCAGGAAGACATGCGCGTAATTGGCGGTTTCGTTCAAGAAAAGGTCGTGCACGATCACGCATTCCATTGCCGCCAGACCGGCGGAAACGTGCTGCGTATTCGGGTCGGACTGGAGAATATCCTCGCCCTGAATGTAAATTGCCTTGAACGTGCCTTCGACTGCTGCATCGAGCATGTTCGGAATACGCAGGCCGGGGTTAGGATCGAGTGAAACGCCCCAATCCTTCTCAAACATCGCACGTGTGTCGCCATCTGAGAGGTGGCGGTAGCCGGGCAGTTCGTGCGGGAAGCTGCCCATGTCGCACGCGCCCTGCACGTTGTTCTGGCCGCGCAGAGGGTTCACGCCAACACCGGGACGGCCGATATTGCCGGTGACCATCGCGAGGTTGGCAATCGCCATCACGGTGCTCGAACCCTGGCTGTGCTCGGTCACGCCCAGCCCGTAATAGATCGCGCCGTTGCCGCCCGTGGCATAGAGCCGTGCAGCTTCACGGACTGTCTGCGCAGGCACGCGGGTAACCTCTTCGAGGAATTCAGGCGAATGGCGTTCGTCGGAAACGAACCGCGCCCAATCCTCATATGCTTCCATGTCGCAGCGTTCGCGAATGAACGCTTCGTTGGCGAGGCCTTCGGTCACGATCACATGCGCAATGCTGGTGAGCACGGCCACATTGGTGCCGGGCTGCAAGGGCAAGTGATGCGCGGCGTCGATATGCGGTGTGCGGACCATGTCGATCCGGCGCGGGTCGATCACGATCAGCTTGGCACCTTCGCGCAGGCGCTTCTTCATGCGGCTGGCGAAAACCGGATGGCCGTCGGTCGGGTTGGCCCCGATCAGCAGCATCACATCGGCCTTCATCACAGAATCGAAATCCTGCGTGCCGGCGCTGGTCCCGAAGGTGGTCTTGAGCCCGTAGCCGGTCGGCGAATGGCACACCCGCGCGCAGGTATCGACATTGTTTGCGCCGAATACGCTCCGGATCAGCTTCTGGACTAGGTACGTTTCTTCGTTGGTGCAACGGCTGGACGTGATCCCGCCGAGCGCCGAAGCGCCATGTTCGTTCTTGATCTTGGTGATGCGGTCGGCGGTGAAGGACAGCGCCTCTTCCCACGAAACTTCCTGCCACGGCTGGCCGATCGAATCGCGGATCATCGGCTTGGTGATCCGGTCCTGGTGGTTGGCATAGCCCCACGCAAACCGGCCCTTGACGCAGCTATGACCGCGGTTTGCCTTGCCGTCCTTGTACGGAACCATCCGCACAAGCTGCTCGCCGCGCATTTCGGCGCGGAAGGTGCAGCCGACGCCGCAATAAGCGCAGGTGGTGACGACAGCGCGTTCGGGCTTGCCGATTTCCTTGACGGACTTTTCCTGCAGCGTCGCAGTCGGGCAGGCCTGCACGCAGGCACCGCACGAAACGCATTCGGAGGACAGGAAATTGTCTTCGGTCTGCCCGGCGGAAACCATGCTGGCAAAGCCGCGCGAATCGATCGTCAGCGCGAAAGTGCCCTGCACTTCGGCGCAGGCGCGCACGCAGCGCGAACACACGATGCACTTGGACGGGTCGAAATCGAAATAGGGGTTGGACGTATCCATTTCCTGCGCGAGATTATTCGCGCCTTCATAACCGTAGCGCACATCGCGCAGGCCGACATTCGCCGCCTGATCTTGCAATTCGCAGTCGTTATTGGCCGAACACGTCAAGCAGTCGAGCGGGTGATCGGAGATGTAGAGTTCCATCACCCCCTTGCGCAGCTTGTCCAGACGCGGGGTCTGGGTCTTGACGACCATGCCATCGCGCACCGGGGTGGTGCAGGATGCAGGAGTGCCGCGCGCTCCTTCGATCTCGACCAGGCACAACCGGCACGAACCGAACGCGGCGACGTTATCGGTCGCGCACAGCTTGGGAATATCGCCGCCCGAAATGCTCGACGCGCGCATCACACTGGTGCCTTCGGGCACTGTGACGCTGCGGCCATCGATCAGGAGCGTTACATTGGTGCCAGATTTGACTTCCGGCGTGCCGAAATCCTGGGGCCGTTCGTATCCCATTATTTTTGCTCCATCGCCGCGAGGTCTGCGGGCGTGTTAATGTTGGCTGGCGCGTAAGCACTCTGCATGCCGCGCGCATTGGCGGCTATCGCAAAAGCTTTCATCGAGTGGCGTCCTTCACTCTGGAGGACATGTTCCACAATCGATGCGGCGTCAGCATTCCAATGCCCGATAACGGGCTGATTTTCAAGATAAGCTGGGGCTGGTGAAAGAATTGCCAGCAGGTCGTCGGGCAGGGCGACTGAATCGACCCCGCAGGTGAGCACGCTGGCGTAATCTTCATCCTGCGCGAGGCGCAGCGCGGCTGCGATTCCGCCCAGCGGCCCCATGCCGGCGCGCGGCCAATCGGGGATGGTGGCGGCGGGTGCCAAGGGCCTGCCAACCACGATAACCCGGTCGCAAAACCCCTCCAGCGCTTCCACTGCGCGCGCAATCAACGTGCGGCCATGCAACTCGGCCAGCGCCTTATCGCTGCCGAACCGGCTGGACTGCCCGCCTGCGAGGACCGCGCCAAGGATCATGTTTTCGGTATCATTCCGCCGCTTCAGCCACGACTGGCGAACCGGTGAAGTCTTCGGGCCAATGCTTGAGCGCGCTCATTACCGGATAAGGCGTGAACCCGCCGAGTGCGCAGAGGCTGCCGAACTTCATCGTGTCGCACAGGTCGGTGAGCAGTTCGATTTCCTCGCCCTGCGTACGCGTCTTGGTCTTCGCGTTGTGCATCTGTGGCGCTAGTTCGAGCGTGTCGGGAACGCGCCCGCCAGCCAAAATCCGGTCGATCAGTTCGACCCCGCGCACCGCGCCGATGCGGCACGGCGTGCACTTGCCGCAGCTTTCCGCCGCGCAGAATTCCATCGCGAAGCGTGCCATGCCGCCCATGTCGGCGGTGTCGTCAAACACCGTAAGCCCCGCGTGGCCAATCAACGCATCGACAGCCGCATAGGCTTCGTAATCGAACTCGATATCGAACTGGTCGGGGTGGATATACGCGCCCAAAGGCCCGCCGACTTGCACGGCCTTTACCGGGCGTCCGCTTTCAGTGCCGCCGCCGATGTCATACACCAATTCGCGCAAGGTGATGCCGAATGCCACCTCGAACAACCCGCCATGCTTAATATTGCCGGCCAGTTGGATCGGCATGGTGCCCTTGGAGCGGTTGATGCCGTGGCTATCGTAATGGCTCGCGCCGCCTTCCTCCAGAATGTGCGGAATAGCGGCCAAAGTCAGCACGTTGTTGACCACGGTGGGCTTGCCGAACAGGCCTTCCAATGCGGGTAGCGGGGGCTTGGCGCGCACTTCGCCGCGCTTCCCCTCCAGGCTGTTGAGCAGCGAGGTTTCTTCGCCGCACACATAGGCGCCCGCGCCAACGCGCACTTCGCATTTGAACGGCGCGAGAATGTGCGCGCACTTGGCCAAAGCCTCGTTCAGCTTGCGGATCGCATCGGGATATTCGCTACGGACATAGATGTAGCCCTGATCCGCGCCGACTGCCTCGCCAGCGATGGCCAGCCCTTCGAGCAGGTGAAACGGATCGCCTTCCATTACCATCCGGTCAGCGAAAGTGGCGCTATCGCCTTCGTCGGCGTTACAGACGATGTATTTCTTGGGGCCGGGCGCGTTCGCCACGGTCTGCCACTTGATCCCAGCGGGGAAGCCAGCGCCGCCGCGTCCGCGCAGGCCCGATTGCAGCACTTCGGTGATGATTGCCTGCCCGCCGATAGCGCGCGCGCGGTTAAGCCCGACAAAGCCCCCATGCGCCAGATAGTCGTCAAGATCGGTCGGGCGCGTGCGCCCGGCGCGGGCGAAAGTCAGTCGTTGCTGCTTCGCGATGAACGGGTGCTCGGCGATTTCGCCAATGGCCTTGGCGCTGCTGCCGTCGAGGATCGCATCGACATCGTTCAGGGTGGCCGGGCCGAAACCCTTGCCGCCGATATCGACCAAAGGCTCGAGCCAATGCATCCCCCAACTGGAAACGCGGTGAACCTCGTGGCCCTTGCTTGCGAAAGCTTCGGCCAGTTTGTCGGCACCCAGCGCGCGGGCGAGGGCATCGTCGGATATACGGATAAGCATCAGGCGTTCTCGATCACTTGGGTCAGCGCAGCGGCATCGAGCCGGGCGTAAAGCGTGTCACCCACGCGGGCGTTGGGGCCGCTGGAGCAGAGCCCGAGGCAATAGACCGTATGCAGTTTCACCCGCGCCCCGGCTGCTGCTTTCGCACTGGCCATCAGAGCTTCAACGCCGCGCGACTTGCAGCTTTCTGCGCGGCAGATTTGCACCACAGGGCGCGGATCGGCGGTGGACGAATAATCGTGGTAGAAGCTGACCACCCCGTGCACATCGGCGCGGCTGAGGTTCAGCCCTTTAGCGATGAGCGCTTCGGATTCCGCATCCACACAGCCGAAGGCGTGCTGCACATCGTGCAAAATCGGCAACAGCGGCCCTTCCTGATGGGCGTGGGCGGCGAGGATTTCGCCGATTAGGGTCGCTTTGTCGGTCATGCGTTCAGTCTTTCGGCGTGCCAAGCCACATGCTCGGCCATGAAAGTGGAGATGAAGAAATAGGAGTGGTCGTAGCCCTGTTGCAAGCGGATCGTCGCGGGCATCCCAGCCTTTTGGGTCGCCTCTGCCAGCAGGTGGGTCTTGAGCTGTTCGATCAGAAAATTGTCGGCTAGGCCTTGGTCCACCAGCAGATCGGGCATGCGGGCACCGTCTTCGATCAGCGCGCAGGCATCATATTCGCACCACGCGGCCTTATCCGGGCCGAGATAGCCGCCCAGCGCCTTCTCGCCCCATGGGCAATTGAGCGGCGATACGATCGGCGAAAATGCGCTGACCGAGCGGAACCGCTCCGGATTGCGCAGCGCGATCGTAAGCGCGCCGTGGCCGCCCATAGAATGCCCGGTGATCCCCTGCCGCGCCATATCCGCCGGGAAGTTTGCGGAGATCAGCGCGGGTAGTTCGTCCTCGATATAGCTGCGCATTTGGAAATTTGCGGCCCAAGGTTCCTGCACGGCGTTGACGTAAAAGCCCGCGCCCTTGCCGAAATCATAGCCTGCATCATCGGGGACATCATCGCCGCGCGGCGAAGTGTCGGGGCACACGAAGATGATCCCGTGTTGCGCACAAGCAGCCCGGTATTCGCCCTTTTCCATCACATTGGCGTGGGTGCAGGTGAGGCCCGACAGGTAGAACAGCACCGGCAATTTTGCTCCGGGGGCATGGTCGGGCAAGAACACCGCGAAGGTCATCGGCGTGCTCGTGGCATCGCTGGCGTGTGAATACACGCCCTGTGTGCCGCCGTGGCTGCGGACGGTGCTGACGGTTTCCAAGGTCATGCGGCGAACCGATACAGCGCGCACAGCTTGTGCCCGGTAGGATCGCGCAGATAGGCCAGATACAGCTTGCTGACCGGGCTTTCGCGTACGCCCGGCGGGTCTTCGCAGGACGTTCCGCCCGCTGCGATGCCCGCTGCGTGCCACGCATCGCATTGTTCCGGGCTGTCCATCGCAATGCCGATTGTATTGCCGTTTGACGGGGTGGCGAGTTCGCCGTTGATCGGCTTTGTCACCATGAATACACCGCCATTATGGCGGTAGATCAGGCGCCCCTTGTGATCGATCACGCCTGCGTCGCCGCCGACGGCCTTGAAGGTCGCATCGTAGAATGCCTTGGCGGCATCCAGATCGTTGGCGCCGATGGTGTTGTGCGAATACATGCTGTCAGTCCGCTACATTGGTGGTGAAGACGCACAGCTTGTTACCCGCCGGATCGCGCAGATAAGCGCCATACAGCTTGTTCTCACCCATATCGCGCCGACCGGGCGGGCCGTCACACGCCCCGCCATTTGCGAGGCCTGCCGCGTGCCATACGTCGACTGTCGCTTGGTCCGCAGCGCCTAGGCCAATCGTGCCGCCATTGGCGAAACTGGCGGGTTGGCCATCACGCGGCAGCCCGACCGAGAAGAACCCGGTTTCGTACGAACCGTAATAGGAATTGTCGCCCATCCGGTTGCCGGCGATACCCAATGCCGTGAAGGTCGCATCGTAAAATGCGCCCGCAGCAGCGGGATCATCCGTGCCGAGCCGGACATGGGTGAACATCGACATTAGGCCTTGTCGCCAACATTGGGAGCGAAGGCGCAGATCTTGTGGCCTTCGGGATCGCGCAAATACGCGCCGTATTGGTTGCCGGGAGAGTTAGCGCGGAAGCCGGGCTCGCCGTCGCTGGTGCCGCCCGCTTCGATGCCTGCAGCATGCCATGCATCGACCATAGCGTAGTCCTTGGCTTTAAACCCGAAAGTAAAGCCGTTCATGCACGTCGCTGCCTCTCCATTTGCGGGCTTGGCAACAATGAAAGTACCGCCTTCGCCAGCATAGCCGGAACCATGCGGGAGCGGAAAAGCGTGGTGGCCGAGTACGCCCATAGTGGCGTCGTAAAACTTGCGGCTGGCATCGATATCATTGGTGCCGATGAAGACATGACCGAACATGATTTACGCTCTCCTTATGCGAATCCGTGGACGGGTCGCAGCCTCTATTCATCACATAGCCGAAAACTTCAGCCATGTGAAATGTTGAAATCAAGCGGGCGGGCGTTTCGGCCCGCCCGCGATATCAAAACACCACTACCGAGCGGATCGAAGTGCCCGCGTGCATCAGGTCGAATGCGGTGTTGATTTCTTCAAGGCCCATGACGTGAGTAATCATCGGGTCGATCTCGATCTTGCCGGTCATGTACATGTCCACGATCTTGGGCACATCGGTGCGGCCCTTGGCGCCGCCGAACGCGGTACCGCGCCAGTTGCGGCCCGTCACAAGCTGGAATGGGCGGGTGGAAATTTCCTTGCCCGCTTCGGCCACGCCGATGATGATCGAAGTGCCCCAGCCGCGATGGCAGGCTTCGAGGGCAGTGCGCATTACCTCGGTGTTGCCGGTGGCGTCGAAGGTGTAATCCGCGCCGCCATCTGTCAGCGCCACGATTGCGGCGACGGTTTCTTCCCGGCTCAGCCCACGGGTGTTGAGGAAGTCGGTCATGCCGAAACGGCGGCCCCATTCCTCGCGGTCAGGGTTGATATCGACGCCGATGATCTTGCCCGCACCCGCCAGACGCGCGCCTTGCAGCACGTTGAGGCCGATCCCGCCGAGGCCGAATACTACAACATTATCACCGACTTGCACCTTGGCGGTGTTGGTCACTGCACCCACGCCGGTAGTTACGCCGCAGCCGATATAGCAGGCCGACTGGAACGGCGCGTCTTCGCGGATTTTGGCCACGGCAATTTCAGGCAGCACGGTGAAGTTCGAGAACGTCGAACAGCCCATGTAGTGGTAGATCGTCTGTCCCTTATAGCTGAACCGCGAAGTGCCATCGGGCATCAAACCCTTGCCCTGCGTGGCACGGATCGCGGTGCAGAGGTTGGTTTTTCCGCTTAAGCAGGACTTACACTGGCGGCACTCGGGGGTATAAAGCGGTATAACGTGGTCACCCGGCTTTACAGACGTCACACCCGCGCCGATCTCGCGCACGATCCCGGCGCCTTCATGGCCGAGCACCGACGGGAACAGCCCTTCGGAATCCAGCCCGTCCAGCGTGTAGGCGTCGGTGTGGCAAATCCCGGTGGCCATGATTTCCACCAGCACCTCGCCAGCTTTCGGCCCCTCCAGATCGAGCTCCACGATTTCGAGCGGTTTTTTGGCCTCAAAGGCAACGGCGGCGCGGGTCTTCATGTGCAGTCCTTTTCGTTACGAAAGCGAATCATTGCGGAGCTAATGAACTCGGGTGACGCGCTGCGCCACCCAATTCCCGCAGTCCCTTCGCTTAAGCCTGTTTGCTTTCGGCCATCACCTCGTCGCCGTCACGTTCGGGCAGCATCAGGAACAGCAATAGGCTGACAACCGAACCCATCGCCATGATGATCGAAACGGTCAGGAGTTGATCATCCCCCAGCCAGCCGAACAAGGCGCCCGCCAGCAGCGGACTTCCAGCCGCGCCCAACCGCCCCACGCCCAGCACGAAGCCGGTGCCGGTAGCGCGGGCATAGGCCGGGAAGCCGCGGGCATAGGCGGCATAGTAACCGCTGATAGCCGCATTGGTGAAGAAGCCGGCGATCATCGTGGCCATCTGCCATGCGGTCAACGTGTCGCGGCCCATGCCGAAATACGCCACCATGATCGCGCCGATCAACAGCGCCAGCGCGGTCGGCCACCTGATCCCAAACCGTGCCATGACGAAGCCGAACAGCGCGCTGCCCAGGAACCCGCCAACGTTGGCATAGGTCAACACGGTCGCCGCGTCCGCAGGGGCATAGCCTGGCGGATAATCGGACACGATCTGCACCGCGAATTTGAGGATGTAATAGAAGGTGATGCAGTGGAATGTGTAACCGAACGCCAGCAACAGCGTGACCGGGCGCAGTTTCGGGTTGGACAGAATGTCGGTGACCTTGGGCTTGGTTGTGCCTGCCACAATCACCGGCAAATCGCCGATCGTCGGCTTGCGGAAAGCCGCCAGCGTGCGGTTAACCCCGGCCAAATTGCCCTTGGTTGCCTGATAAGCTGCCGTTTCAGGAACGAGCATAGCGATCACCGGGATCAGCACTGCTGTCACCACTGCGCCGAACAGGAACACCGCGTGCCAGGTGTAATTGGGGAGCAGCCATTCGGATGCCGCGATACCGCCAATAATCGCGCCGAGCGGATAGCCCGCCACATAAACCGCGATCGAGGCGGCGCGCCAGCGGCTATTGGTGCTTTCTGCCACAACCGCGTTGGTCGTGGTGAGCATTCCGCCGATACCGATGCCGGTGAGGAACCGGAATGCCACCATCGGGGTAACCGATGCAGCGGTGCTGGCAAGATACATCCCGATCGCCATTAGCACGAGGCAGACGATCATGGTGTATTTGCGGCCATACTTGTCCGCCGCTCCGCCCAGAAGAACCGATCCGAAGCCCATGCCGACCAATTCGGCCGATAGCACGATGCCCAACTCAGGGCGGGTGATGCCCCAATCGGCCGTGATCCCCGGCGCGGCAAACGCGCTGGACAATACGTCGAACCCGTCGAGTGCGTTAAGCAGCACCATCAAAGCTACGACAACCCATTGCCTCAACCCCATCGGCGTATCGTTAATCACGGTTATGGGGTTGGTCCCCGCTGTAGCTACGGCCATTTGCTAACTCTCCCTCAAGCTGCGCCTATTCGTGGATTCGGCTGAGCATTTCCACCAGTTTCTTGACTTCGTCCGAACTGAAGCGACTC
>Ga0247805_1001351_pt1 | contig 11824 bp, 13 predicted proteins | sample UWRJL044104R1_FD_180930 | JGI IMG/M metagenome (GOLD analysis project Ga0247805, IMG submission 180930) | Plant litter microbial communities from Arlington Agricultural Research Station in Wisconsin, United States - UWRJ-L044-104R-1 | ecosystem: Environmental > Terrestrial > Plant litter >...
ATTTTATTCAAAAAAAACCCGCTTTGCGCGGATATTGTTACTTTTTACGCTCTGTAGTGTAACGAACAAGCTGTTCCAGACCAGTCCGGGCTTCGCTTTCTTCAAAAGTATATAAGATATCAAATGCTTCCTGCTGATATTGGGCCATTTTTTCGGATGCGTAACGAACCCCTTCTTTTTCATTTACGAAATCTATGATTTCCTGTATCTTTTTAGGATCATCTTTATGATTCTTCACCAAATTGATCATCCTTTTCTTTTCTGCCTTATCGGAACGGTTTAGTGCATAGATTAGAGGGAGCGTAACCTTCTTCTCTTTGATATCAATTCCAAGTGGCTTTCCGACGTCATCGGTACCGAAGTCAAAAGTATCGTCCTTAATCTGGAAAGCTATCCCCACTTTTTCACCAAAAGCATGCATCTGCGCAACCTGCGCATCGTCAGCACCTGCAGAGGCAGCGCCGCAAGCGCAGCATGATGCTATTAATGAGGCTGTTTTCTGTCGGATCACATCGAAATAAAGTTCCTCGCTGATATCCATACGCCGAACCTTCTCAATCTGGAGCAATTCGCCCTCACTCATTTGTCTCACAGCTTCAGAAACGATCTGTAACAAGCGGAATTCGTTGTTATTTACCGACAAAAGTAGTCCTTTGGCCAATAGATAATCTCCTACAAGGACTGCAATTTTATTCTTCCATAATGCATTAATTGAGAAAAAACCACGGCGTTCGTAAGCATTGTCGACAACATCGTCATGAACTAGTGTTGCTGTGTGCAATAATTCAACTAATGCAGCGCCACGGTGTGTTGATTCCAGAATACCGCCGCAAAGCTTGGCTGCAAAAAAGACAAACATCGGCCTAATCTGCTTTCCCTTTCTTTTTACAATATAATGCGTAATACGATCCAGTAATGGAGCATCACTATGCATAGAAGCTTTAAATTTTTCTTCAAAAACTTCGATATCTGCAGCTATAGGTTTCTTGATCTGATTTATTCCCGGCATTCACGCTAAAATTAATGGGCAAACTTAATTAAAATCGGCTAATTGCCGGCTTTAATGCTTTCTAAAAATAAGATTTAAAGGATTTCGGCAGAAATATGCCTGATAATTTGAGCTGCATGTACCCTGGAGTTCTCAATAAACCATTGATGTGTATCTCTTCCTCCACAAACAACCCCAGCCAGATATAAACCAGGCAAAACAGTCTCCATCGTTTCCTCATTATACGCAGGTTCATGCTTTTCCGTATCTGCCAGCTGAACACCCAAACGTTCCAGCATGCCAAAATCCGGTTGGTACCCGGTCATCGCGATTACAAAATCATTCTCCAGGATTATATGACCATCCGGAGTCTGTATAGTTACCTCACCATCACGGATTTCCGTTAATTCCGAATGAAAGTATACTTTGATAGCCCCCTCTTTAATCCTGTTTTCAATATCTGGTCTGACCCAGTATTTCACATAGGAACCAATCTCTCCTCCACGGATAACCAAGGTAACCTGTGCCCCCTTACGGTAGGTTTCTAACGCAGCATCTATTGCAGAATTATTAGCCCCAACTACAACTACTCGCTGAAACGCATAAAGATGCGGGTCTTTATAATAGTGCGTAACCTGAGGTAGTCCCTCACCGGGAATATTCATGAGTAACGGGATGTCGTAAAAACCAGTAGCAATAATGACTTTTCTGACTTGGTAAGTCCTTTTAGATGTTTTTACGAGAAAACTACTTCCGACACTATCAGCCGATCTTTCAACCTGCTCAACCCGTTCAAATAACCGAATATTCATAGCGAACTTTTCTGCTACACGACGATAATACTCTACAGCTTCATTTCGGTTGGGTTTAGGATTAATGCTGACAAATGGCACCTCTCCGATCTCCAGCTTTTGTGAGGTCGAAAAAAAAGTCATAAAAACAGGATAATTGAACAAACTGTTTACCAATGCCCCTTTTTCGACAATAACATATGAAAGGCCGGCACGCTGTGCTTCTATAGCACAAGCCATCCCTATCGGCCCGGCACCAACGATCAGGATATCATACTTATCCATTTTCACGAGCTGAAGATGTTTCGGTAAAGGAGTCGGAACGTAAAAGTCCGGTTGACTTAATTGCACCGTAACCACCCTGCACGTCCACCACTTCATTTATTCCACGGGCTTTCAGGATAGAAGCAGCTATCATTGACCGGTAACCACCAGCACAATGGATAAAGTATTTTTCATTTCTTTTCAAATCCCCGGTCCAGTCGTTGATATAATCCAATGGACGGCTCTGACCCGTGACCAGATGACCTGATTCGAATTCTCCCGGCTTTCTCACATCAATAATAGCTGTATCAGGGTTTGACAACATTTCCTTTTCAAAATCCAGGGCGCTCACCGAATGAATCTGATCAGTGTTTCTACCTGAACTTTTCCAGGCAGCGATACCGCCATCTAGAAATCCAATTGTCTGATCGTAGCCAACTCTGGATAACCTGGTAATTGCTTCTTCTGCTTTACCTTCATCTACGACCAGCAGAAGTGGCTGGTGCAGATCCGTGATCAATGCGCCCACCCATGGAGCGAACTGACCATTTAAACCGATATTAATTGAGGTTGGAATAAAATCAGCAGCAAAATCCTGCGGTGCCCTAGTGTCAATAATTAAGGCTCCATGGTGTTCGGCTGTAAATTCAAATTCTGCCGGATCCATTGGAACCATTCCCTTTTCCCTGACCTGATCAAAACTTTCATAACCTGCCTTGTTGATCGCCGCATTCTTGGCAAAATACTGTGGTGGGGGCAGAATTCCATCAGTCACCTGTGCGATGAAATCACGACGTGATTCGGCCATTAAGGCATAGTTAACTTTTCTTTGGTTGCCAAGGGTATCAAAGGTTTCCTTACTCATATTTTTTCCGCATGCAGATCCTGCCCCATGAGCTGGATAAACGAGAATATGGTCTGGAAGGGTAAGTATTTTTGTTTGCAGAGAATCATATAAAGTACTGGCCATATCTTCCATAGTCAGGTTTCCTTTCTGCACAAGATCCGGCCGGCCAACATCCCCTATAAATAGGGTGTCACCGGTGAAAATGCAATAAGGTTCACCAGCTTCGTCTTTAAGCAGGTAAGTCGTGGACTCCGGTGTATGACCAGGCGTATGCAATACTGTAATTTCGAGGTGACCTACTTTAAAGACCTCTCCATCAGTGGCAATATGTGCATCAAAATCAGTTTGTGCCGTTGGGCCGTATATAATTTGCGCACCTGACTGTATGCCGAGATCAACATGACCAGAGACAAAATCAGCATGAAAATGCGTCTCAAAAATGTACTTTATATTAGCTCCATCTTTCGCCGCTTTCTTCAAGTATGGTGCTACTTCGCGAAGAGGGTCAATAATTGCGGCCTCCCCGTTACTCTCAATATAGTAAGCTGCTTCGGCCAAACAGCCTGTATAGATTTGCTCTATTTTCATTTCTTTTTTATTAGGCGATTTATCCTGCAAAGACGCATGGACAATCCTGTTCAGGCAACATAACGAAGTGCAAATTAGCTAATTCCGTTCCGATCTCTGTTTTCGGGCGGACAATTTACATTCCGCTTACTAAGCGGTCAATTCTCCCCGGAGATTTTGTTCCATCAGGCTTGCAATTTCAGCTGTAGTTAATCCTTTGCCCATCAAGTACATCAGCTTGGTTACCGTAGCTTCAAAAGTCATATCGTACCCACATACTATACCCATTTGCTGTAATTTCTTACTGGTCTCATATTTACCAAGTTCAACTGAGCCCCCCTGACACTGAGAGATATCAATAATCAGTTTCCCTTGATCCAGTGCTTCCTGCAAACTATCAATAAACCAACTCGCTGTTGTCGTATTTCCTGAACCAAAAGTTTCCATAACTATAGCATCTACACCTGATCGTGTCACTGCCTGTACTGCTTGTGGTGTGATACCAGGGTACATCTTAAGCACCCCAATATTAGCGTTGAAATTAGACTGCACTTCCAGTTTTCCTTTCGGATGTGGCAAAATATAATTCGTATAGAAAGATAAATTAACCCCCGCTTCGGCCAGTATATGATAATTTGGAGATTGGAAAGCCTCAAATTTTTCAGAATTGTATTTAATTGAACGATTACCGCGGAACAACTGGTAATCAAAGTAAATACATACTTCAGGAACCATTGCTACTCCGTCGTCCTTTCTGGCAACAATTTCGAGTGCAGTAATCAGGTTCTCTTTTGCGTCGGTACGGATCTCTCCGATAGGCAGCTGGGATCCTGTTAATACCACAGGCTTATCCAGGTTCTCCAGCATAAAACTCAATGCGCTGGCTGTGAAAGCCATTGTATCAGAACCGTGTAATACCACGAAACCATCATAACTTTCATATTCCGACTTAATAATCCGCGCAATCTCCGCCCACACTGACGGATCCATGTTAGAAGAGTCCATAATCGGATCAAAAGAATGCACACCAATCTGGTAATTCAACCTGGCGAGTTCCGGCACATTCTGCTGAATTTGTGCAAAATCAAATGGTATCAATGCCCCTGTAAGAGGATTATTTACCATTCCTATAGTTCCACCTGTATAGATGATAAGAATTTTAGTCATTAAACTATCTGTTAAAAATTTTAATAGAGTTTTCCGTTGTTATACGAGCTATTTCCTCCACGCTAAGCTGGTATATATCAGCAACTCGCTGGGCTATATGAATTAAATAACTACTTTCATTTGGCTTTCCGCGAAATGGGACCGGCGCGAGATAGGGCGAATCTGTCTCCAGCACCAGGTGCTCAGGAGATATTCCTTCAAGAACTGCGTCAAGACCTGCCTTTTTATAAGTGACGACACCGCCGATTCCCAGATAAAAGCCAAGATCTATCGTTCGTTTGGCCTGCTCCAGGTCGCCTGTAAAACAATGTAGAATGCCTCGTAGTTCCGGACCTCTTTCGGCTTCCAACACTTCAAATACTTCATCAAATGCTTCCCTGCAGTGAATAACTATGGGAAGCCCAAGTTCTTTTGCCCAACCGATCTGCTTTAGAAAGGCATCGCGTTGGATATCCAACGTCGTTTTATCCCAATAGAGATCAATACCAATTTCGCCTATTGCGCAGATATTCCGTCCGCTGATTCCAGCATAAAGCTGATCCAGTACAAACTCATATCCAGGCTTAACATCACAAGGGTGTAAGCCACTCATTGCAAAACAGTTTTCCGGGTAAAGGGAAACAAGCTGATCGATTTTAGAAACAGAATCAAGGTCTACATTGGGAAGAAACAATCGCCCGATCTGGTTATCCAGGCATCGCTTCATTAGTTCGCCCTGTTTCTCTTTATCCGTTTCATAGTATAAATGTGTATGCGTATCCGTTAAAAGCATATTCAAAGTTAATAAAAAAACCCTGTCCGGAATGCCGGACAGGGTTTGTATCTAAGCTAAATATTCGTTTAAATATTATGGTTTCTTAGCTGGTGCTGCCGGAGCAGCTGCCGCTTTCTTAATATCAGTGATTTCCACATCGAAAGCTAGTGGAGAAAACGGAGTAATACCCGCTTGTGGCATACCGCCCTCACCGTATGCTAACTGAGAAGGGATAATCATTGTAATTTTACCACCTTTGCCAATCAGTTTAAGACCTTCATCAAATCCTGGAATCGCTCTTCCTAAAGTAAAAGGACGAGGACCGTATTGGGCCATTGGATTATCTTTTCCTGCTTGTTTTGCGATAGTTTCTACACTTGTATCGAAAACATTATCTTTTCCATCAGACTTCTTAGGAAGTAATTTACCTGTGTAATTTACCATTAAAGTATCAGTAAGACCAGCTCTTTGTGCATCACCAGGTGCGGTAATTACATATTGTAAGCCTGATGCTGTAGTCTGAACTTTAAGTTTATTATCATCTATAAACTTTTTGATTTTCCCTGTTTCAGCAGCTTTATGCTTCGCTACAGTTTCCTGAAAATCTTTCTGGAAGAATTCAGTTGCTTTTCTCTGGAACACTGAGTCTGCTTCTCCAGCAGCTTTGTGCATTACTTTTTCGATTTTCACAGTGAAAACCATGTATCTGTCTTTCTGTGTAGCTGGTTTTGGCTGATTAGAGTGTTTAGCCATTGAATCCAGGTCAATTTTAAAAGTTGCACTATCACCTTCTGCCAATAACATCAGGGCATCAGAAATATCACCATCCCATTGTTTTTTTGAAACAGGGAAAACAGCTGGCTGCTGAATGTCGTATGTACTACTCGTAACCGAATCCTTTTCAGTTTTCTGAATTGCATTGATTTTAATAATATCGCCTTCAACAATCTTATCTTTTCCTTCGGTTTTGTGGATCTGGTACATCAGGCCACCCGGACCTTTTTTAAAGTTATTACAAGCGCCAAGACCAACCGTGGCAGCTACAAGAATAATGAATGATTTTTTCATCAGAATATATTTGTTTTTTTTTAGTTTTTATGATGCTTGCCAGAAACTTTTATTTTCATCCCAGCAGCTTTCATCAATGTATGAATAGATTTTTTTTAATAACTTTTTTATTGTAATAACTGTGTTTTATATTCAGGAAGTATAGCTTTAAAATGCGCCACCGTATCTTCCAAATTCATATCCGATACTCCACCAGCAGCATTTCTATGTCCGCCACCGTTAAAATATTTATTACATATTTCATTCGCAGGAAAATCACCTGTTGAGCGCAAAGATAATTTAACTTTATCAGTTCTTTCAATGATAAATGCAGCCAATCTGATCCCATTTACGGATAACGCATAATTCACAATACCCTCAGTATCACCAGTCACAATCTCAAAACGCTTCAACTCCTCTGCAGTTACGGTAATAATAGCAGTATTATATTCACGCAGAATCTCCAGTTTGTTGGTCAGACAGTTACCCAGGAAACGTAAACGGTTTTCAGTGGCATTATCATATACCAGCTGATGAATTCTCCAGTGTTCTGCACCCGCATCAATCAGATCTGCACCGATTCTGTAAACTGCCGATGTAGCAGAAGGGAAACGGAAGCTACCTGAATCTGTCATAATACCAGTATAAAGACAAGTTGCAATATCCTTGTTCATCAGGGCTCCGTCCTGTAGCACATTTACAATAAAATCATAAACAAGCTGTGCGGCAGCGCAAGCATTAATATTCCAGTGACGGTAATCATCAAAATCTTCAGGATCAAGATGATGATCTATCATTACTTTATAAGCAGATGCGCTGCGGATCACTTCACCCAATTCATTGATCCTGCTAAGCGTATTAAAATCAAGACAAAATACCAGTGAAGCCTCACTGACAAGCTTTTCTGCATGTTCTTTTGCCTCGGTATAAATAATAACGTCGGAGTTATTAGGCAGCCAGTGCAGAAAGTAAGGATAATCTGTCGGCGTAATCACTTTCACGTGATGACCTTTTTGGATCAAATAAGCGTATAAGCCAAGAGATGAACCCATAGCATCGCCATCCGGTTTATGATGTGTTGTAATTACAATTTGCTGCGGCGTGGCAAGCAATGACTGAAGTTCTAAAAGGGATAGCATATTTTTTCGCTGCAAAGCTAATAATTTAATGATGAAATGATTCGTATATAATTTGATGTTTAATATTAAGCGTAGAAAATGTAATTTTGCAAAATAAATAATACAAAGATGACTACAAACAGAACATTTACAATGATTAAGCCAGATGCAGTAGCAAACGGGCATATCGGAGCAATTATCAATGACATTACTGCTGCAGGTTTTAAAATCATTGCTTTAAAATACACAAAACTAACTGCTGAAACAGCTGGAAAATTTTATGAAGTTCATAAGGATCGTCCTTTCTATGGAGACCTTGTAAACTTTATGTCTTCAGGACCTATCGTCGCTGCAATTTTAGAAAAAGACAATGCTATCGAAGATTTCAGAAAATTAATTGGCGCAACTAATCCTGCTGAAGCTGCAGAAGGAACTATCCGCCAGAAATATGCTAAATCTATCGATGCAAATGCTGTTCACGGTTCTGATTCAGACGAAAATGCTGCAATTGAAGGAGATTTCTTCTTTACTGCAAATGAGCGTTTCTAAACATTCCCATAATTACAGAATAACAAAACAGGCACCTCCAAAAAGGGTGCTTGTTTTGCATGCAACCAACCTATCAGCCATTAAACATTCTTAAACATTCATGAAAAAACTATTAATCGGGCTCTTAATCCCTTTTTGCGGATACACAGCTGTTGCCCAGACTAAAACACCAGTCAAAAAAACACCTGTACGCAATACCGCCTCCAAAACAGGCGTTAAAACAATACATACAGTACCGGCTGTGGCCAAATCAATGAGTACATTAGACTCTGCGAGTTATGCCTTCGGTACCTCAATGGCCGCCAGTTTGAAAAGCGGTGGTCTGACCAACCTGAATTACGACCTTTTAGTGAAAGGATTAAAAGAGACTTTCTCTGGAAAACAGGCTCTGATAAATCAGGAAGACAGCCAGCGTGCAATTGCAAACCTATTCCAAAAAATGAACGAGAATAAATTTTCAGCTGAAATAGAGGAAGGCAAGGCTTTCCTTCAGCAAAATGGCACTAAAGACGGTGTAAAAACCACTGCAAGCGGTTTACAATATGAAGTGATTACTCCGGGTACCGGAATCAGTCCGAAATCTACAGATACTGTCCTGGTTAACTATAAAGGAACATTACTTAACGGTAAGCAATTTGACAGCTCCTATGACCGTAACGCGCCATTATCACTATCTCTGGACAGGGTTATTCCAGGATGGACGGAAGGAATGCAGTTAATGCAGACCGGCGCAAAATACAGATTCTTTATTCCTTACCAGCTGGCTTATGGAGAAAGAGGAGCAGGCGCAGATATTCCACCATACAGTGCACTTATTTTCGAGATCGAATTATTAAAAGTGAACGGTAAATAAGAAGCTAAAAACCATTTGTAAGGATATTTGTTGTGATCTGTAAACTAATCAAAACGAACATGAACATCAACAAATATCTTCCGTTGGCCGTTGTGGCCCTGTTAATGACAACATTGTCAAGCTGTGCCGCTATTGAAAGTATTTTCAAAGCCGGTGTATGGTCAGGTGTAATTATAGTTGTACTGATACTTGCTTTAGTAATCTGGCTGGTCAGTAAAATCTTCGGGGGTGGTAGAAATTAAACCTACAGGAAGATAATTTCTTTAATAACTTCAGAACCGGCTCGTTCATTCAATTTTTGGATGATGCCGGTTTTGACCATTAAGAGCTCATTTTTTATTACAGAAGACTCAATCCGGATAAATAATTTCTGATGGGCGATATAGATTTGTGTCGTACGGTTTCCAATGGCGGTACCCATAACTTCCGGCCACATGGCTACCACACCGGTCTCATCATATTTACCTCTGAGACGGTATACAGCCAACATCTTAGTGATGGCTTCCTTCATGGTCATATCATTAGGCTTACGCATGTCTTATTGTCCCGTTATCGACTTCAAATATAGTTAAGGGAACATCAATCTGGTTAAAAATCTTAGTGACCCTCTCCTTCCCGGTGTCGGTAATAAAAATTTGTCCGAAATCATGATGAGACACCATTTCCATTAATTTATGCATGCGGTGTTCGTCAAGTTTGTCAAAGATATCATCCAGCAGCAGCAATGGTTTAAATCCTTTATATTTTTCCACGTAAGCGTACTGAGCGAGTTTTAACGCAATTAAAAATGATTTCTGCTGTCCCTGGGAACCAAATTTTTTCAGTGGCATATCAGCGATATTAAACACAAGATCATCTTTGTGGATCCCCGTAGTCGTTCTCTCCAGCGTTTTGTCCTTCTCCAGAGACTGTTTGAGTAGTATAGGGAAAGGCGTTTCATTCAACTGACTCAAATAGGTAAGTGTAACTGTTTCAGCTTCATTGCACAAGTAACGGTAGTATTGATCAAATAATGGTATAAAATCCAGCATAAACTGCCTTCTTTTTTCGAAAATCTTTTGCCCCGAATCTACAAGCTGTTCATCATAGATTTCCAGTAATGCAGGATCATATTTGCGTGTAACTGAAATCTGTTTGAGCAGTGCATTCCTATTTAGCAGTTGTTTATTATACAGCATTAATTCGTCCAGATAAACAGAATCCGTCTGGGAAATCACATTATCCATAAACCGTCGGCGTTCTTCGCTTCCATCCATAATAATTGTAACGTCATAGGGTGAAATCATGACCAGAGGAAAAAGGCCGATATGACTGGCTAATTTATCGTACTCCTTTTTATTGCGTTTAAACTGTTTCTTTTGATTTTTCTTCACACCACAGGTAATCTTCTCCGGTTTGGTCAGCCTGTCAAAGTCTCCCTGAATCATAAAAAGCTCTTCACCGGTCTTAATCTGCTGACTATCTATAGGATTAAAATAGCTTTTACAAAGACAGAGATAGTGAATTGCGTCCAGTAAATTAGTTTTTCCTGCACCATTATTACCTGCAAAGGCATTTACAGTTTTAGAAAAACGCAAATCAGCGTCCGCATAATTTTTAAAATTCAGGAGAGTAATATTTTTTAGCCACATAGTATTCCGCTCAAAGTTACCGTTTAGGTTTCTTAAAATCAGCTTCCCGGCCGATTTGTTTCCCGACAAGAGCTATTCCCATAAAATTCAGGCGGTTCGAAATTGAACTATTACTGAAAATTTATTTAAATACATCAAAAAGAGGTTGATACTTTAACCGAAAAATGTATTTTTGCAATCCTTAATTTTTTTAAATAAAATGTCCACAACAGAAAAAGAAGTAAATCATAATGTAAGAAAGGGGTCCTTTTTAGAGGAAAACTCTAAGAGCCTTTTATTCATTGCCGCAGCTGTAATCGTATTGGTGATTATATACTTTTGGTATCAGAATGTATATTTAAAAGACAGAGCTGAAGAAGCCTCTGCGAAAATGTACAAGGCAGAACAATTTATCGGTGTGGACTCCCTGGCTAACAAAGCAATTAACGGCGATGCGGGCTATCCGGGTTTTGAGAAAATTGCTGACGAGTACAATAATACTAAATCGGCGAACCTGGCTAATTTATACCTTGGCGGAATTTATCTGCGCAAAGGAGAATATAAAAAAGCAACTGAAGTATTAGGTAAATACACAGAAACAGGTAGCGTGGTTGCTGATCCTTTGGCTTTAGGTATGCTTGGAGACGCTTATAGCGAATTGAAGGATTATAATCAGGCAATAACTTATTATAAAAAAGCTGCCGACAAATCAAGCAACAAATTCACTTCCCCGCTTTTCCTTAAAAAATTAGGATTGGTTTATGAGACACAGAAAAAATATAAGGATGCTGAAGCTGCCTATACTAAGATCAAAGTTGATTTCCCGGCAAGCCAGGAAGCTGCAATGATTGATGAATACATTGCGCGTGCTACTGCATTACAGAACAACTAGGTTCAAATAAATATTTTGACAAAGGCCTGCGTATTACGCAGGCCTTTTTTTGTGATGAATACTTATATTTGACTCATGGCAACACAATTAAAGAACCTATCAGATTTTTCTCATACAACCGTCCCGGACGGAAACAACTATAAATTTGCAATAGCCGTAGCGGAGTGGAATGCTGCGATAACGGGAAGTTTATATGACGGCGCATTAAAAACATTGCTTTCAAACGGAGTACTGGAAGAAAACATTATTTCTGTTCCAGTACCAGGAAGCTTTGAATTAACCGGTGCTGCTGAAATCCTTTTAAGTAAACATCCGGAACTCGACGGTGTTATCTGTCTGGGCTGTGTAATTCAGGGAGAAACCCGACACTTCGATTT
>Ga0247805_1001354_pt1 | contig 11801 bp, 11 predicted proteins | sample UWRJL044104R1_FD_180930 | JGI IMG/M metagenome (GOLD analysis project Ga0247805, IMG submission 180930) | Plant litter microbial communities from Arlington Agricultural Research Station in Wisconsin, United States - UWRJ-L044-104R-1 | ecosystem: Environmental > Terrestrial > Plant litter >...
ACTCCAGCTGATGTAGAATTATTAAAAAAGTACCTCACAGAAAATTTCTCCATTAAAATAAATAACCAATCCAAATCAATTGCTTTTTTATCAAAAGAGCTGGAAGCCGATGATGTTTTGGTTTGTTATTCCAGAATTACGGCTGTAGAAAAATTTAAAACCCTTGAAATTGTAAATAGTGTTTTGGTAGATTGGAATGCAGAACAGCAAAACATTGCACATATTTCAGCATTTGGTACTAAAAGAAGTGTACTCTTTACAGAATCTTCAAGAAAAGAAGTGTTAAAGTATTAATGAACCGGTAAGATTATTGTTTTAATTAGTATTTTCACAGCTTCAAAAAATTCCAAAAAACGTTTATGAAAAAACTTTCATTTTTATTGCTTTTTCCGGCTATGATGATGGCTCAGGAGAAAAATACAACTGCAGCACCCAAACAGCAGGGAAAGTATGATACAAATAAATTTAGCCAGATGTATGATCTTATGGCGACACCCAATATGTTCCGTACAGCATCCGGAGCGCCAGGTCCCGCATATTATCAACAACAGGCAGATTATAAAATTGATATCGAACTGGATGATAAAAATTCAAAAATAACCGGTTCTGAAATAATTACGTATTCCAATAATTCACCGGACAGTTTAGAGTATCTATGGATTCAATTAGATCAGAATCAGGCAAAAGCCAATACGCAGTCAACTTTAGCAGAAGGTGAAAAGATCAATCAGGTTTTTGCCCTTGAAGGTTTTTCAAGCAAATACCTGAAAAAAGATTTGGAAAGAGGTTTTAATATTGAACAGGTTAATGATGCTAAAGGTAAGCCAATGTCCTATACCATTAATGAAACCATGATGCGTATCAATCTGGCAAGTCCTTTAAAACCGGGAGAAAAAATTTCTTTGGCAATTAAGTGGTGGTACAATATCAATAATTACAAAAAAGAAGGCGGCCGTTCCGGTTATGAATTTTTTGAGAAAGACGGTAATAAATTATATGTAATCGCTCAGTTCTACCCAAGAATGGCGGTTTACAATGATGTCGAAGGATGGCAGAATATGCAGTTCTGGGGAAGCGGTGAGTTTGCACTTCCTTTTGGAAACTTCGATGTCAATATTACAGTTCCTGCTGATCATGTCATTGATGCAACAGGGGAATTGACTAACAGAAACGAGGTTTTTACATCAGAACAGGTAAAACGTTACGAACAGGCCCAAAAATCATTTGATAAACCAGTTGTAATTGTAACTCAGGCTGAAGCTGAAGCAGCTGAAAAAGGGTTTTCCGAAAAGAAAAAAACATGGAAATTCAGTGCTAAAAATGTTCGTGATTTCGGAATTGCTTCGTCAAGAAAATTCATTTACGATGCAATGGCGGTAAAAATAGGAAACAGAACCGTTATGGCTGAATCGCTTTATCCCAAAGAAGCTAATCCGCTTTGGGGAGAAACTTCTACAATGGTCGTGGCACATACTTTAAAAAGTTATTCTTCACATACTTTTGACTATCCTTATCCAAAAGCAGTATCTGTTTCGGCAGAAGATCAGGGGATGGAATATCCAATGATTTGCTGGAATTTTGGTCGTCCTGATGAAAATGGAGTAACCAGTAAAGAAGTTAAAAACGGAATGATAGGTGTTGTAATTCACGAAGTAGGACACACTTTTTTCCCAATGATAGTGAACTCAGACGAGCGTCAATGGACGTGGATGGACGAAGGACTAAACTCTTTTTTGGAATATTTGGCTGAACAGGAATTAGATCCAAATTTTCCTTCAAGACGTGGACCTGCAAAAAATATTGTTCCGTATATGAGTGGAGATCAGAAGTTTTTAGAGCCTATCATGTCCAACTCTGAAACCATTCATCAATTTGGAAATAATGCTTACGGAAAACCGGCTACAGGTTTGAATATCTTACGCGAAGTGATTATGGGAAGGGAATTGTTTGATTATGCTTTTAAAACCTATGCAAACAGATGGAAATTTAAGCATCCGACTCCGGAGGATTTTTTCAGAACAATGGAAGATGCTTCTGCAGTAGATCTGGATTGGTTTTTCAGAGGATGGTTTTATTCAACTGATTTTGTTGATATCGGAATAAAAGATGTTAAGCAATATTACGTTTCTGATACTCCTACAGCCGACCTTAAAGACGTTAAAATTAGAAAAGGACGTTTCGGTTACGAAAAAGGACCATTCGTTTATCTGGTTGCCGGAGATAATAATGAAGTCAATTCTTCTAAGAAAAAACCATTAAAAATAGAAGATTTCAAGCCTTTGGCCGAATATGTGGATCAGACATTTACTGCTGAAGAAAAAGCAGGCCTGAAGTCACCTAAATATTTCTATGAAGTAGAGTTCAATAAACCAGGCGGAATGATTATGCCAATCTTGGTTGAGATAACGTATGAGGATGGTTCTAAAGAAAATTTCCAGTATCCGGCACAAATCTGGAGAAAAAATAACACTGGAGCCAAAAAAGTATACGCTACAGAAAAAGCGATCAAAAGTATTCAGATAGATCCAAAATTATTGACGGCAGACATTGATGTAACCAACAATTCCTGGCCAAAAACAGAACAGAAATCAAAATTTGATTAACGATAAAACCCAAAAGACTCTGAGAAGAGTCTTTTTTTTTAAGTTATTTTTAAAACTGTGAGCTACAAAATTTAATATCTTTGTAGCACACAAAAATAAAAGATATGTTTGGTATAGGAGGAGGAGAACTAGTTTTCATACTGTTTATAGTACTAATGCTTTTTGGGTCGGATAAAGTGCCTGAAATTGCAAGAACTATGGGAAAAGCCATGGCGCAATTAAAAAACGCAACCAACGACATCAAAAGTGAAATCCAGAAAGGTGCCGAAGCTAATGGTCTTGATGCAAAATCTCTTTCCGATATAACGGGAAATTTCAATGCCCAGATTAATGATGCAAAATCCAATCTATTAGGAAGTACTGAAAATATATTGGGAGATACCGCAGAAATCGAAAAGTTAAAAGAAGACATTGATTCCATCTCAGGACCTGTAAAACGCCAAAGATAATATGCTTGAAAAAATAAAAGAAATAGATGTCAATTTGTTTGTATATCTAAACAGCCTAGGTTCTGAAACATACGATAAATTGTGGCTCGTTATTACAAACCAGCTTAATTGGACACCTTTTTTTTTATTAATGTTTTACGTTATATATCGAAAAGTCGGCGGAAAACAACTCTTGTATTTAATACTTTTTATAGCAGTTTTAATCACTTTTACCGATCAGACAACCAATTTCGTTAAGCATACTTTCGAGCGTTTGCGTCCTTGCAACAATCCTGAAATCAATACTTTTATCAGAATAGTCAAATCTCGAAGTTCATTCAGTTTTTTCTCCGGCCATGCAGCTAACACTATGGCAGTTGCTACATTTTTATTCTTGGTTTTAAAAAGACATTTTAAATATTTTGGACTCTTGTTTTTATGGCCGTTGATTTTCGCTTACAGCAGGATTTACCTGGGACTTCATTATCCGGGAGATATTCTGGCAGGTTATTTTTTTGGAGCTGTTTTCGGATTTGTGACCTTCAAAATTTATCAAAAATTAAAACCCTTATATTTTCCTGAGAGGGTATAGGAGCAATTTCCAGCTGTACGCTATATCTTTTGTTTTTTAAAGAAAAAAACAAAAGGATGCCGCTTCCATCTGGGCTAAGGCATTAGTTTTCAAAAGAAATTAATTTTTAAAGAATTGCTTTTTCACTCCATTCCAATCCGCCAGTATTTATCTCAGATGTATTTTATCAATTTACATCTAGATATTAAAGAACTCTGCTAACCGTCAAACCATCACGAATTGGCAATAGTACAGTTTCCACTCTTGGATCGTTTTTCAAAAGTAAATTATATTCTAAAAGTACTTTTGTGCTTACATCATTCGGATGAACCGGCTCCAGAATTTTTCCGCTCCACAAAACGTTATCGGATAAAATGATGCCTCCTTTATTCATTTTTGGAACAATCATTTCCCAATAATTCAGGTAGTTTTCTTTATCAGCATCAATAAAAACCAAATCAAATTTTACGTCCAGACCCGGAATGATGTCAACTGCTTCTCCTAAATGCTGGAAAATCTGTCTTCCCCAAGGTGATGCATCAAAATATTTACGTTGAAAATCTACTAATTCTTCTTTTATGTCAATGGTATGCAGCTGCCCGTTTTCCTGCATTCCTTCACAAAGGCATAAAGCCGCATAACCGGTATAGGTTCCAATTTCAAGAATATTAACAGGGCGTATCAATTTAGACAACATGCTTAAAACACGACCCTGAAAATGTCCGCTTAACATTCTTGGCAAAAGTATTTTCTGATAGGTTTCCTTGTTTAACTTCGCTAATAATTCCGGCTCGTTTTCAGAATGGGTTTCGATATAATCTTCTAATTCCTGTGATATAAAATGCATGTTGTAATCTTCTAAATTTGAATTGCAAAAATACAAAAAATATCTGCTCACTTTTTTGCATAAAAAAACCACTCACTATTGTGAATGGTTTTAATTGAAATTTAGAATAGGTTTATTTTTTTAGTGCTTCATTAACGTCTTTAGCTGTTTGCACAGTTCCGTCTTTAGCAGCTTTAGCCGCAGCAGCTGCTTTATCTGCAGTCTTTTTAGAAGCTTCTTTTACTTCATCAGCTGTTTTTTTAGTAGCATCTTTTACCTCCTGAACTGTATTTTGTGAAGCTGCTTTAGCTTCAGCAGCAGCATTTTCAGCTTTGATTACAGCACTGTCTTTTACCTGCTCAATATCGGTTGTCAAAGAGTCAACTCTGTTTCCAAGAGTTAATTCATCTTCCGCTTTCGTTTCTTTTTTGTCTCCGCAAGATTGTACGGCAAAAGCTAATACAGCTACAGCAGCTAAGCTCAAAATTTGTTTTTTCATGATTAATTAATTTTTTAAAAGTTGATAAATATAAAAGGTTATAAAGGTGAAAAAATAAAAGTACAAATTTTTAAATGAAGCGCTCTTCGTAAGATTATTTTTCTTGTATGTGCAAGACAATTCTTATGCCAAAAAATGATTTTTTTAAAGTTTGATTGTAAAGTTTTTTAAGAATGAAAAGGTTTCCATAAATACTTAGTAACTTTGCACCATGCAAATGGAAAAAAAAGACATACGGGCCTTATCAAAAGAGCAGTTGCGGGATTTTTTTGTCGCTAATAATGACAAAGCTTTTCGTGGTAATCAGGTCTATGAATGGTTATGGAGCAAAGGAGCACATAGTTTTGATGATATGACCAATGTAGCAAAGCCTACAAGAGCAATGCTTGAGGATAATTTCGTAATTAATCATATCAAGGTTGATACCATGCAGCGCAGTTGCGATGGTACGGTAAAAAATGCCGTTCGTTTGCATGATGGACTGGTGGTAGAATCGGTTTTGATTCCTACCGACACCAGAACAACAGCTTGTGTATCTAGTCAGGTGGGTTGTAGTCTGGACTGTAATTTCTGTGCAACTTCACGTTTAAAAAGAATGCGAAATCTGGAACCGGGAGAAATTTACGATCAGGTGATTGCTATTGACAGGGAAAGCCGTCTGTACCACAATCATCCGCTTTCGAATATTGTTTTTATGGGAATGGGCGAACCTTTGATGAATTATAACAATGTAATCAAAGCTATCGATATGATTACTTCTCCGGAAGGACTGGGAATGTCGCCAAAACGTATTATGGTTTCGACTTCGGGAATTCCAAAAATGATAAAAAAAATGGCCGATGACGATGTCAAATTCAAACTGGCAGTTTCATTGCATTCCGCTATCGATGAAATCCGCGCCCGAATCATGCCTTTCAGTAAAAATTTCCCTTTAGCAGAATTAAGGGAGTCATTGGAATATTGGTACAGAAAAACAAAAAACAAAATCTCCTACGAGTATGTGGTCTGGAAAGGAATCAACGACGATAAAGCTTCGATTGATGCCCTGGTTAAGTTTTGCAAATATGTCCCTTGTAAAGTAAATTTAATCGAATATAATCCAATTGATGACGGTGAATTCCAACAAGCATCAGAAGAGTCTATTCTGGCTTATATAAAAGCCTTGGAAAACATAGGTGTAGTGGTAAAAGTGCGCCGCAGCCGTGGAAAAGATATTGATGCTGCTTGTGGGCAATTGGCCAACAAAGAAGGTTAAATCTTCTATAATTTGACTCCAAAAGTAGTTTTCAATTGCCGAATTTTATTTTCAAAGTAGTATATTTGGGATCGAAATGAATATTACTTCTCAAATAAAACAGCCTATTTTTAACGAAATGGAACTTTTTGAAAAAAAGTTCTATGAATCGATGACTTCAAAGGTTGCATTACTGAACCGCATTACTTACTATATTGTAAACCGAAAGGGAAAACAAATGCGTCCGATGTTTGTTTTCCTGACCGCAAAAATGGTTTCTGCAGGTGTTGTAAACGAAAGAACATACCGTGGTGCTTCAGTAATTGAGCTCATTCACACTGCAACTCTGGTTCACGATGATGTAGTGGATGATAGTAATCGCCGCCGCGGATTTTTCTCTATCAATGCATTGTGGAAAAATAAAATTGCCGTTTTGGTCGGTGATTATTTGCTTTCAAAAGGACTGTTGCTTTCCATTGATAACGGTGATTTCGATTTACTCCGAATCATTTCAGTTGCCGTTCGTGAAATGAGTGAAGGTGAATTACTTCAAATTGAAAAAGCCAGAAGGCTGGATATCACCGAAGAGGTGTATTACGAAATTATTCGAAAAAAGACCGCAACTCTTATTGCGGCTTGTTGTGCTCTTGGTGCAAAATCAGTAATTGAAGATGATATTCAGGTTGAAAATATGCGTAAATTCGGTGAGCTGATTGGAATGGCTTTTCAAATCAAAGATGATTTATTCGATTACAGTGAAGAAGCTATCGGAAAACCAACCGGAATCGATATTAAAGAGCAAAAAATGACTTTGCCCTTAATCCATGTTTTAAATACTTGTACTCCAAAAGAAAAAAAGTGGCTGATCAACTCTATCAAAAACCACAATAAAGACAAAAAGCGCGTCAAGGAAGTGATTGCCTTTGTAAAAAACAATAATGGTCTGGCTTACGCCGAAAATAAAATGGTACAATTTCAACAGGAAGCACTTTCTTTATTAGAAAACTATCCTGATTCTGAGTTTAAAGATGCTCTTACTTTGATGGTTAATTATGTTATTGAAAGGAAGAAATAATTCTGTATTATTTTTTAATATTTTTATTGTTAAATTTGGCTTCTGAATTTAATGCTAAAATATGACTACTATAATTATAACAGCTTCTTTTTTATTAATTATTATTGTTTTTGTGGTGCTTTACAATGGGTTTATCTCCAAAAGAAATCGGGTAGAAGAAGCTTTTAGCGGCATCGATATTATCTTAAAAAAACGATTCGATTTGATTCCTAATCTTATAGAAGCCGTAAAAGGATATATGAGTCATGAAAAAGAAACATTCAATTCTATTGTAAATCTTCGTAATCAGGCATTGAGCACTAATAATGGTGATGAAAAATTAAAACTGGATCAACAACTCAATAATGCTGTGGGGGCAGTTTTTGCTTTAGCGGAAAGCTATCCTGACTTAAAAGCCAATACTAATTTTTTAAGTCTGCAATCTGATTTAAGAGAAATAGAAACTGAAATAGAACGCTCAAAAAGATATTTCAACGGAACAATAAGAGAATACAATATTGCTGTAGAATCTTTTCCCGGTAATTTGATTGCTGGTATCTTTGGTTTTCCGAAGAAAGATTTTCTCGAATTAAAAGAGGAAGACCAAAGAGTGTCACCTAATGTTCAGTTTTAAATTGTTTCATAATATGTTTATCAAAAAAGCATTTTTAGTATTATTTTCTGTTTTATTTTATCAAGTTCAGGCGCAGGAACGAATTTTAGATTTTGATGTTAAAGTTCAAATCGAAAAAACCGGAACAATAAACGTTGTCGAGAATATTACTATAAAATCAGAACAAAATCAGTTTAGACACGGTTTATTAAGGATGCTACCATTAAGTCGAAAAGATAAAAACGGCAATCAGATTGATGTAGAATATTCTATAAATTCCATTAAAAAAAATGGTAAAGAAGAACAATATTTTACAGAAACAGAAAGACACGATTGGAAAATTTATATTGGAGATAAGGATGTTGTTTTAGAAAACGGGGTTTATCAATATGAAATTAGTTACAATGTGCCTTTTCAAATTGGTTATTTTGATAATTATGATGAGTTATACTGGAATGTAACAGGAAATGGGTGGTATTTTCCTATTGATAATGTCACTTGTCAAATCTCTTTACCATCAGAAAATGATAAGTTCCAAAATTTGCATTGTTATACTGGTACAGTAGGATCAACAAGTTCAAATTGTATTGGTTCATTAAATTCGAAAAAGACAATTGTCACCTTCTCAGCAAACAATCTTAGGTTAACTGAAGGACTTACCGTAGCAGCCTCTTTTGCAAAAGGAATTGTTGATCCGCCAAATTTTTTACAGAAAATAAGTTCTTATTATAAACTGATAAAAGAGTATGGATGGTCTTCGATCTTTGTAATTGGTATGTTTGTTTTCTTTTTTTTAAGTTGGAAAAAACATGGAAAAGATCCTGCTAAAAGTACAATAATTCCAGAATTTCTACCTCCTTTTGATTGGTCTCCTGCTATTGTAGGTTATGCTTATCATAAGAAACTAAAAGAAAAAACATATATGGCATCCCTAATAAATACCGCTGTAAAAGGGGCTGTCAGGATATACTCAATCTTAGAAGATGGAATTTTCACGAATACAGATAATTATGAGATTGAAGTTTTAGATAAAAAAATAAATACTTTAAGTACAGAAGAATCAGATATTATAAACAGCTTTTCAAAAAAGAAAATAAAAGTTAAGGATTCAAATCATAGAATATTTGGAAAAGCATACTCTAATTGGAGTCATGATGTGACCAGGCAGGTAAATTTGGAAGAATTACATGAGAAAAATAATAATATAAAGTGGGTAGGTTTTTCAGTATTTTTAACCGCGGGATTGGTTTATGAAGTGCTTTCTAAATCTGAAGGATATATCAATTATATATTTTACTGTGGATTAATCATTGTACTTTCTGGATTAACATATTTCTTTTCTAAAAAAGATAGTGGCGAAGGACTAATGATCTTAAAAATATTTTTATCATTTTTTGTCTTTATGCCGGCTGTATTTATTTTTTTAGTTACGATGTCTTTTTTAAACGACTTACAAATTGCCGTGATAGGTTTTGTTTTTCTTATGTATATATTTTACGTTTGGAATCTAAGCAGAGATACGGAAAAGGGTGCGGAAATGATGTCTAGATTAAAAGGGTTCAAGCTATATCTGGAAACGGCAGAGAAAGACAGGATGAATATGCTGAATCCGCCTGAATTAACCCCGCAATTGTTTGAAAAATTGTTCCCTTATGCAATTGCATTAAATGTAGAAATAGCCTGGGGAAAACAATTTGAAGAGGTTTTGGAGTTGGCAAAGTATAATCCTGAATGGTATCAGGGTGACGACTCTTTCTATGTACGACCAACCATGTTTTTATCAGGTCTTGCAAATTCTGTAAGTTCTGCAGCTGTAAATCCAAATCCTCCCAAATCCTCAAGTTCTTCAAGTTCTTCATCTGGAAGCAGGGGCAGCAGCGGAAGTTGGAGTAGTGGAAGTTCTGGTGGAGGAAGTTCTGGCGGCGGAGGCGGCGGAGGCGGAGGCGGCGGTTGGTAAAATTTAGTAATCAATAAAAGCTTAAAAAAATATTAACAAACCTTGCACTATATAGTATTGCAAGGTTTTTTGTTTCTATTCATGAGTTTGATATAGATTATCTTGTCTGAGATGAGAAAAAATACATAAAAAAGGGAAATAAAAATAACAAGCATAGTATTGTAAATCAGTAATTTGAATATATTTTATTTAGATTTTGGATTTTATTTCTTAAAATTTTTATATTGTGATGCAACCATTTCAAATCTTCACTCGTCTATGCTAATAGAAGTCTGTTAGTAAAAACAAAATCTGAATGCTTATTAATGAAAATTATCCATTTACATCAAGAAGAAACTGAAATTATAAAGTTGGCTGTCGAAAATAATCGGCAAGCACAACAGCAAATTTATAGTCGGTTTTCTCCAAAAATGCTAAGTGTCTGCCGACAATATATTAAGGACATTCAACTTGCCGAAGATGTAATGATAACTGCTTTTATGAAAGTATTTACCAGTTTAAACAAATTTGAACATAAAGGAAGTTTTGAAGGATGGATTCGCCGGATTATGGTAAACGAATGCATATCCTATTTAAGAGTTCAGAAAAAGGTAAAATTTGCTGAAGATGAGATTTATACAGAAGAAAGTTTCAATGCCATTGACAGTCAGTTTACAGTTGAACAGATTCAGTTTTTAATCGATGCTTTGCCTGATGGTTATAAAATGGTTTTTAATTTATATGCTATCGAAGGTTATAAACACAATGAAATTGCTAAGATGTTAGGAATTAATGAAGGAACATCGAAATCGCAATTATCGCACGCCAGAAAAATGCTGCAAACACAAATTACTATTTTAAAAAAACAAGATAATGGAACCGAATAATTTTGAAAAGGATTTCCGTGAAAAACTAAACAACCGTACAATTGAACCAAGTGATAAAGCCTGGGATCGTTTAGATGCGATGTTGAGTATTACTGAAAATAAAAAACCGAAAAAGAAAAATAAATGGCTTTATATCGCTGCAAGTTTTGTTGGCTTTCTATTGGTTGGAACTTTCTTTTTTAATCAAAAAGAACAGACAATAAAAGTACCACAAAGTGTAGTTGTAGAGGATAACATTAAAAAGGATTCAGTTGTAAAACCAGCTTTAAATAGTGTTGATTCGATTAAAACCGTAATTGCTTCTTCAGAACAAACTTCGGTTCAAAAATCAAATAATAAAGAAATAAATAATAATCAAAAATCAAATGCAACCCTTAAAAATGAATCAAATCAAGTAGCGGAGTCTTCAATCATCATCAAAAACAATCAGGAAAAACAATCAATCCCAAATCAAAACCAAATTTCTAAAAACGAAAATGTCGATCAATTGCTGGTCAACGCAGAAAAAGCAGTTGTAGCAGAAAATTCGGCAAAGCAAAAATCAAAAGTAAAAATCAATGCTGATGATTTGCTGAATCAGGTGGATGGCGAACTGGAACTTTCGTTTAGGGAAAAAGTAATTTCAAAAGTCAATAAAAATTATCAAACAGTAAAGGTGGCCTTGGCAAACCGAAATCAACAAGAGTAAAAAAAATAATTAATAATTCACAATTTACAATTCATAATTAAAAATCATCAATCATCAATCAATTTTAAAAAATCAATCATGAAAAATTTTACCATTTATCTCGTTATTTTAGTTTTCTCATTTGTGAGCAAAGTGCTTGGGCAGGAAACTTTTGAATCCAGAGCAAAACAAATCGCTAACAAAATAGAAAAAATTACAAAAGAAGAAAAAGAGACTTTAAAAGTAGAAGTTGAAGCTGTAAATGTTCAGTTATCAGAAGGAAAAATTACAAGAGAGCAGGCTGATAAACGAAAAAAAGAACTCGCAGAAGCCAGAGCTGTAATAATTGAGGAAAAAGTGACTTTAGCCCAAAATGAACTTAATGATCTGGTACAGCAAAAAGTAGACGGAAAAATCAAAGAACAGGATTCAACAAAGAAACATACATTGGTTATTCACTGGAATGATAAAGACTGGAGTCAT
>Ga0247805_1001356_pt1 | contig 11791 bp, 12 predicted proteins | sample UWRJL044104R1_FD_180930 | JGI IMG/M metagenome (GOLD analysis project Ga0247805, IMG submission 180930) | Plant litter microbial communities from Arlington Agricultural Research Station in Wisconsin, United States - UWRJ-L044-104R-1 | ecosystem: Environmental > Terrestrial > Plant litter >...
AGGCCGTTACAACAACTTCGTTGAGGCCCTGGCTGTCACCAACTAAAGCGACATTAATTACACCAGAGGAATTAATTGGCTTGTTTTGTGTAGTATAACCGATAAAAGAAAATTGAAGTGCTGTAGCGCCAGAAGGTACGCTAACTGAATATTTTCCATCACTTCCTGTTATTGCACCACCTGAGGCGCCGACGATTTTAACACTTACACCGGGAATTGGTAGATTATCCCCCTGTGAAGTGACTGTACCAGAAACTGTTCGGTCTTGTGCAATTGCGAACGCAGACATGCACAACAACACGAACAAACTTAGTATAAGTTTTTTCATGTAGTTAGGTATTTAGTTAATTGTTTAGTTAATAATAAGGTAAATATAGACCATTTCAACTGCCGGTTTCGCATGGTTCGATTATCGCAGATTTAATAATGACTTTTCTATGACTAATTTTTTACAGAAACTGGATCTATTTAGATTGTTTTCAAATAACTCGTCGATTTCTCTCCCAACTGTACCTATCAGTTGCGTTATTATCCGATATATCCTAGCTATGACAGAGTTAACGGATTTCATTCGGGTAATTAGACTGGAAATAATTAAAATAAATGAACAAAAATCCCGAATAATTTTGACTTGCTAATCCATAATGTAATTTTACTCCTTCAAATTACATAACGAATGTCACAGCTTGAAGTCCTTTATCAGCATTACCTTTCTCACCCTGAAATTTGCACAGACACCAGGAGAATAACTCCAGGCTGCCTGTTTTTTGCGTTAAAAGGAGATAAATTCAATGCAAATGACTTTGCATCTAAAGCGCTGGAGCAAGGGGCAGCGTATGCAATTATAGATGAACCCGCCTATCAGCTCACCGCACAATACATATTAGTGCCCGACGTTCTGCAAACACTACAGAATTTAGCCAAACTTCACCGCAGCCATTTAAATATACCAGTGATTGGATTAACGGGGAGTAATGGAAAAACGACTACAAAAGAATTGATCAGAGCAGTACTGCAGGTTAAATACCAAACATTTGCAACCAGTGGAAACCTGAATAATCATATTGGGGTTCCGCTATCTTTACTCGCAATAAAACCGGATACCGAAATTGCAGTTATAGAAATGGGTGCGAACCACCAGCAAGAGATTGCATTTTTATGTGAGATTGCTCAGCCAACCCACGGCCTCATCACTAATATTGGAATGGCGCATCTAGATGGATTTGGTGGCTTTGAAGGTGTTAAAAAGGGAAAAGCAGAATTATTCGGTTACCTTAAATCTCATGATGGAACTGCCTTTATTAATCAGGACAATCCCGAAATCACAGAAATGGCTCAGCGGAACGGTCTTGAAGAAATAATTAGTTATGGCCAAAAAGAGGGTAATCTGATCTCTGGAAAATTAACTCAGTCTGACCCCACCCTTGCTTTAGCTTGGCAAAAAGACGGCTCTGATTATAAAGTACAAACGCAATTGACCGGCGCCTATAATTTTGAGAATATACTCGCAGCTATTACCATAGGAACAACATTCGGCCTGGAGCCAGCACAAATTAACATGGGATTATCTGGTTATACTCCATTAAATAACCGGTCTCAATTATTAAAGACAGGAACGAACACTGTTATTTGCGATTTTTATAATGCCAACCCAAGCAGTATGGAGGCTGCAATCCAGAACCTGAAAACTATGGATGCCAGCAAAAAGACAGCAATTCTGGGAGATATGTTCGAGCTAGGTAATGAATCAACCGAACAGCACCTGCGTATCGCGAAACTGGCAACTACTGCAGGATTCAGTCAAGTCATATTTATTGGGCAGATGTTTTATAATGCAGATAATACCACTCCCGAAAATCACTATTTTAAAACACCAGAAGAAGCAGTCCGGTGGCTTACAGCAAATCCAGAGTCAGAAAGTCTCATTCTTTTAAAAGGTTCTAGAGGAATGGCGCTCGAAAAGCTGCTGCCATTATTTTAAAGAGACACTAATACCGGCGTCACTTATCTCTTTAAGAGGATTGTCGCGCATATTCTGTTCAATCTCGATTGTGTAATTACCAGTCTGGGCAAAATGATAACCCGTTAATAAAGGAAGTTCATAAGTATAAAGGTTACCGGAACCGGTCCCTCGCCAACGTCCATCTTTCTCTGCGAGACGGTATTCGTACCTGCGGGTCACTTTTTTATGATCGGGCCCCGTCAGATGCATCAGTATATAGATATTCGAATAGCTGTAATCCGCTGTAATTCTTAATTTGAAGCGTATATTATAGGCTATTGCCGGATCCTTTATCGCGGCAATAGCTTTTATCTTTTTCACATAACTCCAGTTGCGTTCAGGCAGCCTTTCATTCGTATCAACCAGATTATCCGTATGGCACCCGCTCACGATAGAAAATAGCAACCCTGCAAACAAGCAAAAAAACCAGTTATTGATCTTCATTTTTAGGTTTATCCGTTGGTTTGTTCCTTCTTCGGTTATTCCTGTTGCGGTTATTCCTGTTTCCGGCAGACTTTGCTACCGTTCCATCTTCTGCTTGCACAGCTTCAGTTATTTTTTTAGGTTCTGCAGGTTTACGATTCTCTGCCGGTTTCCTATTCTCCGTGCTTTTGTTCTCAGCGTTACGATTTTCAGCGGTTTTTGCCGGTTGTGCCGGCTTTTTACCTGCAGGTAGCGGTCCTTTTACAGGGCGTTCACCTTTCGGCGCCGTAGCTTGCTTATTCTTATTATTATTTCTGTTGTTTTTATTTTTCGGCTTGTCATCCAGACGTGTTAAACTATCCTGACCAACCACATTCTCATAATCCGGTATTTTTTCCACCAATACTGCCGCAGCTAATTCAACAGCCTCATCTTTCAGATTATTTGGTTTCTGACCCTTTTTGTTCATGGCCATAATCTCTTTAACCCGATCCACTTTAAGCGGGATCCAGTCTTCCTGGTTCGGATAGCAGAACCACATGATTTTCTTGAAAATGTCGGTTTTTTGGTGCCTTGCGGTACCAATCTCAGTCTGCAGATTCTCCACACGATCCGGAATATCCTTTAAAGCATCCAGATAAGTATCCAATTCATAATTGAGGCAACATTTCAACTTACCACATTGTCCGGCAAGCTTTAAGGTATTCAGAGAAAGATTTTGATATCTGGCAGCAGCAGTAGAAACGGTTTTAAAGTTTGTAAGCCATGTAGAACAGCACAACTCCCTTCCGCAAGAACCGATACCACCTAAACGGCCTGCTTCCTGACGCATACCAATTTGACGCATCTCTATGCGGATACGGAAAGTTTCTGCCATTTTTTTGATCAGTTCACGAAAATCTACACGGCCTTCTGCTGTATAAAAGAAAGTCGCCTTTGTTTTATCTCCCTGATAATCAACATCACTAATCTTCATAGACAGGCGCAGATCCAGCGCAAGCGTTCTGGCCTTATGCATAGTTTCCCACTCCAGATCCTTCGCGATTTTCCACTTTTCGACGTCAGCTTCAGTCGCCTTCCTGTAAATCTTTCTGGTTACCTGATCAAGAGGTGTTTTACGCCTTTTCATTTGCATTCTGACCAGCTCACCGGTTAAGGAAACGTGTCCGATATCATACCCGCCGGTAGATCCCTCTACCGCGATAAGTTCACCTATTTCAAGATAAATATTATCATTATTCAGATAAAACTCTTTTCTCGCGCCTTTAAACTTTACTTCGATAACCTGAAAAGGTTTATAATTTGAGGGCATGTCCAGGTTGGACAGCCAATCGTATACTTCCATTTTCTGGCAGCCTCCTGTAAGGCATGAGCCATTACTTTTGCAGCCGGAAGGGGCGCAACCGCCACCAGTAGAACAACTTCCACATCCCATAACTAATTGTATATATATTGAGTCCCTTTCGGGAGCGTTTTAAATTTGATAATTTTTACCAGTTGTAAAGATACATCTAAAAATAGTATTTTAGGATTAGCGTTCCTTTCAATATGATAATGGGCCTGCTCAAGCACCTCAATGATAGCTTCAGCCATTGTTAGGTCCAAAACTTTTTCACTGAGCTTCTTCGCCGTTTCCAAAACATTTTCCGGTAATTTAACTAAAGCTTCGGCACCACTGAGCAACAAACTGCATTCTCTAAGAAAACTGATCCCGTATTTTAGGAAATTTTTCTGATTTTCCCTTCCCCAGCCTGCGGCCTGTTCCACAAAACTAATTAGATCAGGTACCTTGTTACCATAGCCCATCCGCAGCCATTCAGAAAACAGAACTGCATTATCATTCTGCTGGTGAATAACCATTGATTTCGCCTCTATCAAGTTTCCATCTGCAAGAAAACTGTAGGTAGCCGCAATATCTCTGTCCAGGTTATAATGAGTACACAGATGCTTAACCACAGTTGCCGAAGGCAGTTTAGGTATCTTCACAATCTGAGTCCTCGATAATAAGGTCGATAAAATTTGTTCCTGATTGTGTGCAACCAGAACGAATAAAGTATGAGGTGGTGGTTCTTCAATAATTTTCAGCAAAGAATTCCCCTCTTTTTCTAAAAATTCGGGTAACCAGATAATTAAAACCTTGGTTTCTGCCTCAAAAGCTTTGAAACTTAATTTTTTGATGATATCATGGCATTCTGCGATATTAATATTCGCCTGTTTGTTTTCCGCGTTCAGACGCGATCGCCAGAGATCAAGGTTTACATATGGATCTTCCAGCAGCATTGTTCTCCATTCATCGAGTACATCTGTTGCAACCCGCACATCTTTCGACGCAAAAAACGGATAAGAAAAATGAAGATCCGGATGAATATACCTTTCGTACTTTCTGCAGGAGCTGCAGACACCGCAACTATCAGTGTCAGATTTATCTAAACAATTGATATACTGAGCATAGGCAATAGCCAGCGCCAAAGAACCACTCCCCTCCGGAGACAGAAATAACTGGGCATGACTCATCCTGTTTTCAGTGACAGTCTGTATCAATTGCTGCTTAATTTCCTGTTGTCCTACGATGTCTTTGAACTGCATTTGGTGCAAAATAGTAAATTTATAACAATCTTTGCAGCTATGTCCCGTATTATCGCATTTGATTATGGCACCAAAAGAATAGGTATTGCCGTTACCGATCCCCTGCAAATTATTGCGACAGGGCTAGATACTGTGCACCCTAAAGATATCGTCGAATATCTCCATAAATACCTATTGACAGAAGCTGTAGAAGCATTTGTGATTGGCGAACCGAAACAAATGGATGGTACCCCGTCGGAATCTGCTCAGCATGTCAAAGGCTTTACCACTATTCTTAAAAAGAACTTCCCGCTAATCCCGCAATACCGGGTTGACGAAAGGTTTACCTCAAAAATAGCTCAGCAGGCGATCATGCAAAGTGGCCTTAAAAAACAAGACCGCCGAAATAAAGAACGGGTCGATACGATAGCCGCCACGATCATTTTACAATATTTCATGGAGGAACACCGTTTATAAACCAACTTATGAGCCTGATACAAGAAGACTTAAGCCAGCTATTACTTCAATTCTGCGAACCAGAATCTGCTTTATTACAGCGGATAGACCGGGAAACCAATCTTAAGGTATTAATGCCGAGAATGCTTTCCGGGCACTATCAGGGCCGCGTACTCAGTATGCTCAGTAAATTGGTGAATCCACGCAGAATCCTTGAAATCGGAACTTTTACCGGCTATGCAACATTGTGCCTTGCAGAAGGCCTGACCGATGACGGCATTTTATATACTCTTGATATTAATGAAGAACTGGAAGACCGTGTAAGGGAATATTTTGAAGAAGCTGGTTATACTGGTTCCATTCAATACATTCTCGGAGATGCCAGTAAAAGTCTTTCTGAAATAGACGAAACATTTGATCTCGTCTTTATAGACGCAGATAAAAAAAATAACGGAACTTACTATGACCTCGTTTTTGACCGGTTGAGACCCGGAGGTCTGATTATAGTAGATAATGTCCTTTGGAGCGGTAAAGTACTGACGAACCAACAGGATAAGGATACCAGAAACATCAGTGCTTTTAATGATAAAATAGCAGCCGATCCCAGGATAGAGAAACTCATTCTTCCCGTACGTGACGGCTTGTTTATAATCAGAAAAAAATAAAAATGATTAAAAAAAGTTTATTACTGACCCTATGCTGCCTGTTGATTACAGCAGTTACTGTCAGAAGCCAGTCCATTCAGGACTATGTAGACGAACACACAGATTACGCACAGGAACTTATGCGCGAATATGAAGTCCCCGCCAGCGTTATACTTGCGGTGGCAATCCATGAATCAGCAGCCGGTAAAAGTAAAGTTGCCCGCCATCTGAATAATCACTTCGGCATTAAAGGCTCCAATAGTAATACTGCGATCAATTCCTCTTATAAAGATTATGGAACCGCTGCAGACTCTTATACTAATTTCGTCGAGGTGCTTCAAAACAGATCCTCATTCAGCAGATTATTTGATCTTTATGATCAGTATGATTATGCAGGCTGGGCAAGAGGTATACAAAGAGGTGGCTATGCAAGCAGCCGTACCTGGGCTAATCAGGTAATAGCGATTATAAATAAGTACCAGCTGTATCAGTATGACGATAGACCAGCAGACTATGTCGAGCCGGTAAAAGTTGCCCCGGTTCTTAAAAAGAAAAGCTATACGGCTAAAAAACGCACCAGAAATAACCGCAGCAACAGTAAAATGTACACCGTAAAAAAAGGAGATAATCTCAATAGGATTGCGCTTTCAAGAGGTACAACTGCGAAGGCACTGATGAAAAGAAATGGATTAAAAAAATCAGCACTGAAACCTGGCCAGAAGCTTAGAATTTAATGACACCTGCACCATTGAAAACAAAACATACTTGATGAAAAAATTACTTTTATCGCTAACTATAACCTTGCTTATCTTTTCCGGCTGTAAAACCAGAAAATATCACCGTAATAATAAACAGATTGAAAAAGAGGCAAGTAAAGCAAATGCAAACTTCAAAGACTACACTACGCTCAGTTATATCGCTGCATTTAAAGGCGTAGCCATCGAAGAAATGAATACATATGGTGTCCCTGCCAGCATTACTCTGGCACAAGGTATCATTGAGTCCGGCAGCGGTAACAGTAGCTTAGCTAAATTTGCCAATAATCATTTTGGTATTAAGTGTACATCTGAATGGAAAGGGAAGGCATACTATAAAGACGATGATAAAAGTAACGACTGTTTCCGTGTTTATAAAGACGCGAGGGAATCCTATAAAGATCACTCCGAATTTCTGAAGCGTAAAAGGTACAGTGCTTTGTTCGAACTGGACAAAAATGATTATGTTAACTGGGCAAAGGGCCTGAAACAGGCTGGTTATGCAACAAATCCACGATATCCCGAGATGCTCATCAACCTGATTGAAAAATATCAGCTGCACCAGTATGATCAGCCGGAATCTGAGCCTGAAAAAATCAGAAGAGAAGACCGGGTATTTACGGAGATCAATGCTAACATTCCAAAAGAAACTAAAAAATTCCAGCCGGTAGCACAGCCCCCTTCAAAACAGATAATTAACACAACAGAGCCTAACTATACCGTGGAAAAAGGTGATACCCTTTATAACATTGCAAAAAGATTTAATATGACCGTGGACGAATTGAAAGCGTTGAATAATCTGAATGACGAAGGAATTAAGATCGGACAGAAGCTGGTTGTTGTTAAATAATGTTATTTTCTGCAGGTATGGATTATAATACAGGTAATTTTACCGGCATGAAAATACTGCTGCTGCTTACGCTTATTCTATGGGCAGGGATGGTTGCTAACGCACAAATAAAACCTGTCCAGGGCTTTGTGGTAGATAATGAATCAAAGCAACGACTCGCTAAAGTATATATATATAATTCCCATAACGACGAAGGAATATATAACAACCAGAAGGGAGAGTTTTCGACTCAGGCTGTAGTTGGGGACACACTGTTTGCTGCTTTACAGGGGTATGGTATTGATACACTTGTTTATAAAGGAACGAAGACTATCTTCTTTCAGTTAAAACCACTTGCCGTACAATTACGGGAGGTCTCCATTATAGGCAGCGCACTGACACCAAAGCAACGGCATGAGCAAAATACCAGGGCATACAAGTATGCGACAGACCTGGGGAGCTCTAAAGACCTGCTTAACCTGAGCTCTCGCGGTGTAGGTCTGGGAATTGACGCCATTTATAATCTCTTAAGCCGTAAAGGACGAAACGCCAGACACTTGCAGGCTATTCTGGAGCGCGATTACAAAGAGGAAATTATAGACTACCGGTTTAATCCGGCCTTCGTAAGCCGCGCACTGAGAATTAAAGATTATGAGCTCACAGATTTTATGCAGCAATACCGCCCGAGCTATGACTTTGTACTCGCTGCATCGGACTATGCGTTTATTGTTTTTCTGAAGAATAATTATAGCACCTATAAAAGGAATCCTAAAGCTTTACGCCTGCCTCCCTTATTGAAGGTGCAACTGAATGCAAACCCATGAAATATTGGAAAATAGTTTTCAGTCCGCTTCCTGCGACAGCGATGGCGATCTATCCTTTCATGCTGTTTAAATCGCGGAACCAAATTGATAACCCACTGTTAATCAATCATGAAATGATTCATTTCAGACAACAACTGGAATTATTAATCCTACCTTTCTATTTACTGTACTTGATCTTTTATCTGATTAATCTTGCAAAGTCAGGAAACCATGATCAGGCCTACAGACAAAGCTGCTTTGAACAGGAAGCCTATGCTAATGAACAGAATTTCAACTACCTGAAAGTGAGGAAAAGCTATGCATGGCTGAAATTTTTATTCAATTCTAGGCATCAATAGGAACATTTTTCTTTTCTTTGTAACGATGAGAACTATTTTCGGATGTCTGTTTATTTTGTTTGCAGTTTCAGCACAGGTTCAAGCGCAGGACGTAGATTCTGTACCTGTCAATATTAAAAACTATGATCTTAAACTCAAACGGAGCCCTTTACCGGTTCTGAATGGTATTATAGATTTCAGACCTGTAGACATCAGTCCGGTCGTCATCAGCTCAAAAGTCAACTATTGGAAAACAACTACAGCTATTGGCATTAATGTCAATCAGTCTTCATTTAGTAATAACTGGACTGGTGGTGGGGTTAACTCGCTGGCCGTAGGAGGATTGGTTAATTACAAAGCAGAGTACGTTAAAGAGAACTATAGCTATGTAACGGAATTAAATCTGCAGTACGGAAAGATCAAAAACCGTGATCAATTACAAAAGAAAACTAATGACAGAATTTTCTGGGATAATAAAGCAGCCTTCCAGTTGTCTAAAAACTGGTATTTCTTCGGTTCCCTTACTTTTGAATCTCAGTTTGACAATGGGTTCTCTTATTCAACTATCAATAATGTAGAAACGCCTACCCTGATCTCCAAATTCATGTCTCCAGGTTACCTGACCCAATCAATAGGTTTTGAATACAAACCAAGCAAGTTTTTCTCCACCAGAATAGGTACCGGTACCGCGAGACAGACATTTGTATTGGACAATGAGACTTTAAATGCAGCAAAAAGAGAGAGAGCATTTGCAGCCAATCCAAATGAAACACCAGAGAACATAGAGAATGCAGGCAAAACAGACAATTATGGTATTGCTTATAATAAGAGCTTTAAAAATGATCTCGCCTTTCAGGTTGTTACAGCATTCGATAAAGACATCTTCCATAACGTAAATCTAAAAACCCGTTATGCCTTATTTATCCCTTATGATGACTTAGGGCAGATAGATCACCGGCTGGACGTCGCTATTACAGCTAAGATCAACCGTTTCATGAATGTCTCCTTAACTGGTGTGGGCCTGTATGATAAAGATACAGACCCTAAAATTCAGGGAAGTCAAACCCTGGCTATGGGCCTGATGTTTGTTTTCCCAAGATAACTATCTCTTTTTCTTCAGATCCAGGTAATCCAGATAGTACAGGACTTTTACCGAAAGACTATTATTCTGTGGTCCGGAAAGGATAGCGTCGAGGTTTCTTGTATATTTCTTCCGGTATAGCTCTTCATATCCTTCAGCAGAATTTTTATAGGCGACACTCAGCTCACTCCCTGGTGCAAACTGCCACTGATAGATGAGGTCAGCATTGAAAACATTATAGACCCGGTTAGTGCCCGCTGGTGGTTCGCCCGTTAAAGGAATCAAACTGCCATTAGTGTCCAAAGTATAAAATGATTTATTTCTACGGTCAGACCAGTAGTGTCGCACCACCAGTGTAATCCCCATCAGGTTATTGAAACTATATTTTGCATCAATCGAATTTTCCATCGTGTGCCTGTCATAAGATGAAAAAATAATATTACTCCCGCTGTTCTGCACCCAGCCTGCATAATTAAACCGAGGCTGGTAATCTATGTCCAGTCCAAAGGAAATCTTATCATTCAGTCTGAAGTTTTGAAATAAAAATGCATCATAAGCTTTTCCATTCAACAGTAAATTTTTCCTGTAACCAACATTTCCACCGAAATTATACGCTTTTGCTTTATTAGGATTTACATACACTTTAACACCGTAATTCTCTCCGGTCTGAAACACCCTCCCTGCATTTCGCGACTCATAGAAATCCTGCCCCTTACGCTGCCAGTCGAAATTAGTTTCTACAGACCAGAAATTTTTAAACTCAACATAGTAGTTTCCGTCAACTCCGAAATTCTGGTAAGATCCTGGCTTATACAAGCGCGAATATCTGAGATTACTCCATGCCTCCCACTTATTATACCAGGAGCTAGGTTTGTAAACCTGATAACCATAATTGAATTGCTGATCAAAAAAGTTATTGTTTGTAAAGAAGCCCATATCTGACGGATCAAATTTTGCATCTGCAATTTTCTGCAGATAGAACCAGGTCCAGGTACCACTCTTTTTACCAAACTTAAGCTCTGTATTGAACCCTTTTCTGCTACTTTCATCGCCGACGCCGGTAAGCAAGCTCATTTTAGCCGCACCATTTACAAAGTAGCGGTTAGCTTTATCATTCAGGTTGAATAAAAATGCAGACACATTTGCATCGTGGGCATTTCCCCGGCGCAGTACATTGGTATTAATCAGCGTGATGGAACTGTTATTTTTTAATGACTGATCCAGCACAAAAACATTGTAGTTTGTTAAAGGCTGACTTTCCAACTCCCGCTGATTACCCTGTTCGTCCTCAACCAAAGTCTTCATGCTACCTGTAATTGCATTAAACAGTCCTATTCCCAGGCCGCCAGCTGTTCTACCCGAAATTTTAGTTGCATTTAAAACTTTAGCCTCCAGTGGCGACTTGATTACCTTTTCCCCATCCAGAAGATCTCCCGATACATCTTTAAAATAAGAAGGAATAGATCCAATTCTTTTCGAATAAAACAGATCCCCTTTATTGAACAATTCTGTCCCTTCGGTAAAGAATTGCCTTCTCTCATCGAATTTCACTTCAAAGGGGGTCAGGTTCAGAATCCTGTTATCAGATTGGATCTGTCCGAAGTCCGGAATCAGCGTCATATCCAGTGTAAAACTTTGGTTTATTCCATATTTTACATCCATTCCTCCATTAAAAGCCATTGCGGTATTTTTAATATTGGGTGTATTAAAAGGATAATGCTTCAGGTAGGTCGAAAGATATGGAGAGAACGATAACCGGAGGCCGGGTTTAATCCCTTTAATTCCCTCCCATAGACCCGCCTGATTGATGAACCCACTGACTTTAGGATCAACTTCATTCCAAAAAAGCTGCTGATTTGCCTTCTGCCTTTTACGGTTAAAATTAACACCCCAGC
>Ga0247805_1001358_pt1 | contig 11778 bp, 11 predicted proteins | sample UWRJL044104R1_FD_180930 | JGI IMG/M metagenome (GOLD analysis project Ga0247805, IMG submission 180930) | Plant litter microbial communities from Arlington Agricultural Research Station in Wisconsin, United States - UWRJ-L044-104R-1 | ecosystem: Environmental > Terrestrial > Plant litter >...
TAAATGAACAGCACCTGACCATCGGAGCTTATCAGGTTAAACCTTTAGCACTGTCAGAGGTAATTACTCTGGTAGAATCCCGTAAAATAAATCAGCATGCAGCTTTACACCAGTTGTTACCAGAATTGCAGCAGCATCCGGAACACGGGGTGGCTGAAATTGCCGAAAAGCTAAATCTTTTTCTGGAAGATAATACAACTGAACTTTCTGGATTTGCCGACCAGGTACTGGAAAAATATGCGGCGCAGGCAGCAGCTTACAAAAAGGGCAAAAAAGGAGTCCTTGGCCTTTTCGTAGGAGAAGTGATGAAAATGGCAAACGGTAAAGCAGATCCACAGCAATTGAATCAATTATTACAGGAAAAATTAAAATAAACAGCGGCAGAGGGGACCAGTTTAGCCGATTTCAGTAATCACAATTTCATATTACAGAGAATGGGGGCCTGCAAGCCATATAAATTTGAACGGTCCTGGGCAAAAGCATATTTTAGAAACAAAAACTGATAGTAAAACAATCACATAATGAAATCAACAATTTTAAATCACTGGAAAAGCTTAAGTTTTATCTTATTCATCAGTTTGCTGGGCATGGCCTGCAAGGATGAAAGTAAATTTGAGATCAGCGGAAAATTTACAAATGCTCAGCCAAAAACAAAGGTTTATCTATTTGGTGTAGATAAAAACAGTGAAACACCCGTAGATTCTACCGTGCTTTCAGATAAAGGAGAATTCAGATTTACCAGAAGTACGCCAGATGTAGACTTTTTCAGGGTTAAGATAGACAACAGCGAATATATGTTAATTGCCAAAAACGGTGATAAGATACAGCTGTCAGCGGATCTGGCCGATCCGACCTTAGTTTACCAGCTTTCGGGTGCAGAAGAAGCAGATAAACTAGAAGAACTTAATAAAAATAAAAATAGGTATACGGCTAAGATTGCCGCTATTCAGGAGCAATTTGAGCAGACGGTAGCTAGTCAGCCACATAATCGTGAGGCAATAGTAAATCAGATGCGTCCTGCGCTGATTAAAGAAAATGAAGGCCTGGTAGATTATATTTTGAAATTTGCTACAGATAATACCAACTCGCTTGCAGGTTTTTATGCAATCAACTCACTTAATCCGGGAGATTATGAGCAGGAGCTGATCGCTTATGCGGATAAAATAAAAAGTAAATTCAATAATAATGCTGCTGTCACTGAATTTCTGGTACGCATGACTAAATTGAAAGCTGTTCAGGTTGGACAGGTTGCGCCAGACTTTACCATGAACAGCATGGAGGGAAAACCTGCGAAGCTTTCTGAGTTCAGAGGTAAATATGTGCTATTAGACTTTTGGGCATCATGGTGCCAGCCTTGTAGAATGGAAAACCCAAACCTGGTTAAAGCGTATCAGCAGTTTAAAGACAAGAATTTCACTGTAGTAGGTGTTTCATTAGATAAAGACCCGGCTGCCTGGAAACAGGCCGTTATCGCTGATGGATTGAACTGGACTCAGCTAAGTGAATTAAAAGATTTCGACAGCCCTACAGTTAGATTATATCAGATTGACGCTATTCCAAGTAGTTTTCTGTTAGATCCTTCAGGAAAAATCGTCGCTAAAAATTTAAGGGCTGACCAATTGGTCGAATTCTTAAGCAAAACTTTACGCTAATCCTAAATTCAGGTTAACCTAATGCTATACTTAACAATTTGTTAACCTGACTTTAACTTTATATTGTAACTGATTACTTAATTTCGTAACAAATATTTAAAGACATGAGCGCCGTAAAACAAAAGATCCTGATTGTAGATGATGAACCAGATATCCTGGAACTAATTGAATACAATCTGAAAAAAGAAGGCTATCAGGTTTTCCTGGCCAGTAACGGGCAGGACGGAATTACAGTAGCCAAGAAAGTACACCCCGATTTAATCATTCTGGATATTATGATGCCGAGGATGGACGGAATTGAAGCCTGCAGATTAATGCGTGCTATTCCGGAGTTCAAAAATACGTTTATGGTATTTCTGACGGCAAGAAGTGAGGAGTATTCAGAAATTGCAGGATTTAATGTAGGTGCAGATGATTATATAGCGAAACCGATTAAACCAAGAGCGCTTGTTAGCAGAATCAATGCTATTCTGAGAAGAAATAGCAGTCAGGACGAAGTCTCAGATAATAAGGTGGAAATTGGCGATCTGGTTATCGACAGGGAAGCTTACCTTGTTTTTCAGGCAGGAGAAAAAGTAGTGCTGGCGAAAAAAGAATTTGAATTGTTATATCTGCTGGCTTCAAGACCTGGAAAGGTTTATACCAGAGAATCGATCCTCAAGAATATATGGGAAGATTCAGTAGTAGTAACCAACCGGACAATAGACGTGCATATTCGTAAGCTAAGAGAGAAACTTGGCGAAAATTATGTAGCGACGGTCAAAGGAGTGGGCTATAAATTTGAACTTTCGTAATCAATTGCAATCTGATGTCCGATGCTAAAGGATGAAATTGTACTTTTGTATAGTTTTATAAATCGACACCATTGAAATATCCTTCCTTTAAAGACCTGATCCTATTTGAAGACGATCATCATATCGTTGTAAACAAACCGCCATTCGTTGCTTCGCTGGATGAACGTGGCGGTTCAGGCGAAGTTAATATCCTGCGCCTCGCCAGACAATACTCGCCCGATGCGCAGGTGTGCCACCGTCTCGACAAAGAGACTTCCGGTGCAATTATTATTGCCAAGACACCTGAAGCGTACCGTTCGGTATCTATGCAGTTTGAGAAACGCAGGGTTAATAAAACCTATCACGCTGTTGTAGATGGTTTGGTTACTTTCAAAGAGCTGTTTATCGATCTTCCAATTCTCAACGACGGGAACCGCAGTGTTACCATTGACCGCAAAGAAGGTAAACGGGCGGAGACTATTTTCAACTCCATTAAATTCTATAAACATTATACATTGGTGGAATGCAAACCGATTACCGGCCGTATGCACCAGATTCGTATTCACCTGGCGACCCAGCGTGCGGCAATCTGTGGTGATTCCCTTTACCGGGGTAAACCTGTTTTCCTTTCTGCAATAAAAAAAGGGTACAGAATTGCTAAAGACGATGAGGAACAGCCTATCATGAAACGATTTGCTTTACATGCACGCCACCTTGTATTTAAAGGTCTGGATGAGAAGGAGATTGTTATTGATGCACCTTATCCAAAAGACTACGCAACGCTGATTAAGTTGTTGGATAAATTTGATTCTTAAGAATTAGCTTATGTACGCCAAACTGGTTAATTATCTGGATGCTATTAATCATTACCGGAAAACGAAGATTTCCAACAGGAATTTCCTTGTCTTAGCCGCACTGGTTGTGGGGGTCCTTGCCGGTCTTGCCGCTGCATTACTAAAATCCATTACCCATCATATCGAAGACTTCCTGCAGGATGGTTTTCACTGGGAATACAAGTATTATCTCTTTATCATCTTCCCTTTTATCGGAATTCTGCTATCTGTTATGTATGTGCGCAGATTTATCCGGAAGGGCAAGTTTGAAACAGGGCTGACTCCTCTCATCTACACGATTTCCCAAAAATCAAGTAGGGTAGAGCCACATAATATCTATTCTCAGATTATTACTGCAGCGCTCACTGTTGGTTTTGGCGGGTCTACTGGTTTGGAGGCACCTATAGTTACCAGCGGCGGCGGAATTGGTTCCGCAGTCGGGAGGTTTTTAGGCTTATCCTACAGGGAAACGACTATGTTGCTTGCCTGTGGAGCTGCTGCCGGAATCGCGGGTGCATTTAATAGTCCCATTGCAGGGATCGTATTTGCAATTGAGATTTTGCTGCCTGAATTTACCATACCAGCATTTATTCCTTTACTGCTGGCATCAGCTACGGCTGCGGTGGTAGCAAGGTTCTTCTACAACGAACAACTGTTTTTCCTGGTCACTGAAGGGTGGCAGTTTAATGCATTAATCTGGTATGTACTGCTGGCTGTTCTGATTGGCTTGTTTTCCATTTACTTCAGTAAGATAAATTACTTTGTGAAAACATCATTCTATAAGATCAAGAATCCTTATACGAAAGTTATTGTTGGTGGTGCACTACTCGGGATTATGGTTTTTCTGTTTCCAACATTATACGGGGAGGGATATATAACTATCAAGAATCTGCTGGGGGGTAATTACAGTTCAGTGATCACCAACAGTATATTCGCTTCTTACAGTAATATGCCTGCCGTTATTATTGGTTTCACGATTATCACTGTATTCGCGAAGTCAGCAGCTACTTTAATTACTTTATCTGCGGGAGGTAATGGAGGTACATTTGCACCCAGTTTAATTATGGGTGGTCTGATCGGATTTGTAATGGCCTTTACCATTAATACCTTGGGTATTGCACATGTAAACGTGGCTAATTTCATTGTTGCCGGCATGGCTGCATCTTTAAGTGCAATTATGCATGCACCATTAACTGGTATATTCCTGATTGCAGAAATTACTGGTGGTTATGTGCTGATGGTACCTTTAATGATCACCTCGGCAATTGCTTATCTGATTAACCGGAGTAAGAGTAAATATTCTATCTACACGCAGGCTTTAGGTGAAAGCGGCGAACTAATGTCCCATGAAGACAAGGATACGCTGGTGCTGCATATGATGAAGCTGAAATATCTTGTTGAAAAGGATTATGTTGTCCTGTATGAAGATGAGCTGATCTCAGAACGTTTGCCGGAGATTTTGCAGTCTAAAAGAAATTTATTCCCTGTTATTGCCCAGGATAAAACTTTTCGTGGAATGATCTCTGTTGAAGACGTGTTGAAGAAAGCCATTAATAACCCCGCCAGTTCTGGTTTGAGCGTTAAGGAGTTAATGCAAACAGCACCAGATGTGATCTACATGAGAGATCCGATGAAGACGGTTCTTAAAAAAATGGAAAAGGAAAATGCCTGGTTGCTACCGGTAATCGATGAACGGGAAGAGTTTGTAGGATTTGTTTCCAAGACAGCGATCTTTAACAAATACAGGGCGCTGCTCAGCAGACAGGCCGATTATATGGAATAAGAAAGATAAAAACAAAAAAGCGTTTCCGGATATCCGGAAACGCTTTTTTGTTTAGTATTCCCTTCAGGGAAATTTATAATTATTCGGTAACCCTTTTGAGGCCGAACTTCTCTATTTTACTATACAGGTGACTACGCTGGATATCGATATCATCTGCTGTTTTTGATACATTCCAGTTGTTCTTCTCCAGTTTGAATTTAATATACTCTCTTTCTGCGTGATCCTTATAATCCTGGAAGTTGTTGAAGCTGTCATAATCAGGCGTAGCAGCTGTAATCTGAATGTTATTGCTCTGACTTCCTGCGGCGCCGATATTCGTACCACCGCCTGGATTGGCAAATGCAGTAACTTCATATTCAGTAATGATCTTATCACTTAATATGATCAGCCTTTCGATCATATTATGCAACTCACGTACGTTTCCTGTCCATGGTAAATTTTGTAAAGCAACCATACCGGCATCACTGATCTTTTTAACTGGCATACCATAATCTTTACAGATGTCTTCCAGGAAGCTGAGTGCGATCTCCGGAATATCCTCGCGGCGTTCGGTTAGATGAGGTACATGTATATTAATTACATTAAGCCTGTGGTAAAGATCCATACGGAAGTTTCCGTCTTCAATTTCCTTCATCAGGTCTTTGTTTGTTGCTGCAAGTACCCGAACATTTACTTCCAGTTCTTTCTCTCCACCTACGCGGGTTATCTTGTGTTCCTGCAACGCACGAAGTACTTTTGCTTGTGCAGAGAGGCTCATGTCACCAATCTCATCAAGAAAAAGTGTTCCACCGTTAGCCAGTTCAAATTTACCGATCCTCTGTTTTACGGCTGAAGTGAAAGAGCCTTTCTCATGGCCAAATAATTCACTTTCAATTAATTCCGACGGAATCGCTGCACAATTCACTTCAATAAGCGGACTTTCACTTCGTTGCGACTTCTCATGCAGCCAGCGGGCTACAAGTTCTTTACCACTACCATTTGCACCTGTAATCAATACCCGGGCTTCTGTAGGGGCAACACGTTCAATTGTCTCTTTTATTTTATTGATATTTTCCGAGCTGCCGAGTATATGACGTGTTTTACTCGCTTTTCTTTTCAGTACTTTGGTTTCTGTAACCAGGTTGCCACGATCCAGTGCGTTGCGTACTGTAATCAGTAACCTGTTCAGATCCGGTGGTTTGGAGATAAAGTCGAATGCTCCTTTTTTACTGGCTTCAATTGCTGTTTCCACAGTACCATGACCAGAGATCATGATAAACGGTAGGTCCGGACTGTGGGCAAGTGCCTGTTCCAGCACTTCCATACCATCCATTTTGTTCATCTTGATATCACAGAGTACCAGATCGAATTTCTTTTTCTTGATCAGGTCTAAGCCATCTACACCATTGTCTATATCTTCTACTTCGTAGTTTTCATATTCCAGTATTTCTCTCAGTGTACTTCTGATCGCGCGCTCATCATCAATGATTAGTAGTTTTGCCATAGGGTTATCCAGGTGTGTCCGAAAACGAATATATTCAGAAATGTCAAATAATAAGGAAATAAATTAAAAAATGCAAGCCTGTAAGCCGGGTTCTGTACCTTATTGCTAAGGCTTCTACCATTAATCTACTATAAATGTCGCCATTTATCTCTAACGACCTACCCACTGACATCGGACGAGCAGCCCTACATACGTCAGCCTATTTGGTCTTTCAACTCCCGGGGTTTACCAGATCTCCGGTCACCCGGAAAAATCGTGAGCTCTTACCTCACGTTTTCAACCTTACCTGTGCCTAAGCCATCGGCGGTTCATTTTCTGCGGCACTTTCCATAATTCAGGTATTCATTCCTAAACCTCTTCCCGTTAGGAAGCGGGATGCTCTGTGTTGCCCGGACTTTCCTCTTTAAGTTGCAAAGCATTACTTACAGCGATAGAACGGCTTGCATTTTGGGCAAAGATATAAAAAAATGGCTATTTACAGTTCCCCAGGTCAGTAGTAACCTGTTCGGTGGTATACATGCCCTGTTGATGGCCGAAGCCATTGGTAATATATACGATAACCTGTGCCAGATCAATAGTAGCCAGGTTTAGCGGCTCCATCTTGCCCTCATATACTTTTCCGTGGACAGTAAGTTTTTCTGAGACTCCGTTTTTAATATAACAGGCCAATTTCTGTTTATTGGTTTTCATGAAAACGCTGTCTGTCAGCGGGGGAATCAATTCGCCCAGGCCTTCACCTTTAGTCCCATGGCAATTCTGGCAATGGTTGATATAAAGATCTCTGCCATTGACATAGTAAGCGTCCTGCTGAATTGTTTCAGCAGTCTGGCAAGAGTAAAACATGCCGGAAAAAATCAGGACAGTTAAAAAAAGGATTGTAAGTTTACGCATGATTTATTTCTTGTATTCATCCAGCAGTACAGGAATATCCTTACGCAATTGTTCCACCTGCTCCGGATTTGTACCGTCATAAGCACCTCTGATTCTTCTGTCTTTATCGATCAGAACCAGAAATCCCTGGTGGACATAGCCTTCACGGTCATTGCTGTCAACCTGAACGGCGACGAGATAACTTTTTTCCGCTATTGTATAAATACTGTCCTTTGGGCCGTAGACAAACTGCCATTTAGGATCGTATACATCCAGCTTCTGCGCATATTTTTTCAAGACTGAAGGCTTGTCATATTTGAAATCAATAGTATGGGAAAGGAACATCACGTCGGGATTGCTTTTAAAATCCTGAAATAAAGTTTTCATATTCTTATGCATGATCGGGCAGATACTGGTGCAGGATGTGAAAAAGAAATCTGCAACGTATATTTTATCCTTGAACTGATCATTGGTTATCATTACACTATCCTGATTCAAAAATTTAAAGTCAGGAATAGTCTGGTAAATAGTGTCTACGGTAAATCCGTCTGCTTTTGCAACTTCTTTTGTATCTCTGACACCATAAATGGGCAACTTTCGTTCTTCTTTACAGGAAGCCGTTAATAACACGGTACCAAGTAGTAAAGCAGAAAAGAAATGTAATGGATTGTTCATAATTGTAAGAATATGCCTGCAAAGGTACACTACTCTTAAAATAAAGTGTAACGTACCTGTAAATATTTCTTAGTTTTGTGCGCAGAATTTAATGCTTAAATGAGAAAGAGATATAATGCTGTCATCACAGCTTTGGGTGGATATGTACCGGAGACTATACTATCAAACCACGATCTGGAAAAAATGGTGGATACCAATAACGAATGGATTATTTCACGTACGGGAATTCAGGAAAGAAGGATATTGAATGATGATTCTTTAGCCACTTCTGACCTGGCTACGCTTGCAGTAAAACGCCTGCTCGAAGATAACCATGTAAATCCGGAAGAAATAGAGTGCGTTATAGTCGCAACTGCAACACCTGATTATATTATGGTCTCCACAGCTAGTATTGTTTGTGAGAAAGCCGGCCTGACCAAAGCATGGGGCGTTGATTCCAATTCAGCATGCAGTGGTTTTCTGTATGCACTGACTCTGGGCGCAAGTTTAATCGAAAGTGACCGCTACAAAAATGTAATTGTAATAGGTGCAGATGCGAACAGCACGATTGTAAACTATGAAGACAGGAATACCTGTATTCTTTTTGGCGATGGTGCAGGAGCAGTATTGCTGGAACAAACTGAAGAAGAAGTCGGTCTGATAGACAATGTATTTAAAACAGATGGTTCCGGAAAAGAACACCTGATCGTTACCGCCGGTGGATCGTTACACCCTTCTTCGCCGGAGACACTGAATCAAAAACTCAATTATATTTCACAAAACGGCAGAATTGTTTTCAAGGCTGCTATTGAAGGAATGACTCAGACCTGTACAGAAGTACTGGAAAGAAATGGTCTGGATACAGCCGATGTAAACTGGCTGATCCCGCATCAGGCAAATTTACGAATCATACATGCAGTAGGAGATAAGCTCGGCCTGCGCGAAGATCAGGTTAAAGTTAATATTCAGCGTTATGGTAACACAACCGCTGCAACTATTCCTTTGTGTATGTGGGAGTTCCAGAAAGACTTTAAAGAAAATGACACCTTATTACTGACAGCTTTCGGCGCAGGATTCTCCTGGGGAGCCAGCTACCTGAAATGGGGTAAATTAAGAAAATAGAGATGAAAAAACTGATTATAGCTGCTTCCATAGTTGGAATAATGTTTTCCTGCAGTCAGCCGGTAGATTACAAGGCTGAACGTGACCAGGTAATGAAAACTCATGATCTGGTTATGGCTGACCATGGTATAGTGGTGAAGAATCAGATGGCTATCGATTCCCTTTTACAGAATCTGGGCGCTTTAAAACAACGTTTCCCTACGCTGGACATTGCACGCGAAAAAGTACTGATGGAAGAAAAGGTAGCCCGGCTTAAGGCGGCGGAAGAACTAATGAATGATTGGATGCATCAGTTTGAGCCAGATATTGAGCAGAAATCAAATGAAGAAGCTGCGGCCTATTTCAAAGCGGAAAATATTAAGATCAACCGGATCGACAGTCTTTATAAGGCAGAGATATCCGCGTCAAACTCTTATTTATCTGCTTTCAGAGAATGATGATGAAAAACCTAATATACCTGGGACTTCTTGTTGCATTTTTAACAAGTTGCCAGCAGGAACAGAAACGTTTGCCTTATTTGCAACAGGAAATTACAGGCACCGATACAACATACAGATCTATTCCTGATTTTAAGTTTCTGAATCAGGACAGTGCGGAAGTCACCGGAAAAGATTTTGATAAAGCTATATATGTAGCAGATTTCTTCTTTACATCTTGTCCGACAATCTGTCCGATCATGCACCGGAACCTTTTAAAGATCTATAAAAAGTACGAAGGAAACCCAGGTGTAAAACTCGTATCTCACACGATTGACTATAAATATGACACCCCTTCCCGGATGAAAACCTATGCCAGTAAACTCGGTGTACAAGGAACGCAATGGGAATTTCTTTGGGGCGTACGGGATTCGGTTTATAATATCGCTGAAAAACATTATCTGGTGACTGTAGGAGAAGATAAAGCTGCTCCCGGAGGTTATATCCATCAAGGTTACCTTGTGCTCGTAGACAGGGAGAAACGTATCCGCGGAGCATATGATGGAACAGTAGATGCACAAGTTGATCAATTGATGAAAGACATGGATATTTTATTGGAAGAGTATAAAGGCAAATAGCATAATTTGAATTCTGTCAGTCATGAACCCTTTAATACAGGTTCATGCAAACAAAATATATAGCAGGGGGTTTTATTATTAAAATTAATAAAACCCCCATGAAGCTATTCAAAAATATCATCCCCGTAATTTTACTGCTCACGGCCTCCCATAGTGTGAGTGCACAATTTAAGCTGGCACCTCTGCCTTATGCTTATAATGCCCTGGAACCTGCTATCGACAAGGAAACCATGGAGATTCACTACACCAAACATCATCAGGGTTACGTTAATAATCTGAATGCAGCGGTAAAAGGTAGTGCAGCAGAGGGCAAGTCTCTCGCCGAGATTTTAGCCTCTGTGTCTTCTTATCCTGCGGCTATACGTAATAATGCAGGTGGACATTATAATCATACAATGTTCTGGCAGGTAATGGGTGCAAAACCTAAAGCGCCTTCAGCTGCTTTTCTAAAAGAAATAGACCAGACTTTTGGTTCCCTTGATAAATTCAAAGCTGCATTTGCAGACAGTGCCGCAAAACGTTTTGGTTCTGGCTGGGCATGGCTTATAGTTCAGAATGGTAAGTTGAAAATTTCCACCACGCCTAATCAGGATAATCCTTTAATGGATGTGGTGAAAGAGAAAGGTACTCCAATACTTGCTTTAGATGTATGGGAGCACGCTTATTATCTTAAATATCAAAATAAACGCCCTGACTACATTACTGCCTGGTGGACCGTTGTCAACTGGGAAGAAGTAGAACAGCGATATAATAAAGTAGTTAAAAAATCTTAATAACCACCTATGAAGCCGCCCCCTTCGGGCGGCTTTTTTTTAAAGTTCAGATTTATGGCAAAGACAGTAGCAGCTCAATTCGTTGAAATTTTAGAGCAGGCAGGAGTTACAGCCGTTCATGGTGTCGTAGGCGACTCTTTAAACGGTATTGTAGAAGAAATCAGACAATCAAAAACCATTAAGTGGGTACATTACCGGCATGAAGAAGCTGCCGCCTTTGCGGCGGGAGCAGAAGCACAGATTACTGGTAAACTGGCGGTTTGTGCGGGTAGCTGCGGCCCGGGTAATATGCACCTGATTAATGGCTTATATGATGCACATCGTAGTAATGCGCCGGTACTGGCTATTGCGGCTCATATTCCGAGTGAACAGATAGGGACAGCCTATTTTCAAGAAACAAGACCGGAATCCCTTTTCCGGGAATGCAGCTATTATTGCGAAACTATCGCTTCTGCAAGACAGATGCCAAGAGTGCTTCAGATCGCTATGCAGCATGCAATTGGGCAATCTGGTGTAGCCGTAGTCAGCATCTCCGGTGATGTCGCTATGGAAAAGGCACCTTCTGATCAGCTTGAACATCAAATATTCCATAATAAACCAGTTATCAGGCCAGCAGATGACGATCTCAGGAAACTCGCTACATTAATTAATCAGCATAAAAAAATCACCTTATTATGCGGTGCAGGCTGTGCTGGTGCCCATCAGGAATTATTAAGTCTGGCAGCGGCAGTTAAATCGCCGATCGTCCATGCGCTGCGCGGTAAAGAACATGTGCAGTACG
>Ga0247805_1001360_pt1 | contig 11770 bp, 9 predicted proteins | sample UWRJL044104R1_FD_180930 | JGI IMG/M metagenome (GOLD analysis project Ga0247805, IMG submission 180930) | Plant litter microbial communities from Arlington Agricultural Research Station in Wisconsin, United States - UWRJ-L044-104R-1 | ecosystem: Environmental > Terrestrial > Plant litter >...
ACAAATTTAAAATTTAAGATATGAAAGTTGCTGTTGTTGGCGCAACCGGAATGGTTGGCGAAGTGATGTTACAGGTTTTGGCCGAAAGGAATTTTCCGTTTACGGAACTGATTCTCGTTGCCTCTGAAAAATCGGTTGGAAAAGAAATTGAGTTTAAAGGCAAAATGTATAAAGTCGTTGGTTTGCAGACTGCAGTTGATTTAAAACCTGAAATCGCCATTTTTTCTGCCGGAGGCGCAACTTCTTTAGAATGGGCTCCGAAATTCGCAGCAGCAGGAACAACAGTAATCGACAATTCATCGGCGTGGAGAATGGATCCAACTAAAAAATTGGTTGTTCCTGAAATCAATGCTTCCGAACTTACAAAAGAAGACAAGATCATAGCAAATCCAAACTGCTCAACGATCCAGATGGTTTTGGCATTGGCGCCTTTGCACAAAAAATACAACATCAAAAGAATTGTCGTTTCTACCTATCAATCGGTTACGGGAAGCGGACTCAAAGCGGTGCAGCAACTTGAAAACGAATACAATGGCATAAAAGGCGAAATGGCTTACAAATATCCGATCCATCGCAATGCCATTCCGCAAATCGATGTTTTTGAGGAGAATGGCTACACCAAAGAAGAAATGAAAATGGTGCGTGAAACGCAGAAAATCCTTGGCGACAGGACAATTGCCGTAACTTCTACAACGGTAAGGATTCCGGTTGTTGGCGGACATAGCGAATCGGTGAATGTGGAATTTTCAAACGATTTCGATGTGAATGAAATCCGCAAGATCTTACATGAAGCCGACGGTGTAACGGTTCAGGACAACATTGACACGTTTACGTATCCGATGCCGATGTATGCTGAAGGAAAAGACGATGTTTTCGTAGGCAGAATCCGACGCGACGAAAGCCAGCCTAATACCGTAAACATGTGGATTGTTTCCGATAATTTAAGAAAAGGCGCTGCTACAAACACGATTCAGATTGCAGAATATCTCGTCACGAATAGATTGGTTTAATAAATTTTTGATATAAAAAGAGTGCTCAATGAAGCACTCTTTTTTATTGGGCTGTTTTGTTAATTATATTCTCTTACAATTACTTTATAAGTTCCGCCCGTAATGGTTTTTACATCGGTTTCATCATCCGGATTGTACAATTTGCAGCTAAATGTTCCGGTGATGATTTTTGTTTTAAGCCCTGTTAGATCATCGGTTCCTGACTCTGAACATATTACGGTAAAAGTGCTCCCTGCTTGGCTCCCTTCTTTAGAGGAATAATATTTATCATCTGTTCCCCCGGTGTGGTAAACAATCTCGGCACCTTTCATGTGATTTGTTTCAGATTGATTATAGGTAAGGAAGTTGGTCGGAACCGTTGAGAAAGCATCTGGGAAACTTTCAGTTTCGGTAGCGTGCGTTCCAACAACCATATTGTTCCAACCCAAACTAATTGACGGGCCGGTAAAATTGGTATAAGGAACAAAATAACCCGCATAATGATAATAATTTGGAGATCCGTCTCCCGAATAGCCGCTGGCATAATTATACAAAGCCTGAGTAGTTTGCGTACCATTATAAACGTATTCTAGCGGCTGCCCATTCATAGTCCAGTTAATATACGTAATGGCATTGGCGACTTCAGGGTTTTCTGTCACAGCTGGACTGCTATCATCAGAACTACACGAAATCATGGCTAAAGGCAATAGAAATAATAAGAGTTTTTTCATATCAATTAATTTTTTAAGTTGAGCAAAAACTAACCGCTTTTTATGTGAAAAAAAATCCTTCATGATTATATCTTAAAATTTTATTAACAAAATTTGCTTCGTCATCGCGTTTTGTACATTTGCGTCGGATGAAAAAGAAATTTTCAATATTTAATTTTTCCCTCATTGCTTCGGTACTGTTTGCGATATTGTTCCAATCGCTTCATTCTGTCGAACATTTTGCGCATGAGCAAGCCGAAAGAAAGTGCTACCACAGCCACGAGACAGGCAGCGAGCAGATCACGCACCAACACCATAATTTCGACCATTGTTTCGCTTGTGATTTTACTTTTAGCAATTTTGTCGCTCCTGAAATTTTCTCATTTGATTTTGTAGCGCAACACCGCGCAATTCCATATTTCTTGACGGTTTCTGAAACTTTAATTGCCTATTCAGGCAGTTCGGTTTTACTTCGCGGGCCGCCGGTTTTTATTGTTTAACCGAATTCTGATGTTCCGGATTTCCGGGACTTTTCCTGTATTCCTTTCACAATAAAACCATTCAGATGAAAAAAATTATCATGGCCCTGATCCTGGGCTTTTCGGTAATGCTGCACGCCCAAAACAAACTTTCGGGCACGATCACCGATACAAAAAATCTTCCGCTGGCAAGCGTTTCAATTTATGCACCCGATTTGCACAAAGGCACGATTACCGATGCCGAAGGAAAATACAACCTTAACAATTTACCGGCCGGAAACATTAAAATTATCTTTTCGTACGTCGGATTTACGACGATAAACCAAACGGTAAACATCCAAAAAGAAATCATCTTCGACCTTGTGCTAGACGAAAATATGCACCAAATGGATGAAGTAATCGTTTCGACCGCTTTCAACAGATTGCAGTCGCAGAATGTCATGAAGGTCGAACATGCCAGCGTGAAGTCGCTGCAGCAACAAGGCGTTTCCACATTAATTGAGGGCTTGTCCACAATTCCCGGCGTGTCGCAGATTTCCACCGGAACTTCGATCGGAAAACCCGTAATTCGCGGACTTAGTGCCAACCGCGTTTTGGTCTATTCTCAAGGCGTAAGGCTCGAAAACCAGCAGTTTGGCGACGAACACGGATTGGGCTTAAACGATTCCGGCGTAGAAAGTGTTGAGGTCATTAAAGGCCCAGCGTCGCTGCTTTACGGGTCGGATGCGCTAGGTGGCGTGTTGTATTTTAATCCTGAGAAGTTTGCCGATGCGAATACTTTTAAGGCCGATTTCGGACAGCGTTTGTTTTCAAATACTTTGGGAAGCAGCACCTCTTTAGGACTAAAAGGCTCGACAGACAACTGGAAATTCCTCGCCCGGGGAAATTATTCGACGCATTCCGATTATAAGGTCCCAAATGGTGATCGTGTGACCAATACGCGTTACAATGAAACCGATTTAAAATCAGGAATTGGCTACAGCAATTCGAAATTCTCGAGTGTTTTGCGATACAATTTCAACAAGCTTGATCTTGGAATTCCTGAAGAAGGTGTCGCAGAACAATCGGAAAGTAAGAATACGCAGTTTCCAAGACAAGGCGTTTACAACCACATTTTAAGTTTACACAACAATTTTTTCCTCGGAAATTCAACACTTGACGCAGATATCGGTTACATCGCAAATGACCGCAGTGAGTTCGAAGACAGCAACGATGCCGCTTTGCACATGAAACTTAAAACCTTGAATTATGATTTAAAATATCATTTTCCCAAATTTGGAAAGGTTGAAATGATCGCAGGCGTTCAGGGCATGCACCAAACAAATAAAAATTCGGGTGACGAATATCTGATTCCCGATGCGACGACGAATGATTTCGGGGTTTTCGGAACGGCAAATTACGAATGGAAATCTAGTGCGGTTCAAGCCGGATTGCGTTATGACAACCGCAAAGTTAACAGCGACGCACACGGAACGTTAGGCGAAGAAGGTTATTTTGAAGCGATTGACAAATCATTCGACAGTTTCAATGCGTCATTGGGTTACAAAACCGATCTGGCGCATAATTTTACGATGCGGCTCAATCTTGCGACCGGTTTTCGTGCGCCAAATTTAGCAGAACTAACGTCAAACGGCGTTCACGAAGGTACGAACCGCTACGAAATCGGAAACAACCAACTCCAAACCGAGCAAAATTTCCAAACCGATTTGAACCTCGAATACAAAAACAGCCATTTCGAATTTTTCGTTAACGGTTTTTACAACCACATCAACCATTACATTTACACTGCGCCAACGGGTTTGGTCTTAGAAGAAAACGATGTGTTTAATTATATTCAGGACGATGCGCAATTGTTTGGCGGCGAGGCCGGAATTCATTACCATCCGCATCCGCTGGATTGGCTACACCTCGAAACGAGTTTTGAAACGGTAACTGGCGAAAAACAAAATGGCGATTATTTGCCGCTGATCCCGGCGAACAATTGGAATAATACAATACGAACCGAATTCAGCATTAAAAACTGGCTGTCTCAAGGGTATGCAAGGCTAAATTTCTCAAGCACATTTGCGCAGGACAACGTCAGCGGATTTGAGACAAAATCTTCAGGATATACGCTTGTCAATGCCGGATTTGGTGGAAAAATCAAAATCAGTAAATCGGTTTTCGAAGTGAGTTTAAATGGCAACAATTTATTTGATAAAAGGTATATCGCGCACTTATCAAGGCTAAAAACCGATGGCATTCCGAATATTGGAAGAAATGTGATTTTAGGGGTGAATTTTGTTATTTAGCAACTAAGCGGCAAGTGCCTGATTTTTTATAATTTCGAAAAAAAGCGTCCAAAAATGGACGCTTTTCTTATAGATAACCGAAAATTCAGATATTCACGATTCAGCAATTCTGACTAAAACCGATTGTCGCCGTCCAATAAATTTCCCAATCCGCCGAGCAGGCTGCCTTCTTCGCGGCTGCTTCCGCCTGATCTTGGTGCAGAGGCAATAATGCGGTCGGCCAATCTGCTGAAAGGCAATGATTGTACGTAAACCGTTCCCGGGCCGCGCAAGGTCGCAAAGAACAAACCTTCGCCGCCGAAAATCGAGTTTTTAATGCCTCCAACAAATTCAATATCATAGTCGATGTCCTGTGTAAAACCAACGATGCAGCCCGTATCAACTTTTAAAATTTGTCCGGATAGCAATTCTTTTTTGGCCAGTGTGCCGCCTGAATGTACGAAAGCCATGCCGTCACCTTCGAGCTTCTGCATGATAAAACCTTCACCGCCAAACAAGCCGCGTCCGAGTTTTCTAGAGAATTCAATTCCGACTGAAACACCTTTTGCAGCACATAAAAATGCATCTTTCTGACAGATGAATTTCCCGTTGAATAATGTCAGGTCTATTGGGAGGATTTTTCCGGGATAAGGCGAAGCAAAACTCACGTGGCTTTTGCCTGAATTCTGGTTTTGATAGGCCGTCATAAACAGGCTTTCTCCGGTTAACGCGCGTTTTCCGGCTGATAGCAATTTGCCGAAAAGGCCATTTTGCTGTTCCGATCCATCGCCAAAAATTGTTTGCATTTGAATGCCATTATCCATCATCATAAAACTTCCGGGCTCGGCAACGACGATTTCCTGCGGGTCGAGTTCGATTTCAACATATTGCATTTCTTCACCGTAAATTTTGTAATCTATTTCGTGTGCTCTCATGATTTGATTTTTGATTGTGCAAATTAGTCAATGTTTTTTTCGGTTGTTACAACCATTCGAAAAAAAATAATTGCGAAATCCTTAAAAATTATCATTGTCAGAAAATTTATACAATTGAAGAACAATACTTTAAAAAATTAATTATATTTTTACGTTATTGATAACCCTTAAAACTTTCCTTTATGAATTCGAAATTTACCATGATCGTGAGAATATTGCTGGGAATTCTTCTTGTTGTATTTGGCAGTAACAAATTTTTGCATTTTATTCCGATGGAAACGCCGACAGGAACTGCAGGAGAATTCATGAATTCATTAGGCGCTACGGGTTATATTTTTCCTATTGTGGGCGTTTTGGAAGTTTTTATCGGGCTGATGCTGTTGTTAAAAAAATGGGTACCTTTTGTGATCATTTTGCTGGCGCCAATTTCTGTAAACATCCTGCTTTTCCATTTATTTTTAGACATTCCGGGCGTAAGCGTCGCGTTGCTTGTAGCCATCTTTAACGGAATCCTGATTTACAAACACTGGAAATTGTACCGTCCGCTTTTCAGTTAATCATAGCAAATGAGATACGCTGATTGATCCGTAATAATAACTTGTAATGACATTGTTGTAGAGTTCTTTTCCGCGGAAAACGAAAGCATATGACAAATTCCAGTTATTTCTCCTGTATTTGATGCCCGATTCAAAATTAAACCGCCATGGTGTAATTTTGAAGGTCACCGGGCTTTCAGCATCTGAAATTCCACCTTGTATGGTTGCGTCGTAAACCTGATAATTTATATTTGGCGAAATATAGAAGTAAAACTCGCGCACTTCTTTGTCTTTGCTTTTAGCTGAATTCAATGAGGCATAGTGCAGATTTGAATCATACATCGGAAGCAATTTTTTAAAACCGATCCGTGCCATCAATCCGGCGGAAACTTCTGTCCAGATCGTGCCCAATTTGGCATCAGCCTGAAGGCTCAGATCGGCAAAGTCCTTGAATTCTTCATCTTTGATTTTGTGGGAATAAAAAGCTTCTGCCTGAATTCCGTAAGCATCTTTAATCTGGTATTGCCAGCCTTCCACTTTTGGATAACTGAATGTTTTATGGATGAATTTCTGAACGCCCTGCGCCTGCGATGACGGACCAAGAATTCCGAGTTGACCGGTTAGCTTAAGCACCGATTCATTCTGGTAAAAAATATTGACACCCGATTCAAAAAACAGATAGCCTGCAAATGGCCTGTCATTTACATAATAATCGGCTGCGCGAACGGTCTGCGGATTGTAAATGTACTGCCCGATCCTTAAATCCTTAATAAATTTATTGATTTTCGGGTTGTTATTATCTTCAAGAAAACGGTAGAAAAATTCCATGCCGCTGGTGTAATACCGGTCGTGAACCGTAGAAGTAAACAAATCGTTGTCGATGACCATGCCGATTTCTGCTGGTTTGTGCTGGGCAAATGCAATGGTTGCAAAAAACAGGCAAAGGAATCCGAAGATTTTTTTTTTCATCGGATCAGTAATTTAATTTCCCAACATAGCCCATGTGTTTTACAATCCGGCTTTTGCGGTTTTCAATGTAAGATGACGAACCCGAAGCTTTAAATTTCCTCGGGTTAGGAAGAATGGCCGCGATTCCCGCCGCTTCACGTTTGGTCAGATATTCCGCTTTTTTGTGGTACCAATATTGGGAAGCGGCTTCCGCACCGTAAACGCCATTTCCCATTTCGATGCTATTCAGATAAACTTCCATGATGCGCTCTTTCCCCCAGAAAATTTCGATTAAAACCGTGAAATAAACTTCAAGTCCTTTACGAAGGTAACTTCGGCCCTGCCAAAGGAAGACATTTTTTGCCGTTTGCTGCGAAATGGTGCTTCCGCCTTTGATCTTCTTTCCTTTTTCGTTGTTTTTCATCGCTTTTTGGATGGCATCAAAATCGAAACCGTGGTGCGTGAGGAAATTGGCATCTTCACTGGCAATAACCGCTTTTTGCAGATTTGGCGAAATTTCTTCGAGCGGTACCCAATCGTGACTGCACACCATTTCGTCGCCGTTAGCTTTATTTTCAAGCGCACGCGTGGCCATCAACGGCGTATATGGAACCGGAACAAACCGAAAAATAATCGCCGAGAAAACAGACAACGCAAAAAACCACAACAGGGCTTTGAAGAAGAAACGGAAAATTTTTTTAAGCATAACTGCCAGAAGTTTTGTGTTGTAAAGGTATTATTTCTTTATCAAATCTGCTAATTCCTTCCCAACAAGGCTTCCAATGGCAACGCCCATTCCGCCAAGGCGCACGCCGCAATATACATGATCGGACAATTGCTCGACAATGGGATTCTTGCTTGTACCAATGCCCATAATTCCGCTCCAGCGGTGTTCAATTTTAAAATCATAATCGGGCAGAATCACTTCTCTCAATAATTTTTCAAGCTGGTTTTGGATGATGGCTGTTTGTCCGAAAGCTGTAGTTGTTTCGCCTTCAAAATCCAGATTCCTGCCGCCGCCAAATAAAATGCGGTTGCCGATATTCCTGAAATAATAGTAACCGCGATCGAGATGAAAAGTGCCTTTAATGTCAAGGCCCGGAATAGGCTCTGTAATCAAAACTTGCGCGCGTGCGGGAGTAACTGGCTGTGAAATTAATTTTTGTGCAAATCCGTTGGTAGCAAATAGCAGTTTTTTTGTGGCGAACTCGAAACCATCAAGCGCAACCTGAACACCAGTTGCAGTTTCGTGGTAAGAGGTGACTTCCTGCCGGTTTAGGATCAAGATGTTTTCAGAAATCGACTTTTTGAGTAAGGCCTGCATCATGTCTCCTGTATCGATCTGGCCTTCAAAAGGATTGAAAATCAGATTTTGGTTGATTTGCTGAAATCCAAACCGGTTATTTTCTGTTGAAAAAACGGGCGATTTAAATATTGGAAAAAGAAGGTCATTAACGTATGATAATTTCGACAGACATTCCTGAAAAAGGCTTTCCTGACTTGTTAAAAAAAGCTCATATCCGCCAAAAGGTTGGAAATCTAATGCCTTATCTCCCAGATTTCTCCTAATAATCTGTAAGCCATTCCATCTTTTTTCAATAATTTTAAGCACTTCATCCTCAGAATTTTTAGTTAAATCGTCGATAATTTCAGATAGGCTTCCGAAACACGCAAAACCCGCATTTTTAGTACTCGCGCCCTGGGGCAAAAATCCCTTCTCAAGCATCAGGATTTTACTTTCGGGAAAATTTTCCCTTAACCTCAAAGCTGCGTGCAGCCCGACAATTCCGCTACCAACAATCGTATAATCAACATCTGTAAACCAATTTTTTTTCTCCCACCAACTCAAGTCCATTATTCAGAAATTTTTATAAAAATACACAAATTTAGGTTAGCTCTAAATCAGACTTTTGTACAATTTTATAAGGATTTGCCAATAATTTAAGCAAATAATTACAAATGCATAAATGTTAAATTATGTATTTCATCGATTTTTTTTGCACTTCGTCGTTGATTTTTAAAATTAAATTCTATATTTGCTCCAGAGTATGAACTAAATACCATTCCCCAAATGAAAAAACAGTTACTTACTATTGCCCTACTAGCAATATGTAGCTTTTCCTTTTCTCAAAATGGAAGAGCACTATGGAAAAATGCATCGATGAAATCGAATGCAGTGGTTTTCGAGGACAAAATGAGGGTTTCAAACCCACACGTCTTAGAACTAGATGTGACACTCCTGAAGCAAAAACTTACCAACGCTCCTACTCGTTTTGCAAGCCAAAAAGCCGGAGTAATGGTTTCATTCCCGAACGCAGAGGGAAATCAGGAAAATTTTACTGTTCAGGAATTTTCAAATATGGATCCGGCTTTAGCTGCCAGATATCCTGAAATCAAATCTTATGTCGGGCGCAGCACTGAAAATCCTTCTGATATGGTTTACTTTAGTTTGTCACCTTTGGGATTACAATCTATGACGATCAGGGCAGGGCGTTCTGCAGAATTTATCGAACCTTACACGACTGACCTCACAACTTATACCGTTTACAAAAAATCGGAAACAGCCTCTAACCTCGATCATTTCGAGTGCGGTTTGGGTAGTCGTAGTGCCGCCGGAGATACGCAGGATCATGGCGGACCGGCTGCAAGGCCAAATGCCGATGATGGAAAACTCAGAAACTACAGGCTGGCCGTTTCGGTTACAGGTGAATATACCGCCTATTTTGGCGGAACCAAAGCGTTGGCCCTGGCTGCAGTAAACAATACGATAACCCGTGTGAATGCAATCTTCGAAAGGGATTTTGGCGTACACATGAATCTTGTTGCAAATACAGATGCAACCATTTACACTGCTGCTGCAACCGATCCCTACTCGATTGCCTCAGTTGGCGCCATCAGTTCTAATGTTGGAACGCTTTTAGGCTGGAACCTGCAATTGCAAAACACGATGACATCGGTTATCGGAGATGGCAATTATGACATCGGGCACTTGTTCGGAGCAACCGGTGGCGGCGGAAATGCAGGCTGTATCGCTTGCGTCTGCAGAACGCCAACGGCAGTACTTCCAATAGGAAAAGGGAGTGGATTCACTTCTCCGGCTAACGGAATTCCAAGGGGTGACACTTTTGATATCGATTATGTTGCGCATGAAATGGGTCACCAATTCGGCGCCAGCCATACTTTTACCTACAGCACGGAAGCCAGTATTTCTCAAATGGAACCGGGAAGCGGATCTACCATTATGGGCTATGCAGGAATCACAGGCCCGAATGATATTCAGGCGCACAGTGATGCTTATTTTCATGCGATCAGCATCCAACAGGTGACTTATTACGTAAAATCTACGACTTGCCAGACTATGGTTGTAACTAACAATGCAACGCCAACAGCAAGTGCCGGAGCCGATTATACCATTCCGAAAGGAACGCCTTTTATGCTTACAGGAATTGGTACCGATACTAATAATGATGCACTTACCTACACTTGGGAAGAATTGGACAGGGGAAATTCTACTTCTTCAAAACCGTTGGCAACTGCACTGACAGGGCCATTGTTCCGGTCTTTCGGACCGACGACCAACAAGTCAAGATATTTTCCAAGACTGGAAACCATCAAGACAGGCGCAACTTCATGGACATGGGAAGCCTTGCCATCAGTAGCCCGTGTCATGAATTTCAGATTGACCGTTCGCGACAACCGCGCTGGCGGATCTGCAAACAATAGCGATGATATGGTTTTAACTGTTAATACTCTTGCAGGCCCATTTTCGGTAACTTCACAAAATTCAGCCGTGACTTATCAGGCAGGAACTACTCAAACCGTAACCTGGAATGTGGCCGGAACTACTGCAAACGGCGTGAATGCTGCAAATGTTGATATCTTATTGTCGAAAGATGGTGGAAATACCTATCCGATTACTTTGGCTTCAGCTACTCCTAATGATGGCTCCCAACCAATTGTGATCCCAAATGAGCCGGGCACGCAAAATCGCATCATGGTGAAAGGAAGCGGGCACGTTTTCTTCGATATCTCGAATGCCGACTTTACAATCACTACTGGCTCCATAGAAACGGTTGCCCCAACGGTTCCGACAAACTTAGCCGCTTCGGGGACAACTACGACATCCACCAATCTGACCTGGACTGCTGCAACCGATAATGTAGCTGTGGCCGGCTATGATGTGTATCAGAACGGAACTTTAAAAACTACTGTTTCAAGCACCACTTTAGCTGTAACCGGCTTGACTGCTGCAACTGCAAACAATTTCTACGTGAAAGCAAAAGATGCTGCAGGGAATGTTTCAAATCCTAGCAACACCCTGACTGTTACAACACTTGCCGTTGCTCTGGATGCGACTGCACCAACTGCACCAGCTGCTTTGGCAGCAGGAAGCACCACCAAAATCAGCACGATCTTATCATGGAGCGCTTCGACAGACAATGTTGCAGTAACGTCGTATTACATTTATAAAAATGGTGTGTTTCTGACATCATCAGCAACAAGAGCGTTCAGCGTAACCGGACTGACTGCTGCAACGACTTACAGTTTCACAGTTAAGGCGATAGATGCGGCAGGGAATTTATCTGCTGCAAGCAATACGGTATCGGTAACAACCCTTGCAAATGCAACCGGGGACACAACCATCCCGACTACGCCAACTAACTTAGCGGCTTCAGGAACGACCCAAACGTCAACGGTGCTGACCTGGACAGCGTCTACAGATAACGTCGGCGTGGCTTCATACAGCGTATTTCAAAACGGGACCAGCATTGCCTCTGCAACGACGACATCTTTTACCGTTACAGGCCTGACCGCAGGTACGCCTTATAGCTTTACCGTCAAAGCTAAAGATGCCGCAGGAAATTTATCAATTGTCAGCAATACTGCATCTGTTACAACTTTG
>Ga0247805_1001362_pt1 | contig 11756 bp, 13 predicted proteins | sample UWRJL044104R1_FD_180930 | JGI IMG/M metagenome (GOLD analysis project Ga0247805, IMG submission 180930) | Plant litter microbial communities from Arlington Agricultural Research Station in Wisconsin, United States - UWRJ-L044-104R-1 | ecosystem: Environmental > Terrestrial > Plant litter >...
AAAGCAACAGGAACAGGAAGTCTTGATGGATTTGTTAAAAAAGTTCAAGGATTCTTAAATTCAAACAACATTGAAGCAGCAGTTGCTGAATGTGACAAACAAAAAGGATCTGTAGCTAACGTAATTAAATCTGGTTTGAAAAAATACCGTGAAATGGAAACTGAAACCAACATGGATACAGATCAAAAATGTTTAGCTATACAAAAAGACATTGAGGAAGCCACAACTCTTGAAATGCCGATGTTAGAGCAAAACTTAACTGTAATTGCAACATTAGTATCAGTAGGTACATTAATGGGTCTATTAGGTACTGTAACTGGTATGATCAAGGCCTTTGGTGGATTGGCGAACTCTGGAGCTCCAGATCAGGCTGCATTAGCAACTGGTATCTCTGAGGCCCTAATCAATACAGCAACTGGTATCGGAACTTCAACTTTCGCGATTATCATGTATAACATCCTTACTTCAAAAATTGATAAGTTGACTTATGCTATTGATGAAGCTGGTTTCAGCATCATCCAAACTTATGCTAGTACGCATAAATAAAAAATAATGAATTATTTTTTACCGGCTTTATGGAAAACCGGAAGAATTAACATCATTAGTAAAAACACAAGTAATTTTAAAAAATTATGCCAAGAGCAAAGGTTCAAAGAAAGAGTACTTCGATAGATATGACCGCCATGTGCGATGTGTCTTTCTTACTACTAACTTTCTTTATATTAACAGCAACAGCGCGTCAGCCTGATCCTTTGGAGGTAACTACACCGTCTTCAACCTATAAATTTAAGGTTCCTGACGTTGATATCGCTATCTTATCTATCGGAAAAGGTAAAGTGTTTTATGAAGTTGTCGGAAAAGATGTGAAGATGGCTACCCTTGATAAAATGGGTGAGCGTTACAATGTTAAATTCACACCTGAACAAAGAGAGAGATTCGGTGTAATTGGTGCTTTTGGGGTTCCAATGGCAAATCTTCCAGGCTTTATTGATATGAGTGCAGAACAACGTACAAAATATCTTGACAGTAGTCTTGGAATACCTACCGATTCAGTAAATAATCAGTTGTCTGAGTGGTTGCTACAATCACGTAATTCAGTTGCTGAATTACACCAGGCTCAAATGAGAGTAACTATCAGAGGAGATGCTCAGGAAGAATATCCTGTTGTTAAGAAGATCGTAGATATCCTTCAGAAACAAAAAATTAATAAATTCAGTTTAATTACATCCACCGAATAAGGCGGTGCCAGATAAAAAAATACTATGGCAGAATTAGATACCTCCGGCGGGGGGGGCAAAAAAGGCGGGAAAGTAAGAACCAAGAAAGCGAGCACCAAGGTAGATTTAACTGCCATGGTAGATTTGGCCTTCTTGTTGATCACCTTCTTTATGCTAACTACCTCCCTGTCTAAACCGATCGCGATGGACATCGCTAAGCCAGATCAGGAAGATAATGATGTGAAGCTAGAGCTTCGTGCTTCTGAAACTATGACTATCTTATTAGGTAAAAATAACAAGGTAGCATGGTACATGGGAGAAGCTGGTAAAACCCAACCTAACATTGAAGGTTTTGGTGACATTAGAAAATCTATCATCAAGAATAAGGAAGATTTGATGAAGGCGAGAAGGAGACAATTAATTGTAATTATCAAGCCTACAGATGGTGCGAATTACAAGAACTTTGTTGATATCATGGACGAATTGAATATTGCTGGCATTAAGACTGCTCCTGCAATCGATGATGTGTATATTCTGGACAGTGAGAAGGATGCGATGAAAGCCGCCGGAATATTGTAAATTACAAATAATAATTATTAAGCTATGTTTGGTTCTAAAATAGATTTATTAAAAAAGGAATGGCTTGATGTTGTATTTGCAGACAAGAATAAAAGCTATGGTGCTTATGAGCTCCGTCAGCAAAGTTCTTCAAATACAGCGAAATCATTGCTGATAGCTTCTACAGTATTTGTACTGTTGTTTCTATCCCCAAAGATCGCGTCCTTATTCAAAGGATCTGAGCCTGAGGAAATTGTTGAAAAACAGGTTGAGGTTGCTATTGCAACTCCACCGCCAGTAAACCCGGAGACTCCGCCACCACCACCGGTAGAGCCACCGCCACCGAAACAGGATCAGATTAAGTTCCCGCCTCCAATTGTTAAGCCTGATAACCAGGTACAAGAGGAAGAGCCGCCTACAATTGAAGATTTGAAGAAGGCAGATCCTGGTCAGAAAACAATGGAAGGTGATCCTGACGCGGATATCGTTATTGCTACAGCAGCAGGTGATGGTCCTAAGCAGGCAGCAGTTGTTGAAGATACAAGAGTTTACGACTTCGTAAGTCTTGAACAACAGCCAACGTTCCCAGGAGGTATGGAGAAATTCTATGCTTACTTAAAGAAGACAGTAAAATACCCGCCGATGGCACAAGAAAATAATATCCAGGGTAAAGTGTTCCTTTCGTTCGTTGTTGAAAAAGATGGTGCATTAACCGATATTAAAGTGGATAGAAAACTTGGTGGAGGTACTGACGAAGAGGCCGTAAGGGTTCTTAAAGCCAGTCCGAAATGGATCCCAGGTATTCAAAATGGTAAAAAAGTGCGTGTTAAATATAACATCCCAATTAGTTTTACACTATCACAATAGTAAATGTTAAACTTAAAATCATTTCAACAGAAATCGCCTCAACAGCGATTTCTGTTTATTTTAGGCCTAGTCATGTTTGCCTTTTATATGGTACTTGGCATTGGGTTAATTGCCTGGGAAGACTTTCCCGTTAATATTGAACGCACCTATCGTATATTACTTGGTGTGTTATTAATCGTATACGCTGGAATTAGATTTAGTCGTTTAATTAATCAAAAGGAAGAAGATTAATGAGATTTTTAATAGTCATGTTTGTAGTCCTGTCTTTTGCCGCATGTAAAAGTTCTGGTAAGAAAGCAGCTTCGAATGATCCTTCAATTGAAAGACGTACCTCAGGAAATGTTAGAATCTTTGTAGATGAATCTTTTTCTTCTATTATAGCGGATCAGATTTCCGTTTTTAAAAGCGACTATAATAATGCAAATTTTGAGGTTACCTCGGGAAACGAGTCAAGTATTATACCTGCATTCATAAATGATAGCATTCGGTTGGTAGTCCTTTCCAGAATGCTTACTCATAAGGAAGACACGACATTTCGTAGAAGAGGTGTTGCGCCTAAAACATCAAGATTTGCCATAGATGGAATCTCACTAATTACAAGTGTTGACAATGTTGACTCTAACATTACTGTTTCTGAGGTGATAGATATCTTAAAAGGTAAATCCTCTGGAGCCAGGTCGCTGGTCTTCGACAATGCCGGTTCCAGCACATTGCGTTATTTTATGACGCTTGCTGAGATTAAAACCCTTCCATCTACTGGAGTTTATACGCTTAAAAATAACAATGATGTGATTAAGTATGTTATAGATCATAAAAACTATATTGGTGTTGTTGGCGTAAATTGGTTATTGGCTAACAATGCTGGAATGAGTGAGTATCTATCAAAAGTGAAGATGATGGGTGTACAAAATTTGAAGGGAAAGCCTGGAGCAGATAAATATTATCAGCCAATTCAAACGAATCTTATCAATGGGGTTTATCCATTTTTAAGGAATGTTTATATCATCAATTGTGAAGCAAAAGATGGATTGGGCACGGGTTTTGCAAATTGGGTAATGAGCCAACGGGGACAGTTAATAGTACTAAAGTCTGGCCTTGGACCGCATAAAATGATGCCTCGAGAATTTAACTTGAAGAATCCAAACTAAATTATATATTTGGAGAACTAAGAAAACAGTTACAATGAAATGATATTTATTTTGTCAATTTCTGTTAACTTGATAAAGATTTATAATAACGAACCATGAAGTCAGCGCCGACTTCGTTACTTAATTAAAATTAAAAAAAGAGAACCAATGAAAATGACAAAGAAAGCAATAACCTTAAGTTTAGGTTTAGTAGTGATGGGTTCTGCCACTTTTGCTCAAAGTTTAGCTGACGCAAAAAAGGCTATAGATGCCGAACAGTACCAAAAAGCGACATCAATGCTTAAAGCATTGGTTAAATCATCAGCAAAAGCTGAGAATTTTTACAGTCTTGGAGATGTGTATTTACAAAGGGATTATATAGATTCTGCACGTGCTGCATTTACTCAAGGTGTAACTGCTGATGCAAAAAATCCATTAAACTATGTTGGTTTAGGCCATGCTGATTTAATTGGTAATAATGCGGCTTCAGCAAAAACAAATTTTGATAAAGCAATTGAAGTTGCTTCCAAAAAAGACTATACTCCATACCTTTATATTGGAAAATCTTATCTTGCCTTAGATAAACCAGATTTTGCAGCTGCATTGCCTAATCTTCAGAAAGCTGATGAGTTAGATGATAAAGACAAAGATCCAGAGACTTTTTTAGCATTAGGAGATTACTTCGCATTGCAAAGAAAAAACTCTGAAGCACTTCAAAATTATATGCGTGCTTTAAGTATCAATCAAACATTGCAACGTGCAACTGTTCAGATTGGTAGAATGTACAAAGAGTCAAGAGCTTTTGCTGACGCAGAAACTGAGTTGAAAAATGTAACTGCAGCTGATGCTAATTATGGTCCTGCTTATAGAGAACTTGCTGAGCTTTACATGCAGTGGGCAAATCAAGAACCTCAGAATTTTGCTGCTAAGGCTGCTGAAGCATTAACTAGCTATAAAAAGTATCTTGAATTGACGGATAATTCTTATGAGTCAAGATTACGCTATGCTCAGTTCTTGTTTTACGCAAAAGATTTCCAAACGCTTGAAAAGGAAACTACAGAATTGGCTGCAATGAGTCCAGCAGACGGCAAGAACATCTTCGTTTCAAGGTTAAGAGGTTATTCTGCATTTGAGAATAAAAACTATCCTCAAAGTTTGCAATATATGAATGACTTCTTTGCACAAATGAAAGATACCACTCGTTTGATCTCTGATGATTATTTGTACTTAGGTAAAGCTCAATTACAGGCAAAAGAAGATAGCCTTGCATTAAAAAACATTATGAAAGCGGTCCAAATGGATTCTACAAAGGTTGAAGCATTGGCTGATGTAGCTAAATCTTTCTATGATGCTAAAGACTTCCAGAGAGCTGTTTCTACTTATGCTTTAGTTAATAAATTGAATCCAAGTGGAAAAGGTTCAGCCTATAATTTCTTTTATCATGGTGTTGCATCTTACTATTACTATGGTGCACAAATGAAAGCTAATGCTAAGCCGTCAAGAGACATTTTGGTTCAAGCTGATTCTTCATTTGCTACATTAGCTAAATTGGCGCCAAGTACAATAGATGCTTATCTGTGGAGAGGTCGTGTAAATACATTCCTTGATAGTGATACTGAGCCAGTAGGCCTTCAGTTGCCATACTATCAACAATATATTGATTCGGCAGAAGCTCATGTTGATAAACAAACACCTGCAATCAAAAAAAGCATGACAGAAGCGTATAATAACATTGCTGGATTTGCTTTATATAAGAATGATAAAGACAAAGCGAAATTATACTGGGATAAGACACTAGTTGTTGATCCTGCAAACGCTAAAGCATTGGAAGGTATTAAGTCTTTGACTGCTCCTGCACCAGCTGCTAAAGCTCCTGCTAAAAAGAAATAGTTTCAAATTATAATAATAATGAAAAGGCAGGGTTGTGATCCTGCCTTTTTCTTTTAATTTTGCAGCAGATATATTATCATATGGAAACTCAAAGTGGAGCTGTCGATTTCGTACCAATCATCTTTCAGATTATTGTTGCACTAGGATTTGTTGTCGTTACTTTAATTGCAACGCATTTTTTAGGACCTAAGCGGAAAACAGGAGATAAACTGGCAACATTTGAGGCTGGTGTCAAAGTAATAGGAAATGCACGTCAGCCCTTCTCCATTAAATATTTTTTAGTCGCTATTTTATTTGTGCTATTTGATGTAGAGGTAATCTTTATGTATCCATGGGCGGTTAACTTTAGAGAACTGGGAATGAATGGCATGATTGAGATGTTTATCTTCATGGGAACACTATTGTTAGGGTTTATATACGTATTAAAGAAAAAAGCACTGGATTGGGATTAATTTATTTAGATCGGTTCTAAATGATTGAAGCCTAATTCATTTGGCTACAAAAATTGTAAATTTGTGGTTCATTCTGTACAGGAATGAGCCTTTTTTGTTTTGTATCATGAGTAACATCAATATAGTAGACGCGCCTCCGGGTATTGAAGGATCTGGTTTTTTTGCCACCTCTCTTGACAAAGTTATCGGTTTGGCTCGCTCACATTCATTATGGCCTTTACCTTTTGCAACATCTTGTTGTGGGATTGAATTCATGGCAACAATGGGTTCACATTATGATTTTGGTCGATTTGGTTCTGAGCGTCTTAGCTTTTCCCCTCGTCAGGCTGATCTTTTAATGGTTATGGGAACAATTGCTAAGAAAATGAGTCCTGTTCTAAAGCAAGTATATCTTCAAATGGCTGAGCCTCGCTGGGTAATGGCGGTTGGTGCATGCGCATCAAGCGGTGGTATATTTGATACGTATTCGGTATTGCAAGGAATTGACGAAATCATTCCTGTAGACGTTTATGTTCCAGGTTGTCCTCCAAGACCTGAAGCGATATTAGATGGCTTTGGTAAGATTCAGGAATTAGTAAGAAATGAGTCTGGTAGAAGAAGAGATTCTGATCAGTATAAAGAAATGTTGGCTTCATACGGTATCGAATAATGGCTGAAAGTATCAATCATCAATTAATACAGTCGCTTACCGAAAGGTTTGGCGAGAAAATAATTGGAGTAAATGAGCCTTATGGTTTATTAACTTTTGAAACTCAAAAAGACATTATCATAAATGTTCTGGAATTTTTGAAGACCAATACTATTGCTGACTTCAATTTTCTAACTGATATTACTGCTGTACATTATCCTGAGAAAAAACATGGCATTGCCGTAGTTTATCATTTACACAGCATGGTGAAAAAGGTTAGAATCAGGGTTAAGGTTTTTATTGATGAACATAATCCAACAATCCCAACCTTAACTGGTTTATGGAATGCTGCTAACTGGATGGAACGTGAAACTTATGATCTGTTTGGTGTTAAGTTTGAAGGTCACCCGGATTTAAGGAGAATATTGAATATGGACGAGTTGGGTGTTCACCCGATGTTAAAGCAATATCCACTTGAAGATCCAAATAGAGTAGATAAGAAAGATGAATACTTCGGTAGATAAGAATATATGAATCAGAATCAACCAGTATATACAGACAATGATCCGCAAAATGAATTAGTTACCCTAAACTTAGGGCCAACTCACCCAGCAACACATGGGGTTTTTCAGAATGTGATTCAGTTGGATGGAGAGCGCATTGTAAGTGGTGTTTCCACTATTGGTTATATTCACCGTGCATTTGAGAAGATAGCGGAACATAGACCATTTTATCAAATCACACCTTTAACAGATCGTTTAAACTATTGTTCATCACCCATTAATAATATGGGTTGGCACATGACTGTAGAGAAGCTGTTAAATATCAAAATGCCTAAGCGTGTTGATTACCTTCGTGTAATTATTATGGAACTGGCACGTATTTCAGATCATATTATTTGTAATACGATCATTGCCCAGGACACTGGTGCTACAACTACGTTTCTATATCTTTTCCAATTTAGAGAGCATATATATGAGATCTATGAAGAGATATGCGGTGCTAGGTTAACAACCAACATTGGTCGTATTGGCGGGTTTGAAAGGGATTTCAATGACATCGCATTTGCAAAGATTAACAAGTTCCTTAAAGAATTCCCAGTTGCATTAAAAGAATTTGAAAGCTTGCTAAACCGCAATCGTATTTTCATTGACCGTACTGCGAAGGTCGCTGCAGTTTCTGCAGAGCAGGCTTTGGACTACGGTTGGACCGGGCCACTTTTGCGTTCTGCAGGAGTAGATTATGATGTTCGTGTAAGCGACCCATATTCATCTTATGAGGATTTTGACTTCGAAGTTCCAGTTGGAACTAGCGGTGATATCTACGATCGCTACCTGGTAAGGAATGAAGAAATGTGGCAAAGTTTAAGGCTCATAGAGCAGGCTTTAGAGAAGATTAAGCATGAACCAGCTGGTATTTTCCATGCAGATGTCCCTGAATTTTACTTGCCGGCTAAAGAAGAAGTATATAATAATATGGAGGCCTTAATCTATCACTTCAAAATTGTGATGGGAGAAATTGATGCTCCAAAGGCAGAAGTTTATCATGCGGTAGAAGGTGGAAACGGTGAGCTTGGATTTTATTTAATCAATGATGGGGGTAGAACTCCATATCGCCTTCATTTTAGAAGACCTAGTTTTATAAATTATCAGATGTTTGCTCCGATGAGTAAGGGTATGCTGTTATCAGATGCCATTATCAACATGAGTAGCATGAACATTATTGCAGGAGAATTAGATGCTTAAAGTAGAAGAACAACAACCTGTATCGTTTTCACCAGCCTTAATAGAAAAGTTTGGTGAGATTGTTAAAAGATATCCTGAAGGAAAGCATAAGTCTGCTTTATTGCCGATTTTACATGAAACTCAGGCTGAGTTGGGCTGGTTAAGTTCTGGCGCGATGGACAAAGTTGCTGAATATTTAAATATCCAGGACATTGAAGTTTATGAAGTTGCATCTTTTTATAGCATGTACTTTTTAAAACCTCAAGGAAAGTTTGTGATGGAGGTATGCAGAACCGGACCTTGTTGTTTGGTAGGCGCAGAAAAAATCATGGATCATTTAGAGAAAAGTCTTGGCGTTAAAGAAGGTGAAGTAACTGCTGATGGCTTATTTAGCTGGAGGGGTGTGGAATGTTTGGCAGCCTGTGGATATGGTCCGGTGTTACAAATTGGCCCTGAGTATACGTTTTACGAGAACCTGACCGAACAAAAGGTAGATAATTTGATTAATGATTTACGCAATAAATGATGGGACGGAAGCTGTTATTAGAACATATTAATGTACCAGGAATCAATACACTAGAGGTCTATCGCCAAAAAGGCGGATACCGTTCTGTAGAAAAAGCGTTAAAAACGCTGACTCCGGATGAAGTTGTTGAAGAGGTAAAGAAATCGGGCTTAAGAGGAAGAGGTGGTGCAGGTTTTCCAACTGGGATGAAGTGGAGCTTTTTGGCTAAGCCAGAAGGTGTTGCTCGTTATCTGGTATGCAACGCAGATGAATCTGAACCAGGTACATTTAAAGATAGATATTTAATGACACACATCCCTCATGCTTTGATTGAGGGGATGATCGTATCCAGCTTCGCGCTGGGTGCTAATACATCTTTCATCTACGTGAGAGGAGAAATGATGCCTCAAATCCGTATTCTGGAAAAAGCGATTGCGGAAGCAAGGAATGCGGGATTTCTTGGTCAGGATATTTTAGGAACCGGGTATAACCTCGAATTATATGTTCAACCAGGTGGTGGCGCATATATTTGTGGAGAGGAAACAGCCCTGTTGGAATCTTTAGAAGGTAAGCGTGGTAATCCCCGTATTAAACCTCCGTTTCCTGCTATTGCAGGGTTGTATGGTTGTCCAACTGTTGTTAACAATGTTGAATCTATTGCTGCTGTCGTTCCGATCATTAATGATGGTGGGGAGGAATATGCTAAGGTAGGAATTGGAAGAAGTACAGGTACAAAGCTAATATCTGCATCTGGTAACTTAGTACGACCAGGTGTTTATGAAATAGAATTAGGTTTACCAGTTGAAGAATTTATATATTCTGATGAATGGTGTGGTGGGATTGCTAATGGAAAAAGACTGAAGGCAACTGTTGCTGGCGGATCTTCTGTTCCTGTTCTCCCGGCAAACCTTACCCTAAAACTGGCAAATGGTGAACCACGTTTGATGAGCTATGAATCACTATCTGAGGGTGGTTTTGCTACTGGAACGATGATGGGTTCAGGTGGTTTCATTGCTTTTGATGAGGACCAGTGCATTGTAAGAAACACTTGGAATTTTTCTCGTTTTTATCATCATGAGAGCTGTGGACAATGTTCACCATGCCGAGAAGGTACTGGATGGATGGAAAAAGTTTTACATAGGCTTGAATATGGTCATGGTAAGATGAGTGACATTGATCTTTTGGTTGATGTATCCAAAAATATTGAAGGAAATACGATTTGTCCATTGGGAGATGCTGCAGCCTGGCCGGTTGCGAGCGCAATAAGGCATTTTAGAGATGAATTTGAATGGCATGTTAAAGAGCCAACAAAGGCATTACAAACAAATTATGGTTTAGCAAATTATGCTGAACCGATTGCTAAAGCAGAAGTTACGACAGGAAATTAACAATCATGAGTGATAAAGTTAAGGTAACCATAGACGGGATAACAGTAGAAGTAGCGCCCGGTACAAGCATCTTAAATGCCGCAAGGCAGATAGGAGGTGATATTGTGCCGCCTGCTATGTGCTACTACAGTAAGCTGGAAGGTAGCGGTGGAAAATGCCGTACCTGTATTGTTAAGGTAAGCAAAGGATCAGAAAAAGATCCAAGACCAATGCCGAAACTTGTTGCCTCTTGCCGTACCACAGTAATGGATGGTATGGAGGTGCAGAATATAACTTCACCAGAAGTAATTGAAGCAAGAAGTGGTGTAGTTGAAATGCTTTTGATTAACCATCCACTTGATTGTCCGGTTTGTGACCAGGCAGGAGAGTGTGATCTTCAAAACCTAGGCTATGAGCATGGTTTACAGAAAACCAGGTATGAGTTTGAACGTAGAACTTTTGATCGAATTGATATAGGTGATAAGATTCAATTGCACATGAACAGGTGTATTTTGTGTTATCGTTGTGTATTTACGGCAGATCAAATCACTAACAAACGTGTTCATGGAATTTTAAACCGTGGTGATCATTCAGAGATATCTACTTATATACAAACAGCAGTCGACAATGATTTCTCTGGAAATGTGATTGACGTTTGTCCTGTGGGTGCCTTAACAGATAAGACTTTTAGGTTCAGAAACCGAGTATGGTTTACTAAACCAATTGATGCGCATAGAGATTGTCCTACTTGTACAGGTAAAGTTACCTTATGGTACAAAGGAGATGATGTTTTGCGTGTAACTGCAAGAAAAGATATTTACGGTGAAGTTGAAGAATTCATTTGTAATACTTGCCGATTTGATAAAAAGAAAACAAGTGACTGGACTATAGAACACCCAACACATGTAAGTGACGCGTCTGTAATTGCTTCAAATCACTACGAAACATTGAAGCCACTTCCGGTTATTCAAAATAACCCCTTATTACAGCAGGCGAATAAAGTTGAACTAGAAAAAACAGCCAAATTCTAATGGATATAGCTTTCGTTATAGAAAAATTTATACTGGTTACGATCATCTTTGCGATCAGTTTAGTGATTGCGATGTATTCTACCTATGCGGAGCGTAAAGTAGCTGCTTTTTTACAAGATAGGCTAGGTCCGGACAGAGCAGGGCCTTTTGGAATTCTACAGCCGCTGGCGGATGGACTAAAGATGTTCATGAAGGAAGAAATCATTCCTACTAATGCCAGCAAATGGTTATTTATGGTTGGTCCAGGTCTTGCAATGCTTACCGCATGTATTGGTACCGCAGTTATTCCTTGGGGAAGTTCGATCGTTGTTAACGATAGGATCGTTCCACTACAGGTAACTGATATCAATGTAGGCATCTTATACATTTTTGGAGTAGTGTCTTTAGGTG
>Ga0247805_1001364_pt1 | contig 11752 bp, 16 predicted proteins | sample UWRJL044104R1_FD_180930 | JGI IMG/M metagenome (GOLD analysis project Ga0247805, IMG submission 180930) | Plant litter microbial communities from Arlington Agricultural Research Station in Wisconsin, United States - UWRJ-L044-104R-1 | ecosystem: Environmental > Terrestrial > Plant litter >...
GCAATGGCGAAACGCGATGTGGCCTATCTGGCCAAGGGCGGCGACGCGGAAGGGCCGATGGTGGAAGACCGGCTAATCCGCCCCGGCCAGCCCGATATGATCTGGACCGAAGCGCGCATCATCACCCGCCACACCCACGGCACCGGCTGCACGCTCGCCAGCGCGATTGCGTGCCTGCTCGGGCAAGGGCTGCCGATGGATGAAGCGGTGGCAGGCGCGCGCCGGTTCGTGCGCGAGGCGCTGATGGCCGCGCCGGGGTTCGGGTTGGGCAACGGCCCGCTCGGGCATCAGGCGGTCCGGTAGCTCAGCATCCGTCCAGCGGCTTACCTGCCAAGCCGTAAAACCCGCAAACCGCGGTCCACGCATCTTCCGCAGTTTCGCACCACGTAATCAGGTCGAGATCCTCGCGGTTGATCGTGCCCTCGTCTGCCAAGGCATCGAAATTCACCACCCGGTTCCAGAAATCGCGCCCGAACAGCAGAATCGGAATCGGCTTCATCTTGCCGGTCTGGATCAGCGTCAGCAGTTCGAAAAACTCGTCGCAAGTACCGAACCCGCCGGGAAACACCGCTACTGCCCGCGCCCGCAGCAGGAAATGCATCTTGCGCAGCGCGAAATAGTGGAACTGGAAGCTCAGGTGCGGCGTGACATACACGTTGGGTGCCTGTTCGTGCGGCAGCACGATGTTCAGCCCGATGCTCTCGGCCCCGGCATCCGCTGCGCCCTTGTTGGCAGCTTCCATGATCGATGGGCCGCCGCCCGAACAGATCACGAATTGCCGCTCGCCATCTTCCACGATGCCGCGCTCGCTCACCATCTTCGCAAGACGGTAGGCCTCGTCATAATACCGCGCCTTGTCCGCCAGATTGCGCGCCACCCGCGCCTCGGCCTCGGGCAAGCTATCGACGGTTTCGAGCATCATGGCAGCTTGTTCCGGCGAGGGAATCCGCGCCGAACCATACATCACCAGCGTCGAACCGACGCCCGCCTCGTCCAGCAACATCTCCGGCTTGAGCAGTTCAAGCTGGAACCGCACCGGGCGCAATTCATCACGCAGCAGGAAATCGGTATCGCGGAAGGCCAGCCGGTAAGCCGGGTCGGCGGTTTGCGGCGTGGTGCGCGCGACCTGTTCGGCGAATCCGGCTTCTTGGTCCGCCGGATAAAACTTGCGGTTGGTCAGGTCACGGTCGGAGGCGTCTAAATTCTCGGGCGATTTTTCGCTCACACGGTATGTCCTTGGCGGCCAGCCCCGCGCGCAGGCTACGGGCAAATCGGGCTGGAGGAGGGATCGCTGGATGCCCCGTGAGGATTCGAACCTCAATAGACAGAGTCAGAGTCTGTAGTCTTACCGTTAGACGACAGGGCAACGCGAGAGGGCGCCACTATAGCGCACACGCCAGCAAATCAAGCCTCTTACGCCGTCCTCCACCAAGACATTTCCGCTGGAGGACGGCGATAAGGCGTCAGGTGGCAGGTTCGGCCTGTACCGAATAGTTGATCGCGGCGTTGCGGGTTTTCTGGAATTCGGGGACGCTCAGCCCCTTCATCGCCGCATACAGATCGATATTCCCCAGCCCGACCACTGGCGCCAGCTTTTCGAGATTGAAGAAGATCACGCCGTACTGAATCATCCCGATCCAGTTCAGATCGCGGATCAACTGCTTTTCTTCCTCGGTCAGCTTGTACTCTTCCGCCAGCACCTCGAACTCATCCTTGAACCGGGCGCGGAATTCCGGCTGGACGATGCTGTGGAGGAAGTTGTTTATCCGCCACGCCTTCACATTGCGTTCGATCGTGAAGGGATAGGTTCCTTCCAGTTCCAGCGCCGGAGCAATATCGCGGTAGATGCGCTTGGCGTATTCTTCCTGCGTTTCGGGCGAAGGATCGGGCTCCGCATCTTCGAACACCATCGTGGCGATGGCGCACATGGAGGGGAGGAAATAGCTCTGCTGCAACTTGTTGACCTTTGGCGCGAGCGCACCGCGCATAAGCAGCCACATTACCACTTCGGCGCCTTCCATGCCGCCCAGCCGCGCCATTTCGCCCATTGGAATATCCAGTAGACCCTCGGGATCCTTGTGCAGCCGGTCCATGAATTCATGGTCCCATTCGGGATTGTTGAACCCGCAGCGCTCGCCGTGAATCTGATGCGAGAGGCCGCCGGTGCCCGCGATGGCTACCTTGATGTCCTTGGGATAGTTCTGGATCGCCCGGCGCAAGCTGCGGCCGAAATTAAAGAACCGGCGCGCCTTGGGCACCGGGAATTGCAGCACGCCGCATTGCAGCGGCACAATTTTCACCGGCCAGCCATCCGCATCCGAGAACGGAAACAACGCCGACATTGGCGAAAACGCGCCGTGGTCCAGCCCCATGCCCTGCCAGTAGGACAGGTCGAATTCGTCGGCCACCATGCCGAACGCGATATGCTGCGCCAGTTCCGGATCGCCCTTGATCGGCGGCACATGCCGCGCGCCGCCGCCTTCATCTGCGGGCGCGAATTCCTCGCCGATGCCGATGGCGAAATGCGAGTAGTGGTTCATCCAGAACGAGGTCATGTGATCGTTGTAAACATACAGGATCACGTCGGGCTTCTTCTCGGCCAGCCATTGCTTGACCGGTTCGAACCCGTCGAAAATGGGCTTCCACACCGGATCGTCATGCTTCTTCGCGTCATGCGCGAAGGCGATGGTGGGGGTATGCGAAATGGCGAAGCCGCCGACGATTTCAGCCATGGGAGTGAACGCTTCCTCTCTTGCCGGGCGGATCAGTTTGACCCCGCCACATTGCTAGCCTTGCACAATGCCACGTGCGCGCGCCTTGCGGCAAGTCAAGAATATCGGAGATGCGAACAATTCATGTATCTGAATCGCGCCCTCGTCAGAGAATGGGCGCGCAAAGCAAGACGGGGCGGGAAGCGCTATCGCTCCCGCCCCGTCTGCTTGGCAATGATGCCGGTGTTAGCTGAGGTGCTTGGACACCGCGGCAGTCATCTTGAACATCGAGATCTGGTCCTTGCCGATAACGGCAGCCAGCTTCTCGTCAGGATTGATCTGGCGCTTGTCCTTGCTGTCCTGCAATTCGTTCGCCTTGATGTATTCCCACACCTTGGACGTTACCTGGGCGCGGGTCAGCGGGCCCTTGCCGATCACGTTTTCGAGATCGCCGGAAACCGTGACCGGCTTGGTGAGCGCATTGTTCTTAGCAGCCATTGTATCGACACTTCCTTTCACACAAAAATCCACAACTGGGGCCGAAAGCCTCAGTCGCCTTCCCAATCTTCTTCTCCATCGCCTTCGCTTCTGGCGAAAGTTCCGGTGAGCAGTGTCATGCCGATAACATGCCCTTGCATCATGGCAAACAGTTCGGCGCGGCTTGCCCCCGGCATCAGCGCAAGCGCGGTGTCAAGCGCGAACAGCTGGAACACGTAGTCATGCGCAGGATCACCCACCGGCGGATCGGGCAAAAGCCATTCGGAATTGCCGAATGCGTTCTTGCCGACACGCGGCGGCGCTTCACCTTCGAGCAGCTTGCCCTGCTGCGGAGCAAGGCCCCATACCAGCCAGTGGCAGAAGGGTTCCTTGCTCGGCGCATCAGGATCTTCGACCACCAGCACCATTTCGGCAGTACCGGCAGGCGGCGCAGTCCATTCGAGCGGTGGAGCGACCGAATCTTCTTCCTCGGCAGTGAAACTCGGGTCGAGCGGTTCGCCGTTGGCAAACGCCGCCGATGTGAGCGCAAATCCGCTCCGGCCAATCAAGCCATCAGCTCCGAGCAACGCAGCCGCCAACCCGCCATGCCCCGGCGTCACGCGGCTCAGCGCCGGGCTAAGCCATGCGGGCACTTCCTTGGGCATTATCGTCCTTTCACGTAAGCGACTGCGCGTTGGCAGCCGTAAAGTGTGGGTCTGTGCCGATTGCTTTTCGGATTGGCAAGGCAGTTTGGCTCACTTCCTGTTGATGTTGAGCCCAGATGAGCCGCCATTGCGCCGCATGCCTATGTGCAGTTGCCAGCATCGCGGCGCTGGCTTAGGCTGCCGTCCAAGCGCTCCTCACCAGAAGCCGCGCATCCGACCGGGAGCCTCATGCAAACTTCGAAATTCGCTCTGTCGCTCGCCTGTTCCGCTATGCTCGTGTCCTGTGGTGGAGGAGGAACCCCGGCCCCCAGCGCTGTCGCACCGTCGCCCACGCCGACGCCGACGCCCTCGGTCGCCGCGAATAACTGTTCGTATACTGCCCGCGCGGCCTTCGTGCGCGACACGCTGAACGAATGGTATCTGTTTCCCGATCTGCTCGAGACCGCCGCAAACCCGGCCAGCTATTCCAATCTCGATCAGTATATCGATGCGCTGGTCGCCCCGGCGCGCGCGCAGAACCGCGACCGCTATTTCACCTACATTACCTCGATCGCCGAGGAGAACGCCTTTTACAGCAACGGTTCGAGCGCTGGATACGGCTTCCGTCTGGGCTACGACGGCTCCGAACAGCGGCTATACGTGATGGAAACGTTCGAGGGCACGCCCGCGTTGGGCGCAAATGTGGATCGCGGCACCGAGGTGCTCGGGATCGGCACCAATTCCAGCAACATCAGGACAATCGCAAGCTTGGTAGCCAGCGGCGGCACGCAAGCCCTCAACGATGCGCTCGGCTCCGCCGATTCCGGCGTCACCCGCGTGTTTAGCGTGCGCGACCAGAGCAATGTGGTGCGCGAGGTCAGCTTGGCGAAGGTCGACTTTGCGCTCGATCCAGTGTCGGACCGTTACGGCGCGAAGATTATCAACGATGGCGGCAAGCAGGTCGGCTATATCAATCTGCGCACGTTCATCGATCCGGCCAATCCCGATCTTACCGCCGCTTTCGCCAATTTCCGCGCGGCGGGCGTGACCGAACTGGTGATCGATCTGCGTTATAACGGCGGCGGCGCGCTCAGTGTGTCGGATGTGTTCGGCAACTTGATGGCGCGTAATCTGGATGGAAAGCTATTTTACGAACTGGCTTTGCGTCCATCCAAAGTGTCTGAAAACGAACGCTATTTCTTCGACGCCTTACCCCAATCCATCGCCCCGACGCGGGTGGCTTTCATCGGCACCGGCAGCACCGCATCAGCCAGCGAATTGGTGATCAACGGGATGCAGCCCTATCTCGGCAACAACATGGCGCTGATCGGCGAGAACACTTACGGCAAGCCAGTCGGCCAGTTCGCCTTCGACCGGGCGGAGTGCGATGACCGGCTGCGCGCGATCACCTTCAAGCTGGCCAATGCTGACGGGAACGGCGAGTATTTCAGCGGTCTGGCCACCACGGTCCCCAACACCTGCCGGGCGTACGACGATATCGGCTACCCGCTGGGTGATCCGCGCGAGAACATGCTGGCGGTCGCGCTCGATTTCCTCGCCGGGAGATCCTGCACCGCGATCGCCGGCGCTTCCGCACGATCGGCTGCGCCCGTCAACGATACCTCGATACTTCAGCCAGAACAGCCCGGCAGCGTAGCGCAGCGCGAGGTGCCCGGATTTAACTAACGCGCCTCAGCTACGGAGCTTCCGCCCCGAGATCGTCGCCTTCGCGCCACGCGCAGCCGTTCAGTTGCTGCGCGCCGATCCGCACGGTGGCGTTGAACGGGAAGGTTCGGTCGCTCATGCCGTCCGAACATTCGCCGGGCGTCACCGCCATGTCGAACGGTTGCCCGCTCAATGTACCGCTGAAGTTCAGCCCGCCGCGCCCGGCAAACCGGGTGACGGCAATCTGCTCACCCTCTGCATTTTCGGCGCTATTTTCGGGGGTTGACCACAGCAGCGTCTCGCCGACCACACTACCGCCCCAGAAAGGTTCCGTGCCGACGAAGCGCAGCACAGCGTCTGCGGAAATTTCGGAAAACGGCGTGTTATCGCCAGTATCGCCGGGCGCGCCGGAGCCGGTTGCAGGCGAAGCGTCGCCGGACTGGCAAGCGGCGAGCAGCAGTAGCGCCGCCCCCATCGTCACCGCACCTGCGATCAATTTCATTACTTAACTCGCGATAGCCGCCGACGGTTAGCGCCGACCGGCTTCTGATAATGCCCGATAGCTGCCTTGGCCAGAGCCTCCGGCGCTGCGCCGCTGGCCAGTAACGGCCACATCGCAAACCCGAGCATGGCGTTGGTTTGCATTTTCTCGTCGACCATCAGCTTGGCTTCGCGCTCGGCCTGCGCGCCGCCCTGCATCAGCTTCGCGCTGCGCAACATGACTACGCTGGAGGCATCGGCCCACAGGCGCCAAGCGTCGAAACCGACTTGCCATATTTCAGCGGAAGATTGGGCAACGGGAGCTTGAGCAGCGGAAGATTTGGTTTTGCGAGGCATCAGCGCCTCAATCCGTGAACGCCGCGCCGTATTACGGCGCGCAGCCGGATCACTCGCAAGAAACAGTCAGATCTTCTGCATCCGCCGATTCGGCATCGCCCGTTTCAGAATCGCCGGTTTCCGCGTCACCTGTTTCAGCGTCGCGCCGTTCAACGCGTTCGCGTTCGACCTTCACGCGCTCTTCAGCTACGCGGCGAGCTTGGTCGGCGAGGCCGAGCCAGGTTGCCTGCGAGCGGAGCGCGCGGTCGCGCACGTTATCGAGCTTCGCCGCAGTCGCTTCTACGGCGGATTCGCGCGCGCGTTCTGCGTAGAATTCCCAGGTCTGAGCCATGTTGGCCTCCTAATATCTGCGGAAAAATGGGAATTGGCGGGAAAGCTCGTCTCGCCAGAGCATGGTGCTCAGGGCGAGGATGGCCCCCTCCCGCACAAGGCGGGAAGGGGCCGGAATCGGATCAATCAGACGAGCTGAGGTTGATCGCGCTTTCCTTGCCATTGCGGCCACGTTCTACTTCGTAGTTAAGGCGCTGGTCCTTATCGAGCGAAGCCATACCGGCTGCCTGCACGGCAGTGATGTGCACGAAGCTATCGGCCGAGCCGTCGTCAGGCTGGATGAAACCATAGCCCTTGTCGGCGTTGAAAAACTTAACGGTGCCGGTCTTCGACATGAGATGTTCCTTTCGAGAACGATAGTGTGGCCAGCAACATGCTGGCCGGGAAGTGCGTCAGGTCGTCAGCTCAAAAGGAAGTCGTCGTCTGATTTAACGCCCGGCGAATGAGCCGGGAGGAAGGCAAAACACGAAGTCCGTCGTTACAATTCGACGTTAGCGTGACCTCTTTAGCACACAGGTGCCTGAAAACCTAACGAATGCGCTTTTGCTTCCCTGCCGCCCTCCCTGCTGGCATGGCCGCCGCTCAAAACGAGGGGCATAAGATGGCAAGCGGCGACGACGACTATGTGTACGACGAGGACACCGGCGAATGGCTGCCCGCGTCAGATCTCGCCGCAAAACGTGCTGCCGATAGCGTGGTGGAAGTGCGCGATGCAGTAGGCAACCTGCTGGCCGACGGCGATTCAGTGACGCTTATCAAGGACTTGACCGTGAAGGGCGCGGGCCAAACGCTGAAGCAGGGCACCGTGATCTCGTCCATCCGGCTGACCGGCGACGCGCAGGAAATCGACTGCAAATATCCCGGCATCAAGGGGCTGGTGTTGCGGGCTGAGTTTGTCCGCAAGCGGTGATGCAACCGGGCAGTCCAGTTAATTGCTTGGCACAGCCGCCTGACTTTCACGTTTTGCTTACTTGGACGAGCTAGACATTCGTTTGTGCTGAACGATGCCTTCGCCCTATTGGACAAGCCGCTACTGCTATTAGCCGTGTTGTTCGTTGGCGCGATCATTGGAATGGCGGTGGACCGAGTGAGCGACCGTTCCGCGAAGAAAAAGCGCGCCGCTTTCTGGCGGGGCGCTAATTCAGCAAAACGGCCTGTTGGGAAAGTAGTCAATCCCACTCACCAGAAGCCAGAGGAAGCGGATTTCGCGGCAGACCAACTCAAAGCGGTAATGCAGGCCAATTTTTCCTCTAGCCCAGTGCTCAACCAGCCAGAGCGCCGCCTGCTCTCGTGCATCGACAAAGCGCTGATCGAGCTTAGCCCCGGATGGCGTGCGATGGCGCAAGTTTCGCTTGGCGAAGTACTGCGCAGCGAGAGCAAGGACGCGTTTCTTGCGATAAATTCCAAACGGGTCGATTTGCTGATTGTCGACGCTGGGTGCCGGCCTCTCCACGCCATCGAATTTCAGGGCACCGGCCATCACTTGGGATCAGAAACCGCCGCCCGCGACGCTATCAAGCGCGAAGCCCTCCGCCGTGCAGGAATAGGATTTGTTGAGGTGATCAGCGGGGATACTCCAGCGGAGGTGCGGGAGATGGTCAAAAAATTGGTTGCCCGATCGGCCCCCGCGTCAAACTGATAATTCGCCGCAAAACGTCTTACCCATCGAAATGATGTGCAGCTTTACGGCGGCACGGTGTATGATAACGCATGGGCCTCCCGCCCCAGAGGAAAGCATCATGGCTAAGGGCCAAGTCAAGAAAAACAAGGAAACCCGCAAACCCAAAGCGGAAAAAGCTCCCAAGACCAATGCCTCGCAGCCCAGCCTGAAATCGGGCGGGATCAAAGGCCTGGAGAACATGAAAAACGGCTAGGTTGTAACGCTATTCAGCCCCTGACGGGCTGCAAATGGCGATTGTCCGTTCTCTGCCGGGCTTGGCGAAGGTGGTGTTTATCGGGCAAGGCGGGGCGATGAACACCCCAGCCGAACCGCCTGCCACATTGCGCATCATGATCGATGCGGACGCCTGCCCGGTGAAGGAAGAGGTTTATCGCGTGGCCCAGCGCCACCGCGTGCCCGTAAGCGTGGTCAGCAATTCGCCGTTCCGCGTGCCGATCAGCCCGCTGGTCACGCGCGTGGTGGTGGATGGCGGGTTCGACGCTGCGGACGACTGGATCGCCGAGCGGGCCGACGCGCTCAGCGTGGTGATTACCGGCGATATCTTGCTGGCGGATCGCTGCCTGAAAGCAGGCGCGACGGTGCTTGGGCATAATGGCAAGCCGTTCACCGCCGGGTCCATCGGAACTGCGGTGGCAGTGCGCGCGATTATGGCCGACTTGCGCGCGGGAGCGGACGGCATGACTGGCGGAGCGCCGCCATTCTCCAAGACCGACCGTTCGCGGTTCCTGCAGGCGCTGGATACCGCGCTGGTAGAGCTGGCGCGCGGGTAGCCGGGTTCATTCCCGGCCCTTATTCACGGTCGTCGGAAGGGTCGAGCCGCGTGACCCACATCGGACGACCTTCGGGCGATAGCTCAACGTGATGCGATGGCACCAGATCGTCCCCCGTTTCGATCCAGCCGCGCCCTTCGCATTTGTGGCACAAGCACCGCTTAGACCGCTGGCTGGCCAGATCGAACTCCGCATTCCATTGCCCGCGCCCGTGACACACCGGGCACGCCCGATCCAAACTCCCGGAACGCGGGAGGACGGGGATGCCGTCCAACGCGTGCGGATCGTCCGGGCCGGTGCAGGTGACGATGCGGGTTTCGTGGGCCATGTGGGTGGGCTCTGGGTTGCGGCGGACGAGGTTGATTTAGCCGGGCTTCTTGGCGGCGGCTTTGGCCCCAGACTTTTCCTTATGCGCAGCAATCGCGGCGTCGATGGCGACAATCCGCAACCGTTCGGGCGTGTCCTTCGCCAGCCCCTTGAGGCGGCATGACGCCCACAGCGCTTTGCGTTCGGATTCGAGTGCTTTTAGGTAGAGATCGGCCATCGCTGAGCTTTGGCGGATTTGGGCGCGTGGGGGAAGGGGGTTGGTGCGCCTTGGGCTCAGCTATCCCGATGGCTCTCGCTTGCCTGTGACTCTCTCCGCCAGCGCGATAGCCGCCGCCGGGTTGCGCATCTTCGCGCCGCTGATGAAGTAAGCGAACACTTCGCGAGCGGCGGCGGGCGGTTCGCGTACGCCGACATAGTCGAGCCCCTCGGGCGCATGGCCCGCGCTCCAGGATTTCGCAACGCGCGCCCAATCGTCCAGCTCAGCCGCGGGATAGCCTTCGGTGATGTCCTCACGGCTGCGCATGAGGCGGGCGTAGACGAAATCCGCGGTCAGATCGGCGATGGCAGGGTATTCCGGGTGGTCGGCATAGACCACCGCCATGCCGTGCTTGCGCGCGAGCGCGACGAACTCCGCGCACACGAAGCTTTCATGCCGCACTTCGAGCGCATGGCGCAGTTTCACGCCGTCGCACGAACGGGGCAGCGACTCGAGGAATGCGCCGAAGTCGCCGGGGTCAAAGCGCTTGGTCGGGGCGAATTGCCACAGGATCGGGCCGAGCTTGTCGCCCAGTTCGGCAATTCCCTGAGCGAAGAACTTGCCAACGGCCTCGCCCGCCTCGGCGAGAACCTTGCGGTTGGTGCAATAGCGCGAGGCCTTGACCGCGAACACGAAGCCATCGGGCGCTGCGTCCCGCCATGCTGCGAAGCTAGCGGGTTTCTGCAACCGGTAATAGGTGCCGTTGATCTCGATCGTGCCGAGATGTGCGGCGGCATAGTGTAGTTCGTCCGCCTGACGCAGACCCTTCGGGTAAAAGGGCCCGCGCCATGCGGGAAAGGTCCAGCCGCCAACGCCGGTGCGGATTGTGCCGCCTGCCATGCCGACTAATCGTGCTCGCGGTTTCCGGCGCCGATATAGAGCTCGCGACCGCCTTCGTTATAGGCGCGGCTCATTTCGGCCATCCCCTTCGCCGCTTCTTCTGCGGCGATGAACGAATCGCTGTCCTGGTTCTGCTTGGCGGCGAATTCGCGCACTTCCTGCGAGATTTGCATCGAGCAGAACTTCGGGCCGCACATCGAGCAGAAATGCGCCGATTTCGCGCCTTCTGCTGGCAAAGTCTGATCGTGGTAATCTTCAGCCGTTTCGGGGTCGAGCGACAGGTTGAACTGGTCACGCCAGCGGAAGTCGAACCGGGCACGGCTGAGCGCATCGTCACGCATCCGGGCCGCGGGATGTCCCTTCGCCAAATCCGCTGCGTGGGCTGCCAGCTTATACGTCACCACGCCGACTTTCACATCGTCGCGGTCGGGCAGGCCGAGGTGTTCCTTGGGCGTCACGTAGCATAGCATCGCGGTGCCGAACCAACCGATCATCGCCGCGCCGATGCCGCTGGTGATGTGATCGTAGCCGGGTGCGATGTCGGTGACGAGCGGGCCCAAGGTGTAGAACGGAGCCTCGCCGCATACGGCCAATTGCTTATCCATGTTCTCCTTGATCTTGTGCATGGGCACGTGGCCCGGGCCTTCGATCATTACCTGAACGTCTTGCGCCCATGCCCGCTTGGTCAACTCGCCCAGCGTGTAGAGTTCAGCGAATTGAGCTTCGTCGTTAGCATCGGCGATGGAGCCGGGGCGGAGGCCGTCGCCCAGTGAATAGGCGATGTCGTAAGCTTTGCAGATCTCGGTAATCTCGTCGAAATGTTCGTACAGGAACGATTCCTTGTGATGCGACAGGCACCATTTCGCCATGATCGAGCCGCCGCGCGACACGATCCCGGTTACGCGTTTCGCCGCCAACGGCACGTAGGCGAGGCGGACGCCTGCGTGGATCGTGAAGTAGTCCACGCCCTGTTCGGCCTGTTCGATCAGCGTATCGCGGAACACTTCCCACGTCAGGTCTTCGGCCACGCCGCCGACCTTTTCCAGCGCCTGATAGATCGGCACGGTGCCGATGGGGACGGGGCTGTTGCGGATGATCCATTCGCGGGTGTCGTGGATGTTGCGGCCTGTCGAAAGGTCCATCACGGTGTCCGCACCCCAGCGGATCGACCAGACCATCTTGTCCACTTCGCTGGCGACGTTCGACGCCACTGC
>Ga0247805_1001366_pt1 | contig 11741 bp, 7 predicted proteins | sample UWRJL044104R1_FD_180930 | JGI IMG/M metagenome (GOLD analysis project Ga0247805, IMG submission 180930) | Plant litter microbial communities from Arlington Agricultural Research Station in Wisconsin, United States - UWRJ-L044-104R-1 | ecosystem: Environmental > Terrestrial > Plant litter >...
TTTAAGGCTTGTTCGTTATTAAGATCTGATTTCGAGGTATAAAATTGTTCTGTTGTTAAGGTTTCACTTTTCATATGACACTACTTTTTGATTGCTTGCTATGGGCTTTTAGTTTATTTGCTTTCCCCTCGATTCGTTATTTTCATTTATCGAAAGGAACATCTACGTTATCCCATTTTGCAAGCGTTGTGCCATTATGTGTTTTTACTGGTTTTGAGTTGTTTAGGAGTTTGGGGTTGTTTTGATGTGTGTAATTATTATACGTTTTTGGGATACAGTATACAGTTTTTGTTGGGAGTTTGGGAGGTTTTGGGGTTGAGATTTTGGTGTGACGCACGGGGCTTGAAGTTTAATTATAACGCTTTCTGAGATTTATTATTGTTATTGTGAGTGAAGTTGAAGGATTTTTTGGAATTTGGAATTTAATTTTTAGGAGCAATTTCCAGCCATCCGCTATATCTTTTCCTTGCTAAAGGAGCAAGAAAAAGGATGCCGCTTCTGTCTGGGCTAGGGGTTTTGGGGTTATGAGAACATTTTTTTTATTAATTTGAAAACTTAGGTATAAATACGCATTGCTTTATTTTTAATTATTGCTATTCTTGTTGAAAATTAATTTTTAGAGGATTTATGGTTTTCCGTACGAAGGTTAATTTTTAAATGACAAAATTTGCTTAAGATTGTGGATTAAACATTTATGAGTTACAATTTGCGCTTAAAAAAAAACTAACAACAAATACAATTGAAAGATACATTTTTATTACAAGAAATTGCAGATTGGCAACTAGATGCTGAAACTGCAATGGTAGAGTTACCTTCTGTTCAAAGAGGTTTTGTGTGGAAACCGAAACAAATTGAAGATTTATGGGATTCTATATTAAGAGGATATCCTATTGGCTCTTTTTTATTTTCAAGAACTAGTGACAAATTGCATTTGATGGATGGACAACAACGAGCGACATCAATATTTTTAGGACATTTTAATCCTTTTAACATAAATAGTAATACAAAAGCATGGGCTCTAAAAGGTGAATTACCCATTGTTTGGTTAGATATAAAGCCAAAGATAAAACCAGCAACAAGTAAATTTTTAATTCGCTTAACAACTCGGTCACACCCTTGGGGATATCAGGCAAGCTATAATGAAACAAAATTAAACTTAAGCGAAAGACGCAAAGCTCTAAGTCTATTCAAACAACACCCAGATAATAAAGGAGGATATACTTCTTTTAAAAATACAACTACATTTCCGTTTGATGCTTCATACCCTATACCGTTAGCATTTATAATTGAATCAAAAAATGTTAGTGAAGTAATAGAAAACTTAAACGAATATTTACCTGATTATTTTTCTACATTAAGAGGAGATTTTAAAGATAAAAAAGAATTTCTTTCTTTATTAAAATCAAAATTAAAAAATGAACTTGATTATACTTTTGAAATCGTAAAACAAGTCACAAAATTAGAAATCAAATCAAATATTATAGATAATCGCGTTTTATATGAAGAACAAGAAGAAGAGAATCCAACACTTTTTGTTAGAATAAATTCTTCGGGCACCACATTAACGGGAGATGATTTAATCTATTCAATATATAAAGCAATATTTCCAGAAGCAAAAAACTTAATAGAAAATATTGGCTTAGATTTTATTTTACCTACACAAGTACTCTCATTAGCCTCACGTATTGTTGCCACTGATTTAGAAGACAAAAAATATATTAAGAAAATTAATGTTAGAGATTTTCAACGCAGAATAAAAGACGATGTATTTAAAGAAAAGCTAAAAGCCCAAATCGAAACGGAACAATTACAAAAATTATTTGAACAAGCAATAGAAATTTTATCCTGTAAAAACAATTCTTTATTTAAAGGAGAGATTCCACCAGTAATTATTAAACAATTCATCAGAAGAAATCAGGAATTATTCTTATTCTTTATTTACTGGCTACGGGTTAATGATATAGAATTGACTGATCAAATTCAACTAAAAATGACAGGGAAATTAATGTCTTTTGCCTGGTTTAATTTTGATAATTTTCAACGTTTATGGAATGAAAAAATCAACAATAAAAATTTCTGGCATGAACCGCTTAATGAATTATTTTGGTGGGATGATAAATTTGGAATTCATTTTTTGATTCCACCTTCTTTGTTAAAAAAATATTACCAACAGTCTCACATAGAAAAAATGTTTATAATAAATCACGAGCACAAATGGGGTCTGTGGGAAGAAGGGATTGGTTCAGAAATAATAAAGTATTTCAATGATGTGAAATCAAAAAATTATGATTTACAAACCGCAAATGAATATTTCTATAAATTTATGGATAAAATTAGAAACAACAAACAACTAATTTTATTATCGCAAAGAGATTATATAAATGCTGCTTTTAAAGACTATAATCAAATGGACGACGTCGAGGATACAAATGTTCCTTGGGATTGGGATCACATATATCCAAGCGAATGGGTTCATGGCAAACATACTTGTAATAAAAGTATCAGAAATTGGAATAACACAAATGGGAATTTCCGAGCAATATCACTAGAACAAAACAGGAGTGAAAGCAATACCACTTCACCAAAAGACAGATTAGTTGAACATGAAATAAGAGAATACTCATTTGTGAAAGACGATTGGAAATATTGGCAAAATATTGAAAGGCGTATTAAAGACGATAAAGTAGAAAATCATTTTCGAGCAATAACAACTCGTATGATAAATATTTATGAGAAATTTTGGGATGATTTAAAGATTAATGAATTGATAAATACAAATAAAGTTCAAACTGACCAGATTAAATCAACTAAAGATGAAGTACAATAATAGTAGTAGAAATTTTTCATCTATCTAAATACTATTGATATGAATTATAAAAAAGAATCCTATCCCGAAAATCTAACTGATTTGCTAAATCATGCAGATGACGTAGCAAAAACTATATTAGTAAAACTTAATAATCCAAACTGTAAAAAAGTTGGTGATTTATATGGCGTAGCTACTAACGGTAAGATAAAAAGAATCAAAAAAGAATTTGATGAATTGGGCTATGCTGCAAATGAGCCTCATAATATAGAAAAACCTAATGAATTTAAGGGATTATATATTTTTGGTAAAGAAGAGGATGGTTCTGTTATTCCTGTTTATGTTGGTATTAGTCGTACCATTTTTAGAAGATTACGACAACATGGGTGGGGTAAAAATCACAATCAATGTTCCCTTGCCTATCTAAAAACAAGACATAAATGGGAGAAAGAAGGTAAAAAATCCAATAGATCAACCATTACAAGTGATGATATGGTTACAGCAAAAGAAACAATTCAAACTTACAAAGTTGTGCTATGGCCTGTATCAGAAGATTACAACTTATACTTTTTAGAAGTAGCTTTAGCTGGAAAATTTAAAACTAAATGGAATAGTTTCAGAACACATTAGTATATTTAAGGATATCCAAAAGCTAAAGTCAACTTATAAGTCTCTATCCTCAATTCAGTCTCTTCTTGCGGTCTTCTCAATAGTGAACAATGTATGAACTGAAAGTAAAATTGATTATCAAAAAATAAATTTTTATTAATTAAATCATAGTATTTTTACAATACACTTTCAAAAATCCCAATAACTTTTAAATCAATCAATTCATCTTCTTCTATAACAATTTCATTGTAATCCAGATCATAAGAAAGAGGTTTTAAAATAATTGACTCATGACTCCATCCGTCATTTGTTATGTTTTTTTTGCTTCTATACTCTTTAATAGTATATCCCGAACCAAAATCAGAATCTTGTATATTTGTATGTTCAACTAATACTATTTTTCCATTTCTAGAACCGCCAGAATATTTTCTAAATAAACAAATTGAACCATTTGGAATTATTTTATTCATTGATTCACCAATAACTTTACAAGCAAACAATTCATCTAATGATTTGTGGGGTGTAGGTAATCCAATCCACTGACAATCTTTTACAGTTTGCAATTCACTAAAATTACCTGCTACAACTTTTAAATCATATAATGGAACACTATTCACAAATGGAATAATCTCATTATCCTCTAAAGGCGCTATTTTATTTTCAATCTTATATTTTGGAATAAATTCTGAAAAATAATCTCTTAGATCTTTATCACACACATATACATATGTTCCTTTAATACCTCTAAGCATGATTGTTTTGTAAATATTTAAAATAAAGTCTTTTAAATCTTCCAAATCAACAATAGATTGTTTTCCATTTACATCGTAATAATTGTCTTTTAAAATTTCAATTTGATTAGTTCTTTTATCATAAGTAATTTCATTCCCAAAAATTATTCCTGCATAATTTAAATCATAGCCTTGAATGGTGTGAATACAACCAACCTCGTCTCTAGAATTTACAGAATTAACCCAATCAATATTTGTGCTATTCCATTTTAATCTGGTGTTTTCAATTTCAATATCGTAGTCTTGTTTAGTATCTTTTTTATTAGTCATCCAAGGCCATGAATATCCTGCAACTAATCTTGATAGTCCATTTTCTATATCTCTAACTTTTATTTCACTAACAATATCTGCAATAGAATCGAAAAGAATAAATTCATATTCCTTTAAGTTAAAAATAGGATCAGCCTTAGTTAATTTGCATTTCAATAAATTATCAATATAATTAACATAATCATTACCTCCTTTTACCCTAAACTGAGATTTCAGATATTCAGTCTTACTTAAACTATTTAGTTTCAGTTTATCAAAATCGTCTTTCTTAACATCCGATGGTTTTATAGATTGATTTTTATCATAAAAATAGATAGCACTTTCAGACTGTTTCATAATCCAGTCTAATTCATTACAAGTATATCTGTCAAAATTTAATTTTTCACATACTACATCAAATGCTCTAAAATACGCACCTAAATTAACACGTCTCCGTAATCGATGGGATTCATCAACAACAACAATATCAAAAGTATCTTTTACAATTTCTGCGGGACCAATCACCATGTTAGCATTTAATCCTTTAATGTTTTTAAAAACTTTTTTTAGAGTACTTCTAAAAGACGACATCGGAACAACTAAAGCCATTTTAGGGTTTGGATATTTTTTCTTTAATTCAAATACCAGCTCCATAAATTCAAACTCTTCATCTCCAAATTCTTCAAAATTAAAATCTTCATTAGAAGTATTAATTAGTTTGAACAGAAAAATTGCCAAAATTGTTTTTCCTGTCCCTGCACCACCTTCAATTATAATATTTTTATAAGTGTTGTCTAGAAGATTTTTCATAATAACCCTTAAACCATTTTTTTGCTCGAAGGTTAAAGCTTTGTAGGGTGAATATTTAAACAAATCAGAATTATCTATATAATCAATAGAATGTTTAGCTATTCCAGATGCTCTTAATTCATCCCATATAGACTTGAAAATATCCCAATACACCTCTTTCTTTTGATAGTAATTGTGATTTGCCAATCCAATATTTCCATTAATTAACTTATAATACCCATCACCAGAAATATATTTAATAAGATTTGATTCTATATCTAATGTTGCAGATTTATTAAATTTTTCACTTAAAATTAAATGCACCGCAGTTAATCTATTCTTGATATCATTTTTCAAATGACTTTTCATTCTTGAATATACATCAGTTGTTTCACCAACATAGGCTTCATTGACATTCCCATCACTTAAAATATAAACAATTGGCCATAGATCTTTAGCATAATGTATATTACTAAATTCATCAACGAGGTTTGAATCGAAATCAAATTTTTTAATAGAAAACATTTGGTTTTGACTCATAATTCATCATATTTTTTTGCAGAACCTTTTGACTTATCAATAGGGTATTTTTGAGCATTTTTAGATATCTTATCCAAGACAATTTCTTTAACATCTAACTTATATTTGTCTGCTAATAAGAATGCATAGGAAAAAACATCAGCCAATTCATCTTTAATTTTTTCAACATTTGCATCTTCAGCTTTTTTCCATAAAAAAAGTTCTAATAACTCAGAAGCCTCTATAGAAATTGCTAATGATAAATCTTTAGGATTATGAAACTGCTCCCAATCTCTTTCATTTCTAAATTTAATCAGAGCATCATAAATTTGTTCGAAATCGCTCATTTAACTTAATGTTGTTAGTAAAACAATAAATACAAATATAACCAAAACACATCTAGCTTCTTTTCACAAATAAACATTTAATAAAAAAGGTTTTTATTAAATAAGCAAAAATTGCTAAGCATCTTCAGCAATCACTTCGCAAAAACAGGTATAAATACCTGATACTTTCTTTTTATTTATCACTATAATTACCAAATATAATTTTTAATCTTTTGTGGTTTTCCATAAAACTATTGATTAATAAAATATCACATTTACTGATCATTAAAATATAAAAGAAATTTCACAAAACTAAAACCAAACTAGGGCATGAAGATTAGCGAAATCTATAATTTAGATAAATCCCAAGCCGAACTCGATTTTGTTGATATTGATACTAATGAAGATTTACCGCTTTTTTTGGATCCCTTCTTTTTAGGAAAAAAACAAGACAATTGGTCGATAGAGGCAACTTTAACATTAAGAAGTTTTTTTCAAAATGTTATTGACTTAATTAGAAGTGGGGATGAAGATGAAGCAAAAGAATTATTTGATCATCTTCATGAACCAAATTCAACCTGTTTAGGCATGTCTATTGGCAACCCTAGGGGTCGTGGAGTTGGAAATCAAGATACTGCTAAAATTTATGAAAGTTTATTAAAAAGTAGAGCTATTCAAACAGGATTAATTCAAGATATTGAAGATAACATATTGTTCGTTGATAATTTTGGTAAAGATAAATTGTCAGACATGACAACTAACATAATCAACTATCATTTAATCACTTATACTCAAAATCAATGTAGACTTCATAGCATTCCATTATCAAGAGATATTTCATCTGATTATTTTTGGAATAGACAATCGAATGAGTGGGAAATTGCACATACAGAAATGCTTGTTATAAATAATCGAAAAATTCTATTAGTTCCAAAAGGAATTGTATCATTTTGCAAAGGATATACTCCCGATAAATATTATAATCATTTCGTTTTAGAATATCTTCAAAATGAGAATTTAAGATTACAAAGTGCCTTAGTCCAAAAAAGAAATAACGGTTCATACTTTGTAACGAAAAAGAGTATTAAAGATTTTAATCCTCAATCAAAAGAATTTTTAAGACGTTTTACTCTAGCCCATCCAGAAGTTCTCGATCAATTTAAAGACAGAACTACTATAAATTCTTTAACAAATATTGATATTACAGATATTGATATTACTCAAATTAAACAAGATCTAATTGTCAGACTTCAAGAAATTCCTTCTGGCACTGATTCCGCTTCCGATTTCCACAAAATAATTATTGGAATTTTGGAATTAGTATTTTATCCACACTTGATAAATCCAATAAAAGAGAGGGAAATTCATGAAGGAAGAAAAAGAATAGATATTACATTTGATAATGCAGCTAAGACAGGTATTTTCTACAGATTATCAGAAAATTTTAGAATTCCATGTCCCTATATATTTATTGAATGTAAAAATTATAGTCGAGATATAGTAAATCCTGAACTTGATCAAATTGGTGGTCGATTTTCAGTAAACAGAGGGCAAGTTGGTTTTATCATTTGCAGGCACATAGACAATTTTCAATTATTTATGACTAGATGTAAAGATACTTATAGAGATGGTAGAGGTTTAATTATTCCGCTTGTGGACAATGACATTATACAGCTCTTACAAAATTACGATAATTGGGATACCGGATATACTGAAAAAATTTTAACAGAACGAATTAGAGAAATAACGATAAATTAAATCGAAAATAAAATAAATGAATAATTTTTATCAAGAATTTACAATACATCCAGTTGGACAAGGATTATTTTATAGTGGTATCATTAAATTTCAAAATAGAACAAAATTTAGAATGGTTTTTGATTGCGGAAGCTTAACAAAAGGCGCATGTCAAGATGAAGTAAAACTATATAAAGATGCTCAATTTATTACAGACAATGTTATTGATTTATTAGTTATTTCTCATTTTGATGCAGATCATGTTAACCAAATTGGTAATCTCTTAAATGGAAATGTAAAGATAAAAAAATTAATCATGCCATTTTTAAGCTTTGAAGAAAGGTTATTTCTTGTAATGAAACATTTAAATTTCAACAATGGTTTTAGTAATAATGATGATTTTGTTATTCATTTTCTAATAGATCCATTAGGAACTATTTCTGAAAACTTAGATGATGATTCTGAAGTTCTATTGATCGATAATGGTCCTGATTCCCCCATCAATTCAGACATGGAGGATCATTTTACCGAAGATATAAACAAGGATAGTAATGAAAAACGATTTGAAATTAAATTTGTAAACGAAAAAAAAGAAATTATAACCGAAGAAAATATTTTTAAATCTTCAATAACAAAAAAAACATTTAAAATAAGTGATTCCGAAAAAGGTCTATTATTTAGTAATAGGATTAAATTAATGGAATTCATATTTTATAAAAAAACAATTTCCGATGATCAAAATGTTTTTTATAATGAAATCGCAAATATTTTTTACCTTAAACATGACATCGATACATCATTACCACGTGATTTATTATTAAAGAAAGTAGTCGATGAAATTAAAAAAATAAAATCTGCTACAAGAATAAAAGGAATTTTTAATGAAGCAAAAAAAGCGACATCAATTAAATTATTTAAAAATATAAATGTAAATGATTTAAATACAACAGCGCTTTGTATGCTGCATAATAATTTATTAGGTATAGCTAATCTTATGAATATTTCTTTTGAGGACTTAAAAAAAAATAATTACTGGAATTTAGGATGCAAAAAAATAATTATTCATAAATTTCTCGCATCTTCGAGAATTGAAATACCTGATTTAACTTGGTACAGGAGACTTCCTTTTAATAGAAATTTCGATGATTTCTCAAAATTTATTTATCCAAATGTATTATTAACCTCAGATTCGTTCTTGCTTTCAGAGGAACAAGTAACTTTATTTTATAATCATTATAAGAACTATTGGGATGCCTTCTGGTTATTCCAAATTCCACACCATGGATCTGATAAAAGTAGTGATGGAATTTTGCATGCCCATATCCCAAAACAATCAAAAAATTTTATAAACTATGGTATTGGAAATAGAGATAAGCATCCATCTTCAATTGTAATTGCTAGTCTTGTCACAACAGGAAATGCTTTTAAAACATATCCCATAAATCAATTTTCCGGTTTAAAATTTAATCTCTATGATTATTAATATAATCAAGGGCCTAGCAGACAAAAAATTTGTCTTTACTGCATAGGATTGTTTCTAGGATAGGTTTGTCGTTTTTGTGTTTTAGTAAATCACCAACTGCCGAGTAATAAAAGTTCATTTTGCCTGCATATTCTGGCATAAAATCACCTTTTTTCAAATCGATAACAACAAAACAACGCATTTTGAGATGGTAAAAAAGCAGGTCGAGCTGAAAATCTTTGTCGCTGATTTCTAGTTTGTATTGTCGGCCTATAAAGGCAAAACCAGCACCCAATTCCAGTAGAAATTTTCCAACGTGTTTTACGAGTTCCAACTCTAATTCTCTTTCAGAAAACTCAGTTGCGAGCGTAATAAAATCAAAAACATAACGATCTTTAAAGGTTTGCTTTGCCCAAAGTGAGTGAGAATTGGTAAATGTATTGTCGAAATTATGAACCAATGCACCTTGTCGTTCGTGAACTTTGCTTTTTATTTGTGCGACCAAAGTATCACGGCTCCAGCCATGCTCTAAGATTTGTTGCATATACCAATAACGCACAGGGAGGTCTTTTATTTTTTGAATTAATATAATGTGATGTGCCCAGCCAATTTTTGTAATTAATAGTTGATTAATAACTTCTAATTGCGCAACGGGTAGTTTCGTAATTGCATCATTTTCTAATTCGGCAACTGATAGTTGCCGAATTGAGTCGGTTTCCAATTTTGCAACGGGCAGTTGCAAAATTGTGTTTGTTTCTAATTCCGACACAGGTAGTGGCGAAATTGATGGATTTTTTAATTAGGAAAGGATCGTTTCCTAATTGAAATTACCTTTTAAAATTCATTGAATTCCCCCTACTCCTCATACATCTCCATCCACAACCTGGTCTCTTCCAAATCCAGTTCCTTCTCAATCTTCCTGAAAATCTCCTCATTAACAGAACCCGATTTATGCATCGATTCTAGTTTGTTGCGTTCCACATTCAAAAGATCGATTTGAAGTTTGGTGAAGTCGTTGAAAATCTCGCCGCCCATTATATTTCCTTTTCCGAAGAAATTGGCTGGAAGTTCGGTTTTTTGGAGGCGGTTGAATTTTACCTCGTATTTGCTTTTGATGTTGTGGAGCAAGTCATCGTTGAGTAACGAGAAATTATCTTCGATATGGGTGATGGTTTGCGAAACGATGATGTTTCTTATCTCGTATTCTTCGGCGATGATGGAGTACTTTTCGATTTTTAGTTTTTTAATCAGCCAAGGCAATGTCAGTCCCTGAATGACCAAAGTCGAAAGGATCACACAAAACACCAGATAAATGATGAGGTTTCGTAATGGGAAAGCCTCCGTTTCGTTCATCATTAGCGGAAGCGCCAAAGCAGCCGCCATCGACACCACGCCACGCATTCCTGACCAGCCGAAAACAATCATGTTCCGGAAATCGAATTCTTCCTGCAAACGGATTTTTTTACTGATATATCTTGGCAGCAATGTCGCCGGAATCACCCATAAAAAACGCACCAAAATCACCACCAAACTTACCGAAGCGCCCCAAATAAACAAAGACCAACCGGAGTAATCCCCGATTCCCAACATAATTTGTCGCAATTGCAATCCTATTAAGATGAAGATCAATCCGTTTAGGATATTGGTTAGAACACTCCAAATTGTTCCCGTCATGATTCGGCTTTCGTGCGTGAAAATCGTTCCTGATCTCGCCGAAAGAAAAAGTCCGGTTGCTACTACGGCCAAAACTCCCGAAGCTTCAAAATGTTCGGCAATCAAATACGAAGCAAAAGGCGTTAATAAAGTTAAAGTCGCTTCGATCACCTCATCGCAGACAAACTTTTTATGAATAAAACTCATGATATAGCCTACGCCCAAACCTATACCGATTCCTAAAACCGACATGATAACAAAATTCAGTCCGGCTTGCCAGAGTACAAAATTTCCGGCGGTAATAGCGGTCAAAGCATATTTGTAAGCGACAAGTCCACTCGCATCATTCACCAGACTTTCGCCTTCGAGAATTGCAATTAATCTTGGGTGCAATCCCAACCCTTTTGTAATAGAAGTAGCCGAAACCGCATCAGGAGGCGAAACAATTGCTCCCAGTAAAAAAGCTAACGGCCAGGAGATATCATCTATCAGCATATGTGCCGCCACAGCCACGGCCACAGTGGTAAAAAGTACCAAACCTACAGCCGCCAACGTAATTGGTCTTATAGTTTGTTTAAAATCTGACCAGCTCGTGTACCACGCCGCGTGATACAAAAGCGGCGGTAAGAAGACTATAAACACCACTTCGGGACTTAAAGCAATGACCGGAAGCCCCGGAATTACACTAATGATTACGCCGCAAAGTACCAGCACAATCGGAATGGGGAAATTGTATTTTTTACTGATGAGGCTCAAAAAAGCAACACCAAATAGTAACATGATAATTACGGTAATATTTT
>Ga0247805_1001367_pt1 | contig 11740 bp, 10 predicted proteins | sample UWRJL044104R1_FD_180930 | JGI IMG/M metagenome (GOLD analysis project Ga0247805, IMG submission 180930) | Plant litter microbial communities from Arlington Agricultural Research Station in Wisconsin, United States - UWRJ-L044-104R-1 | ecosystem: Environmental > Terrestrial > Plant litter >...
ATAATCGACCTCACTGCTGCCGATCACCCGCGCCGCAGGCTGACTGACCGGAACGCTGGCGTCGACAATACCGTCATCACTCGAACCGTCCAGGCTTGAAGAACTGCCGCTGGTGCCGGAACCGCGCTGGCTGTTACTGGCCTGTTCCTGAGCTTGCTGCTGCTGTTGCCAACCGCGATTCTGATCAGACACGTTGACGTCCACCTGACCCAGCCCTTGTTGGCTGAACGACTCTCGCAGGCGTGACATCTGGCTCTCCAGCGCTTCACGCACGCCCACATGAGCACTCATGAAGGTGACCTGGGTCTGCTGATCCGTCGCCATGTTGACGCGAATGTCCAGGCGACCGAGTTCGGCCGGCTCAAGCTGGATTTCCGCGGATTTCAGGTTTTGGCTCGACAAGTACATGACCCGATCGACAACCCCTTCACTCCAGCCGCTTTGATGCATGGCAAGTGGCTGATTGATCAGCGGAACGGTCGGCGTGAGGGCCGCTCGCGGCGCTTGCGCAGCCTGGCTCATTGCAGCAAGCCGGTCAGCGAAGTTATCCATGCGGGTATCACCGACGGCACTTTTGACATCCTTGAGCCCGTCATCGAGTAAGCCACTGAAAGATTTGTCGCTGCTTTCCGTGCTGGCTTCATCCGTGGGCAGTTGATCGGCCAGGGCCGTCAGGTTATTGGCGATGTTCTGCGCGGAGTCGGCGGAATCGTTGCCGCCGGACTTGCCGGTCTTGTCTGCATGGTTGCTGCCATTGGCTTGCTGGGCGGCCTGAGCCTTGGCGCTGGCGTTCTCCAGGGCAAACTGCAGGGCGGGCAAGCCGGCCAGCGGATCTGCCTCGGGGTCGAATGACGCATCATCTGCCACATCAGTGCCGGGCACGAGCGCTGCCGAAGGGGTTGCAGCCGAGGCCGCGAGCATTGCGACGGGGGCCGAAGGAAGCGCTGCGGCATCAACAACCGGTGCATCGCCCACCGGCACGACAGCAGGCTGGACCATGGCCTGCAACGCCGGGTCAAGTGCCGGGTCCAGGGCTACTTCAGGTGCAGGCGTTTCCACCGGCAAGGCGGCAACTGCTTCTTCGGCGGCCTTGGCGTCCTTGTCACTGGCGTCAGCAGCAGCGGCAGCGTCGGCAGGCAAGGTATTGCCGCTATCGGCAACCGTCGTCTGATCCACGGCGGCAGCGTCTTTGGCTGCCGGGTCTTTCGCCGTAACGTCCTTATCCTTGGCGGGGACCGTCTTGTCCCGCGCGGACTTGGCCGGCACGTCATTGTTGGCGGCGGATTTAGCCTGCGCCTGCTTGGCGTAGACGTCGGAGAAGCTCGAACTGTCGTCCTTGCCGTTGTCAGCCGCCTTGGCCACGCTATTGGCAGCGTTGGTCTTGGACGCCGCCATCGGGGTGGTCTGAAGGAGTGGATTAGAGGCAAGGGGCATGTCGGTCTCCGCATGAATCGCTGGTTGCGAGCGTATTACCAAATGCTGGAGCAAGATACGGGCCAGTTTATGGCAGGACACCATGCAATTGACGCTCGACGTCGATTAGCCGCCGTACGGTCACGTATTCGAGATCGATGCTGGCGAGCAAGTCTTCAAGGCCTGAAACCTCTTCGCGACGGCTGCGCTCTTCAAGCTCGCGACACAGGTCCGCGAGATGCAGCGCTCCCATGTTGCCGCTGCTGCCTTTGAAACTGTGGGCCATCAGGCTCAATTCCTGAAGGTCGAAGGCGCCAGTGCCTGCGGCATATCCCTGCAGCATATGCTGCAACCGCGCGATGCGTTGTTCCGAGTCATCCAGGAATACGTCGAGCAATGTTGGATATTCATCCTCCATGATCTCCTGCAACGTATTCAATACGCTGTAATCCAAATGAATAGCCGACACTTGTTCACTCCTTGATCAAGAACCTTGAATCGCCGCCGCTCAACGCAAGTCGCTTCGAATGACGAAACACCCAGGGATTATGCCATTCCCTCCCAGGAAAACTCCACGCTGGCAATACGACCGTCCCGGGACCAGGACGCTTGCTCGGTCAACTGGCGGACCAGCCCGAGACCGCGACCGTACAACTCATTGCCCACCAGGGGCAACGCGAGAATTGTATCAGCGTCGAATCCGGTGCCGCTGTCTTCGACCTGCAGCGTAAGCCGCCCTCCCCGTTCAGCCGGAACAACCCGTAAATGCACGCGAATGAAGCCCTCTTCAAGCTGGACCAGGCGTTCGCCCCGCTCCCGATAATAGCGGGCAAAACCTGTCGCATCTCTTTTGAGCCTCGAATCCAGGCCGAGAACGCCGTGCTCAAGGGCATTGCTGTACAGCTCGGAAAGCACGCTATACAACGCGCCGCTCTGGCTGCGTAAACCATGCACCTCAAGCAGCAGTTGCAGCAGATAAGGCAGCGGATTGAAGCGCTTGAGCGTCGAGGCGCGAAATTCGAAGGTCGCCGACCAGTCCAGCGGGCTCGATGCGCCACTGTCGGAATAGGTGACCGTTTGCGGCCCCAGCGTCGCCTGATCGACCGTGGTGATCTCCACCATACTGACGTCATCCCGCGCCTGCCCGCCGAAAGCGGTCAATGCCTGCTGGATCTCGCCGATCAGCAAATGCGGCTGGCGATTGGCTTCGAATACCTCATGCAGACGCTGGGTGCCAAACAGACGGTCCTCGCTGTCGTTGGTGTCGATGACACCGTCCGACAGCAGGAAGATCCGGTCGCCGGTGGCAATCGGGTAAACCTCGGTCTTGTCATCGAAGTCACCGGCGTCCAGCACACCCAACGGCAGGTGCCGTGACACCAGCGGCGTACGCTCGCCACTTTCGGTATGCAGCAAATAGCCGTCCGGCAGCCCGCCATTCCAGACTTCGACGTGGCGCTGCTGAAAGTTGATGCACACCAGCGTCGCGCAGCAAAACATGTCTACCGGCAGGATGCGTTTGAGCTTGGCATTCATCTCGCGCAGGGTTTCGGCAAGCCCGAAGCCCTTGGCGGTCATGCCGTAGAACACTTCAGCCAACGGCATCGCGCCCACCGCAGCCGGCAAGCCGTGGCCGGTGAAATCCCCGAGCAACAGATGCATGTGCCCGGCGGGCGTGTAGGTGGCGAGCAGCAGATCACCGTTGAATAGCGCATAAGGCGATTGCAGATAGCGAATATTGGGCGCGTCCAGGCAACCGGAATGAGCGACCTGATCGAACACTTCCTTGGCGACTCGCTGTTCGTTAAGCAGGTATTCGTGATGGCGGGAAATGAGATCGCGCTGTTGCAGGACCGTTTCCTGCAACACTCGCAGACGATTCATGGCGTTGATCTTTGCCGTCAGCACCACCTGGTTGTAGGGCTTGGCAATGAAATCGTCGCCGCCGGCATCCAGGCAGCGGGCCAGTGCTTCGCCCTCGGTCATCGAGGTCAGGAAAATGATCGGCACCAGCGACTCGCCGGCTATTTGCTTGATCCGCCGCGCCGCCTCGAAACCGTCCATGACCGGCATGACCGCATCCATCAATACCAGTTGCGGACGCCCGGATTCAAAAAGCTCGACGGCCTCGACACCGTTGCTGGCGCACAGGACGGTGTGGCCCTGGCGACTGATGATGGTCGACAGCAGATAGCGATCAGTCGTGTTGTCGTCGGCAATCAGGATGCACAGGCTTTCCGTTGGAGGCAGCACAGGCTCAGCCTATCTTGAACAATTTCGAGAAATTGGAGATCGTCAGGATCTTGATCACGTCAGAGCTGCAATTGATCAACTCTATCTGTGATCGCTCGCCGCCAGCATGATCACGCAGCAGCAACAGCATCCCCAACGCGGAGCTGTCCAGGTAATTGGTGCCCTTCAGATCGACGACATAACTGCACCCTTTGGGCAGACTTTCGTAGGCGTTACGAAAGTCCTGATGAGAAGCGAAATCGAAGCGACCGGTGATAAAGATGGTCAGCTGCTGTGCGTTTTGAGAGAACTCGGAGGTTACCGACATAGGGGAAATTCCTCAGTGGGGTCTTCGTAACGTAACGAAGGTGTAACACCGCCCGTCAGCGACAGCAAACCGGACTTATATCGCGACAGGTGAATCATCAGGCGAGGTAGCCAGAACAGCCTAGAACGGCTCGTGTCGCGGCAACCGCTGGGACAATTCATCGAGTAGTTTTTGTTCACGCTTATCTTCAAGCTTGCGTGCCTCATCCACGTACCGCTGGACCAGCTTGCGCAACCCCTCAACCCGCGCGTACGCCTGCTGCCAGGTGCCCCGCGCCTGATTCAGGTTGTTTTGATGCCACTCCAGGCTTTTGCGCTGTTGACCGACCGCAGTTTCAAGTTGATTGAGAAAGCGTTGATAGTTCATCAGCCATTGCCCGGAAACGCCAGTGCCACCTTTGTCGATCCACTGCTGCTGATAGCTGAGACGAAACTGCTCCAACTCGTCGAGCTTGCCTTCTGCCAGGCGAACCTGACCTTGAAAGTGCCCCAATCGTTGCGCCGCCGCGCGTTCGGCGGATTCGGCCATGTCCACCACGGGCGCCAGACGCTCGGCGCGACTCTTGGCCATGGTCTATCAGCCGCCCGCTGCCGGATTGAAGACTGCCGCGAGCCGCGCGCTGCTCTCCTGCATGCTTTCGTTGTCATTCAAACCCTGACGCAGATAACGCACCAACGCCGGCTGCAGGGCAATGGCCATATCGGTTTCCCGATCGCCACCGGCCACGTACGCACCGACGCTGATCAAATCCCGGCTTTGCTGGTAGCGCGACCACAACTGCTTGAAATGCTGGGCCTGCCCCATGTGTTCAGGGCTGACCACCGAAGGCATGACCCGGCTGATCGAAGCCTCGATGTCGATGGCCGGGTAATGCCCTTCTTCGGCCAGACGTCGCGACAAAACGATGTGCCCGTCAAGCACGCCCCGCGCCGAGTCGGCAATCGGGTCCTGCTGGTCATCGCCTTCGGAGAGCACCGTATAAAAAGCCGTGATCGAGCCGCCGCCGGCTTCGGCGTTACCGGCGCGCTCGACCAGCTTGGGCAGCTTGGCGAACACCGACGGCGGATAGCCTTTGGTCGCTGGCGGCTCGCCAATCGCCAGGGCAATTTCCCGCTGGGCCTGGGCGAAACGGGTCAGGGAATCCATCAGCAACAGGACATTCTTGCCCTTGTCGCGAAAGTATTCGGCGATGCGCGTGCAATACATGGCCGCGCGCAAACGCATCAGCGGCGCGTCATCCGCAGGGGAAGCCACCACCACGGAACGCTTGAGGCCTTCTTCACCGAGACTGTGCTCGATGAATTCCTTGACCTCACGACCCCGCTCACCGATCAGGCCGACGACAATGATGTCCGCCTCGGTAAAGCGCGTCATCATCCCCAGCAATACGCTCTTGCCCACGCCGGTACCGGCGAACAGGCCAAGGCGCTGACCGCGCCCGACTGTCAATAATCCGTTGATGCAGCGAATACCCACGTCCAGCGGCTGACTGATCGGGTTGCGCTTGAGCGGGTTGATGGTCGGGCCGTCCATCGGCACCCAGTCTTCAGCCTTCATGCCGCCCTTGCCGTCCAGCGCCCGACCCGCGCCATCGAGCACGCGCCCGAGCATGGCCATGCCCATGGGCAGGCGACCGGTATCGGCCAGCGGTACGACCCGCGCACCTGGGGCGATACCCGCCACGCTGCCGACCGGCATCAGAAATACTTTGCCGCCGGAAAAACCCATGACTTCCGCTTCGACTTCTACCGGCGAATGGCTGTCATCGTTGATCACCACGCACCGACTGCCCATGGCAGCCCGCAACCCTTCAGCTTCGAGGGTCAGGCCAACCATGCGCAACAAACGGCCTTCCACAACGGGCTGGACCGGCAGATCAATGGCTTCGGCGTAAGTATCCAGACGCTTGCCGAAGCTGGTGCGATCAAGGCGCATCGGGCTTCTCGCTGTCGGGGCTTTCGGTGTCAGGATTGACGACTTTAGAGGCAGTCAAGGCCTGCTCAAGATCGATGCTCAGATCCGCCGCAGCCGGATGCAGCGCCTGCTCGTGCATCTGGTCGTACATCTTGGCCATGGCCAGGGAAATACGTGTCTCGATGCTGGCGTCGATCCGGCTGTGCTCGGTCTCGATCCGGCAACCACCGGCTTGCAAGCTGTCATCTTCCAGGATGCGCCAGGTTTCCTCATGGCGCTCGCGCAGCGCCTTGACCTGGGCGAAGTCCTGCGGATTGATGAAGATGCGTACGTTTTGCGCGCCCATCGGCAACAGTTTCAGCGCATCGCGCAGGACATTGCCGATCTGCCTGGAATCGGTGGTCAGCTCACGCTGAATGACTTTGCGGGCAATATGCTCGACCAGCAGCACCACGCCCCTTTCGATTTGCGTGTCCTGATCGGCAATTGGATCGAACAAGTGCGCCATCAGCTGTTCGAGGCTGGCAAGCTTGGCCGCCAGGGCGACTTCAGCTTCCTGACGGACCTTGAGTTGGGTGCTGTGAAAGCCTTCTTTTTCACCGGTCGCAAAGCCTTCGTTGTAGGCCTCCTGACGAATGCTTTCGAGTTCTTCAAGGGTCAGCGGCTGGACTTCATCCAGCGGCACTTCTTCCATCTCGGCCGGCTCGTCTTCAACCGGCAAAACCTCAGGTTCAGGTTCGGGCTCTTGCTGCGGGTCGAAACTCGGCAGGGCAAATACGTCGTAACCACCGACGTCTTTGGCGCGAATAAGCTCGCTGGCCGGTTCTTTGCTGGAGCTGGACATTAAAAGACCTTAAATCATTTCCTCGCCACCTTTGCCGCCGAGCACAATCTCCCCGGCCTCGGCCATACGGCGCGCAATGGTGAGGATTTCTTTTTGTGCGGTTTCCACGTCGCTGACGCGAACCGGCCCTTTGGCTTCCAGATCGTCGCGCAACAGTTCGGCAGCGCGTTTGGACATGTTCTTGAAAATCTTTTCCTTGATGGCCTCGTCCGAGCCTTTGAGGGCCAGCACCAGCACATCCGAAGAGACTTCGCGCAGCAGCGCCTGGATGCCACGGTCGTCCACGTCCGCCAGGTTGTTGAAGACGAACATGAGGTCTTCGATCTGCACCGAGAGGTCTTCGTCGACTTCGCGGATCGAATCCATGAGCGTGCCTTCCATGGAGCTGTCGAGGAAGTTCATGATGTCCGCAGCACGCTTGATACCGCCCAGCGTGGTACGTGAAGTATTGGCATTGCCGGAGAACTGCTTCTCCAGAATCTGGTTCAATTCTTTCAGTGCGGCCGGTTGCACGGTGTTCAGCGAAGATACGCGCAGGATGATGTCCAGACGCACCTTGTGGTCAAAATGCCCGAGCACTTCGCCCGCCTGATCGGCGTCGAGGTAGGCCACGACGATAGCCTGGATCTGCGGGTGCTCGAAGCGAATCACGTCGGCAACCGCGCGCGGTTCCATCCATTTCAGGCTGTCCAGGCCGCTGGTATTGCCACCCAGCAGAATGCGGTCGATCAGGCCGTTGGCTTTGTCCTCGCCCAGCGCCTGCGTCAGCATCTTGCGGATATAGCCGTCAGAACCCACCCCGAGGCTGGTCTGATCGCCGACGATCTCGACGAACTCGGTCATGACTTCTTCGACCTGCTCGCGATGCACATTGCGCATCTGCGCCATGGCCACGCCCACGCGCTGGACTTCCTTGGGGCCCATGTGACGCAGCACTTGCGCCGCATCGGTTTCACCCAGGGACAGCAGCAGGACGGCCGCTTTCTCGACTTTGCTCAGCTTGGCTACGACGGCTCGATCACTCATCAGTGTTAATCCACTCTTTCACGACCTGGGCCACTCGACCCGGATCTTCGGCCACCAGGCTCTTGATTGCGTTCAGCTGTGCGTCATAACCCTCGGTCGGGCTAGGCAACAGAATGCTCTGCGGGCCGCCAAGGCTGACACGGTCGTTGGACAATTCGTCCCCGCCGCCCATGCCACCCATGCCGCCCATATCGTCGTCGAAACCGGCCAGCTGCTTGCTCTTGCCGTTGGTGATGTTGTTGAGCACCGGGCGCAACACGCCAAACACCAGCACCAGGATGAAAATCACGCCCATGGCTTGTTTGACGATGTCCCAGAACCATGGCTGCGAGTAGAACGGGATATCCGGAATCGTTTCGCCGCGCTCGGCGGAAAACGGCACGTTGACCACGCTTACCGTGTCGCCACGGCTGGCGTCGAAGCCGACCGCGTTCTGCACCAGACGGGTAAAGCGATTCAGATCCTCGGCACTCCAGGGGCTGCGCGTGGTTTCGCCATTGGCCGCATTGACCTTGACCTGATCATCGACCACCACCGCAACCGACAACCGGGTCAAACGACCTTGCTGCTGCTTGGTGTGACTGATGGAGCGATCAAGCTCGAAGTTCTTGGTCGACTGCACACGTTTGTCCGCCGGATAAGGCGCCAAGGCAGGCTGGCCGGTGGCCGGGTCCATGATCTGCTGACCGTTGGCATCGAGCAGCGGCTGACCCGGCGCAATCGCAGCGGCCGCGCCACCTGCGGCACCACCCGTGGTTTGCGGAGCGGTGGCCGGACCTGGAGGCTGATTACTCAGCGCACCGGGTACACCCTGGGCGCCACTGCTGGTGGAGCGCTGTTCGTTGACCGACTGCTCGCTGCGCAAGGCCGGCTGATCCGGATTGAAACTTTCAGCGGTCGATTCCACCGCGCTGAAATCCACGTTGGCGGAAACTTCAGCCTTGTAGCGATCATTGCCCAGGATCGGCTGCAGAATATTCTGCACCCGTTGGGTGAGCATGCCTTCCATGCGACGGCTGTAGTCGAACTGCTTGCCGGCCATGGTCAATTCAGAGTTTTCGGCCTGATCGGAAAGCAGATTGCCCTTCTGATCAACGACGGTGATTTGCGACTTGTTCAACTCGGGGACGCTGGTTGCCACCAGATTGATGATCGCCACCACCTGGCTTGGCTCAAGCGAACGACCGGCGTACAGCTCGACCAGAATCGAAGCACTGGGCTTGCGGTCATCACGCACGAAGACCGAACTTTTCGGGATCGCCAGGTGCACGCGGGCACCCTTGACGTTATTGAGCGCAGAAATCGTGCGCGCCAGTTCGCCTTCCAGACCACGGCGATAGCGCGTGGCTTCCATGAACTGGCTGGTCCCCAGCCCTTGATCCTTGTCGAGAATCTCGAAACCGACGTTGGCGTCCTGCTGCACCACGCCAGCCGATGCCAGCTGGATGCGCGCCCGCTGCACGTCATCGGCCTTGACCAATAACGCACCGGAGTTGGGCTCCACGGTGTAGGCAATGTTGGCCGCCGTCAGCGTGTCCATGACCTGCTTGGCGTCGAGCCCGGCAAGACTTCCGTACAACGGACGGTAATCGGGCTGCTGCGACCAGAGCACCACGGCGAAGCCAATCGCCACACTGGCGGCGAGACCGACCATAAGGCCGACCTGACGCAGCATGGGCATCTCGGAAAGATTGTCCAGGAAAGCCAGACCGAACACGGGCGACTTCCCCGCTGGGGCGTCTGCCTTGGCCGGAACGCTATCGGCGAGTGTTTCTGCCATGACTCAATATGTCCTTAAACCGGCATCTGCATGATGTCTTGATATGCCTGAACCAGTTTGTTACGAACCTGAGTCAGCGCCTGAAAGGACACGGCGGCTTTTTGTGAGGAAATCATCACGTCGGTGAGGTCGACGCCGCTCTTGCCGATTTCGAAGGCACTGGCCAATTGACTGGACGCCTGCTGGGTGTCGGCAACCTTGTTGACGGCCTGACCAAGCATGTCGGCAAAGCTGCTGGAGCCGACTTCCGGCGTGGCGGCAGCCTTCGGGGCGGCCATGGCATCCATTTGCATGGAGCGCATATCCAACATCAAGCGATTAAATTCAACACCTTGGCTCATGGAAATATCTCTCGTGAGGGCCGCAAATTTTTGACACTGATTCAGCGGTCATGGATGTCAAAGCAACAAGGGTGCCAGCTAGATGGCAGCCAATGGCCATTAGTGCACTTCAGGCAGATTATTGACCGGGCAGTCACCCCTCGCAAATCCATGAGCCAGGGCGTTGAATCCGTCGGCTGATCAGGGCAAAACCCCCGGCTACGCGGGGTTTCGGCGATGCAGATACGGTGAACGTCTTTTGTAGCCTGGAGGTTACGTCGCGAATAAATGACCTTCGACATCCATACCGGCATCGCGCATCTGCGCTAATTTGTAGCGCAACGTACGTGGGCTGATACCTAACCGCTCGGCAGCCTCCTTGCGACGACCGCGCTCGGCACGCAGGGTGTCAATAATCATCTGAAATTCGCGCCGGCGCAGATCGTCGCCCAACGCGCTGCCCCCGTCACTTACGCCCCCGTCGGCAGGTGCAGGCGCTTGGGCCACTGGCAACAACGGCGCAGCGACGCCCGCCGCAGCCACGTTCAGCGCTGGCAGCGGCGCGCAGGAGACGGGCCCGGCAAGGCAGAAATCTGCCGCTTCAATGACGCCGCCCTGTTGCAGAATCAGCGCGCGCTGCACTGCGTTGTCCAGTTCGCGGACATTGCCGGGCCAGGCATAACTCACCAGACACGCTTGCGCCTGAGCCGATAAACGCACCGCCGCATGTTTCATTTTATTGACGTGCTTGGCTAGTAAACGCTCGGCCAGCGGCAGAATATCGGCGGTTCGCTGGCGCAGGGGTTGCCAGGCCAGCGGAAATACTGATAACCGATAAAACAGATCTTCACGGAACCGACCGGCGGCGACTTCCCCTGCCAGATCACGGTTAGTCGTTGCCAACACTCGAATATCCAGAGTGATGGGCTTGCGCGCACCTACCCGCTCGACTTCACGCTCCTGCAGCACACGCAGCAGTTTCGCCTGAAGGTTCATGGGCATTTCGGAAATTTCATCCAGCAGGATAGTGCCGCCGTCGGCCTGCTCGAATTTGCCGGCCTGAGCAGCGATAGCGCCGGTGAACGAGCCTTTTTCATGGCCGAACAACGTGGCTTCGAGCATGTTGTCCGGGATCGCCGCACAGTTGATGGCGATGAAAGGCTTGTCGGCTCGGGGCGAATGCTGGTGAATGAAACGCGCCAGCACTTCCTTGCCGGTGCCAGATTCGCCGGATATCAGCACCGTGGAATCACTTTTCGCCACGCGACTGGCCAGGTTCAGCAGCTGCGCGCTGGCCGGCTCGACCGCGATCGGCCCATCGCCATCATCCGGTCCGGGAAGTCCCAGCGCATGCCGGGCAACCAATGCCAGCATCGCCTTGGGCTCGAACGGTTTGACCAGATAATCCGCCGCACCCTGGCGCATCGCATCCACGGCGCGCTCGACCGCGCCATGGGCGGTCATCAGCAGCACCGGCAATTGCGGCTGACGCGCGCGCAGCAGGCCGAGCAACTGATGACCGTCCATGCCTGGCATATTGACGTCACTGATCACCAGGCTGAACGGCTCAGCCGCCACAGCGACCAACGCATCTTCAGCCGACCCGACGGCGTGATACTCATGCCCGGCCAATTCCAGGGTTTCCCCCAGCGCTTCGCGCAACGCACGGTCGTCTTCGACCAACAGCACCTTGATTGCCATCAGTTATTATCCGCGACGCTGGATGGCGCACTCATCAATGGCAACGTGACCATCGCGCAAGTACCACGCCCGACCCGAGAGGCGTACTGAACGGCGCCGCGATGGGCGCGGGTGACCGCGGTCACCACCGCCAGCCCCAGGCCGGTGCCGGTGGTCTTGGTGGTGAAAAAGGGCTCGCCGAT
>Ga0247805_1001368_pt1 | contig 11736 bp, 6 predicted proteins | sample UWRJL044104R1_FD_180930 | JGI IMG/M metagenome (GOLD analysis project Ga0247805, IMG submission 180930) | Plant litter microbial communities from Arlington Agricultural Research Station in Wisconsin, United States - UWRJ-L044-104R-1 | ecosystem: Environmental > Terrestrial > Plant litter >...
TGTGTGTCACCAATCCTTGCTGCCTGAAGTAAATTATCTGTTAAATTTCCCATGATAAAGATTTAATTAGGCTGGAACATCTGGTTTTTTCTCCCTTTCCCAGAACCTGTGCTGGGACACTGCATTAAGAAATTTCTGTACAGGTTGATTTGTGATAACACCGGCAGGCTTACCATTACTTCCATCTGGCAGTAATTGGCTAATCCATTCAGTCCCTTCGGCCTGCGATCCGATAGCTTTACAGTGCTTGAATGCTTCCACTACAAAATGCTGTGCATCTGCTTCCGCCTTGATAGCATTTACGCTTAATTTTCCACCAGGTATATATACTGCGTCAAATAATACCGATGCAGTAGTTAGAAATGTAAAATCTACCTTATGAATTACGCCTTTGTCATCTTTAATATGACCGTTGTGAGTAGCAACTATCTTAGCCTGAGCGGAACCCGCCTGAGCAGCTTTAATCAGCTCTTGTAATTGCTCACTATTTACACCATCAGTAGCCAAAACTGCAATTTGTCTGCTTTTTATGGTGTCTTTTATTGTGTTTTCCATACTTAGGGCAGCAGATACTTTAATCTTACTCGATCCCGTTTTGCTTTCATAGTCTTCTTGTGATGCATCTGCAGGTACACTATGATTAATAGGTTTTTCTGGGCCTGAAGGCACTTCCAGACCGAGTGCTTCAGCTACTTTTGAAGCCAGTTCTAAATCTACTTGTGTAAGGATACCCACCATTCTTTTCCGTATTTCCTCTCTTTCCACTTTACCAAGTTCGAAACGAAGGGCATCAGTCAAATGATTTTTTTCAGCTTCAGACTGGCTGTTGTAAAATAACTTAGCCTGACTGAAATGATCTCGGAAACTTTCACTTCGCGCTCTTATTTTGCGGGCATCTATTCGTTCTTCATACGAACTGAAACCGCCATCTGCAACTTTAGCCTGCGCCGGATAGTTTTCCGATATACTATTAGGTTCATAGCTGGTTTTACTGGTATTAATGGTTTGGCGCATATGGCCATCCCGCTGATTATTATGAACACCGTTTATAGGCCTGTTTATTGGGATTTCATGGAAATTTGGGCTGCCTAAACGTGAAAGTTGTGTGTCGGTGTAGGAAAATAAACGACCTTGTAAGAGTGGGTCGTTGGTGAAATCAATGCCTGGTACAATATGTCCCGGGTGAAAAGCAACCTGTTCGGTCTCCGCAAAGAAATTATCCGGATTTCTATTTAAAGTCATCTTTCCGACTGGAATTACAGGAACGAGTTCTTCAGGAATTAATTTTGTCGGATCCAGTATGTCAAAATCAAATTTATGTTCATCCTCTTCAGATATAATCTGTAAGCCTAGTTCCCACTCTGGAAAAGCCCCACTTTCTATCGCGTCCCACAGATCTCGGCGGTGAAAGTCTGGATCATTGCCTGAAATCTTTTTTGCTTCGTCCCAAACCACAGAATGTACACCTAATAAAGGTTTCCAGTGGAATTTAACGAATGAAGATGCGCCGGCTTCGTTAATTAGTCTGAAGGTATGGACGCCGAATCCTTCCATCATTCTAAGACTTCTTGGTATAGCACGGTCCGACATTAACCACATTACCATATGTGTGGATTCGGGCATTAAGGAAATAAAGTCCCAGAAAGTATCATGAGCGGACGCTGCTTGAGGTATCTCATTGTGTGGTTCTGGTTTAACAGCATGGATCAGGTCGGGAAATTTGATTGCATCCTGTATGAAGAATACAGGCATATTATTTCCTACAAAATCATAAATTCCCTCTTCTGTATAAAATTTAACGGAAAACCCACGGACATCTCTGGCCAGATCTGTCGAACCTCTGGAGCCTGCGACAGTAGAAAACCTGACAAATACCGGTGTCTTACGAGAGGTATCTGTTAGAAATCCGGCTTTTGTATAGTTTTGTTGTGATTCATAGAGCTCAAAAATTCCATGTGCACCTGATCCTCTTGCATGGACAATCCGCTCCGGGATCCTTTCATGATCGAAATGCGTAATTTTCTCACGCATGATAAAGTCTTCCAGTAAAGTCGGGCCTCTTTCGCCGGCTTTCAAAGAATTCTGATTGTCATTAATCTTTAAGCCCTGGTTCGTACTTAGGTGCTCTTGATCACCGTTTTCCGAGAAGGGTTGCAGTTTATCAACTTTTTCATTTTGACTGTTTTTTTTATCATTTTCTTTCATGACCGAAGAGATTTGAGTTCAGCTGCTTAACAAAGCCATAACAAGGAATGTTTCAAATCTTTCAATATTATAATATGAATGGGACAGACGTTTGAAACTTATTTCAAAATTGAAACATTAGAGGAGTAATTATGTTAATGTGATGTCTACCGATGAAAAATAGTGAAGGGCCGGATTGCGTATGCAACCGGCCCTTCTTTTTGTGGATATCAACATGTTTTCCACAGGGAAATGTGGAAAACCCTAAATTGCTGAAATAGTATATTTTGATTTAAATTATTGGATCACTACACCATCTTCCCCAATTTTAATTGAAGCGGTTTCTTCTCCTTTTTTTGCATCTACCTGATAATAAGTCGGTTTATTTGCTTCCGTTATTTTGAAAGCCCCTGTGGGTGCCCAGTCTTTATACTGGTCTCCTGATAAGGTTGATTTTACTGCGTCTGGAAGCTCTTCAATTTTAACGGGAGTTTTAGTACTACTATCCTGCTGCGCAATAATAGCAACAGGTGTACTTACTTCTGATGCTTTAACTGTAGAAACTCCTGCAAACGCTAAAATGGCTGCACCTAAGATTAAATTTTTCATAATGGTAGTTTTTTATAGAATTCCTGTTTTTTGGTATGATTACTGTGTACAGGGCATCAATTGGTTAAAATGATTGTTGCTATGCCCAGCGTAGTGTTCATAATAATGCCTTGTTGCTAGAATTATAGTAAACGATTGATATTCAGTAGTTTAATTATTGCTCGTTTTGGAAGGTGGTGTAGATAAATTCCACACTTTGTCCATATAGGTAGCATTAAAATAACTTTCTGTGTTTCAGTAGGGTTACATCGATAAATTAGGGTTTAAATACCTGAAAAAAAACATTGAATTTGAAGTAGCAGAATTTCTAGAATTGTTTAGCTTTACAAAAATTTTTATAAAAGTATGTGTGGAATAGTAGGATATATAGGACATAGACAGGCTTGGACAGTGGTCCTGAAAGGCCTCAAGCGATTAGAATACCGTGGATATGATAGCGCAGGTATTGCATTAATTAACGAAGCCGGAGACTTAAATATTTACAAAAAAGCCGGTAAAGTTGTTGAACTTGAAAAATACAGTACAGATAAAGATAAATCTGGTACTATTGGAATGGGACATACCCGTTGGGCTACCCATGGTGAGCCTTCGGATAGGAATTCTCATCCACATATATCCAATAATGGTAGATTATCTATCATCCATAATGGAATTATAGAAAACTATTCAGTTCTTAAAGAAGAGCTGTTAACCAGGGGACATGAATTTAAAAGCGATACTGATACTGAAGTATTGATTCACCTGATAGAAGAAATTTATAAACTGGAAAATGTTGACTTGCTGGAAGCAGTTAGACTTGCTTTGCAGGAGGTGACTGGTGCTTACGCGATTGTAATAGTTGATCAGGATAATCCGGATCAGTTAATTGCTGCCCGTAAAGGAAGTCCAATGGTAATTGGTGTAGGCGAAGGTGAATATTTCATTGCATCAGATGCTTCTCCTATTATAGAGTACACTAAAAATGTAATCTATATGAACGACAACGAGATCGCTCTGGTAACCAGAGAGGAACTGTTGGTGAAAAGATTAGACAACGTGGTTCAGACACCCGTTATCCAGGAGCTTGAAATGAAACTTGACATGCTTGAGAAGGGCGGTTACGAACATTTCATGCTCAAAGAAATATATGAGCAAAGCAGATCAATCCGTGATTGTATGCGTGGACGTATCTACCCTAATGAGGGTTTGGTGCAGCTAGGTGGTATAAAGGAGTATGCTGATAAGCTTAAAAATATTGATAGAATTATTATCGTAGCATGTGGTACCTCATGGCATGCCGGTCTGGTTGGCGAGTATCTGATTGAAGAATATGCCCGCATACCGGTGGAAGTTGAATATGCTTCTGAATTCCGCTACCGTAATCCAATTATTACTGAGAAGGATGTCGTAATTGCAATTTCCCAGTCCGGTGAGACTGCAGATACGATGGCTGCTATAGAGATGGCTAAGGAAAAAGGAGCGACCATCTTCGGTGTTTGTAATGTAGTTGGGTCGTCTATTCCACGTTTGACTCATGCAGGGGTTTATACCCACGCCGGACCAGAAATTGGTGTTGCTTCTACAAAAGCATTTACTGCACAAGTAACGGTCTTGACGCTGATGGCGTTCTATATGGCTCAGCAAAAAGGTACTTTAACCCAGGCTAAATTAGTTGAATTACTAACTGAACTGGACTGCATTCCTGATAAGGTAGCGAAGGCCTTGGAATCAAACGCGCTTATAGAAGAAATTGCTGCTAAGTTCAAAGATTCCCGTAATTGTCTTTTCCTCGGACGTGGAAGTGGTTTCCCGGTAGCTCTTGAAGGTGCATTAAAACTGAAAGAGATCTCATATATCCATGCTGAAGGTTATCCTGCTGCAGAAATGAAACATGGTCCAATTGCTTTGATTGATGAAGAGATGCCAGTTGTAGTTATTGCAACGAAAAACTCTTCTTACGAAAAGGTAATTAGTAATATTCAAGAAGTAAAAGCCAGAAAGGGTATCGTTCTCGCTATTGTTACCGAAGGCGATACGGAAGTGCGTAAAATGGCTGATTACTGTATTGAAATTCCAGATTCAAGTGAAGCATTTTTACCTCTGCTAGCTACAATTCCATTACAGTTATTGTCTTATCACATTGCATTGATGAGAGGTTGTAATGTAGATCAGCCGAGAAATCTGGCTAAATCTGTTACCGTAGAATAGTATAGCTAATCTAAATTTTTAAAGAGGTCGCATCATTGATAAAATGATCGACCTCTTTTTTTTTCACAATTAGTGCTTCAGGCCATAGCGATGTTTGAACTTAAGAGCTGCCTGACCTTAACCATGTTGTTAATTCCTGAAATAAGTATACCGGTTAGCTCGCTTTACGCTAAAAGGCTATTGAGCCGGTATTGATAGGGTGTTCAGTCGGTCATTGGGTATATCAACACCGACTCAACACCGTATCAATACCCTCACAATACCGTCTCAAGCTTTAACAATATCCGAATGTGAATGCAGATGTCCATACTTTTTCAACGAAAAAAAAAAGGTCGGAAAGAGAATTCTTTCCGACCTTTTTTGGTCTTAATCCGATAAATAAGTTAGGATGCTATTGTTGCGGTTGTTCTGCTTACAGTCATTTTGCGGATAGTCTGCATAATTGCCTGTTTATCGTAACCACATATATTCCATAGCTCTGCCTGCTCTCCATGCTCAATGAATTCATCTGGAATTCCCAGACGTACAACCTGAACATGATAGTTATGGTCAGCCATAAATTCTAAAACTGCTGAACCCATTCCGCCTTGGAGGCAACCGTCTTCAACGGTAATTATTTTCTGGTATCTTTTGCATACATCATGCAATAAAACTTCGTCAAGAGGTTTAACAAAACGCATGTCATAATGTGCAGGATGTATACCTTCACTATTTAGCTCTTTGCAGGCCTGTACAGCGAAATTGCCAACATGTCCTATCGTAAGAATCGCGACATCTTCACCATCGCATATTTTCCTGCCTTTACCAACTTCCATCGCTTTTAACGGGCGCTTCCAGTCTGTGAGCACACCATTTCCTCTTGGGTAACGAATAGAAAAAGGACCTTGATCTTCCAGTTGCGCTGTAAACATCATGTTTCTTAACTCTTCTTCGTTCATCGGCGCAGAAACAATCATGTTTGGTATGGAGCGCATATAAGCGAGGTCGTAAGCACCATGATGTGTTGCACCATCTGCACCTGCAAGACCTGCGCGGTCAAGGCAGAAGACAACATTAAGGTTCTGTATAGCAACGTCGTGAATTACCTGGTCATATGCCCTTTGCATAAAACTGGAATAAATATTACAGAAAGGAACAAGTCCCTGAGTAGCCAGTCCAGCTGAGAAGGTAACTGCATGCTGTTCGGCAATACCGACGTCAAATGCACGTTCAGGCATCGCTTTCATCATGATGTTCATGGATGAACCGGAAGGCATGGCTGGTGTAATACCTACTATTTTTTTATTTTGTTCTGCGAGTTCGACCAACGTATGGCCGAATACGTCCTGATATTTTGGTGGCTGAGGTTTGTCAGGTAGAGATTTTTTAATCTCACCAGTAATTTTATCGAACAGACCGACTGCGTGCCATTTGGTTTGATCTTTCTCCGCTAGCGCGAACCCTTTGCCTTTTACAGTTACACAATGCAGTAGTTTTGGGCCGGGAATATCTTTCAGATCTTTTAGGATAGCTGCCAGGTTTTTAACGTCATGACCATCTACAGGTCCGAAGTAACGGAAGTTAAGCGCTTCAAAGAGATTACTCTGTTTGAGCAGAGTACCCTTAATACTTTTCTCAATCTTCTTTACAAATTTATGGGCGTTAGGTCCGAGTTCCGATAATTTAATCAGTACACTGGAAATATCATCTCTGAAGCGATTGTAAGACTTCGACGTTGTAATGGTCGTTAGATATTCCTTTAATGCACCAACATTGGGGTCAATGGACATACAGTTATCATTGAGGATAACCAGCAGATTAGAGTTTTCAATCCCTGCATGATTGAGCCCTTCAAATGCCAGGCCTGCAGTCATAGCACCATCTCCGATAACAGCTACATGCTGCCTGTCATTTTCTCCTTTGTAATGGGATGCGACAGCCATACCTAAAGCTGCAGAAATAGAAGTTGAAGAATGCCCTACGCCAAATGTATCATATTCGCTTTCTGAGATTTTCGGGAAGCCGCTGATACCGTTGAGGATCCGGTTCGTATGAAATAAATCCTTACGGCCGGTAAGAATCTTATGTCCGTAAGCCTGATGGCCAACGTCCCAGACCAATTTGTCATAGGGTGTGTTTAATACATAATGCAGGGCTACTGTAAGCTCTACAACACCTAAACTGGCACCAAAATGACCGCCATTCGTGCTCACTACATCTATGATATATTGGCGCAGTTCCTGACTGATCTGTTCCAGGTCTTCTTCTTTATACTGCTTAAGATCAGCAGGATAATTTATGTTCGGTAGTAATGGAGAGTTGAAGTTTTCCATGTAATTTTTAGTAGACAACAATATACAAAGTACGGTATTATTGTTAATAAAACCGCAAACTATTAGGCAATAAGGTTGCCAGAACTGATTCGAATTGATTAAATGCGTTTTTTGGCTGTCATTTTAAGCTAAAAATTGATTAATTTTACGAAAATATACTTTGATAAATGGAACGAGATACTTTAATTTTTGATTTGATTGACAGGGAATTAGACCGTCAGGAAAATGGCCTTGAACTGATTGCTTCAGAAAATTTTGTGAGTAAGCAGGTAATGGAAGCTGCGGGCTCAGTATTAACTAATAAATATGCCGAAGGTCTTCCGGGCAAACGTTATTATGGCGGTTGTGAAGTTGTCGATGAGGTTGAGAAAATTGCAATAGACCGTGCTAAACAGTTATTTAATGCAGCTTGGGTAAATGTTCAGCCACATTCTGGTGCACAAGCAAATGCCGCAGTAATGCTGGCAGTATTGCAGGCAGGAGATAAAATCCTGGGTTTTGATCTTTCACATGGGGGACACCTTACACATGGTTCACCTGTTAATTTCTCTGGAAAATTATATCAACCGTTATTCTACGGGGTTGTTAAAGAAACCGGTAGAATTGATTACGCAAAATTGGAAGAAGTAGCTTTGGCAGAACGTCCGAAACTAATTATTTGTGGAGCATCTGCCTATTCCAGAGAGTGGGATTACGCATTTATCCGTAGTGTAGCTGATAAAATTGGTGCTTTGGTGTTGGCTGATATTTCTCATCCGGCCGGCTTTATTGCACGTGGATTGTTAGAGAACCCACTACCACACTGCCATATAGTGACTACAACTACCCATAAAACATTACGTGGCCCTCGTGGTGGAATGATAATGATGGGTAAAGATTTCGAAAATCCTTTCGGACTGAAAACGCCTAAAGGTGAGACCAGAATGATGTCTTCAGTTTTGGACATGGCTGTATTCCCTGGTACACAAGGTGGTCCGCTTGAGCACATTATTGCGGCTAAGGCGATCGCTTTCGGTGAGGCACTTTCAGATGATTACCTGGTTTACATTAAACAAGTGCAGTCGAATGCTCAGGCGATGGCTAAAGCTTTTGTAAGCAGAGGTTATGGTATTATTTCAGGAGGTACAGACAATCACTTAATGCTTATCGATCTTCGAAATAAAAATATAACAGGTAAGGTTGCTGAAAATGCACTTGAAAAAGCAGATATTACTGTAAATAAGAACATGGTGCCTTTTGATGACAAATCACCCTTTGTTACTTCAGGTATCCGTGTAGGAACTGCTGCGATTACTTCCAGAGGATTTAAAGAAGCAGATATGGAGAAAATTGTAGACCTTATCGATCAGGTAATCAGTAATCCTGAAGATGAAGCACACCTTGCAGCTGTAAAAAGCCAGGTTATTGCTCTGGTATCCGATTTCCCACTTTATAAATAATAATTAATTGCAGGTCCAGCATGTCTCTCAGTTCAGGTTTATATTCAGGTGGCGATAGAAATTTACACGCTGCAGATGCAGTGGGTTCCGGATATGCTGCTGAAGACAAATCTTTCGAAAGGCTAACCCAGCTTACTTCTGCAATTTTTAATATACCCATTGTCTGTATCACCTTATTGGATAAAGACAGGCAATGGGTTAAATATTCGAACTGCGTTATCCCGCAGGATATCTCTATCGAAAATTTTCTATGCCGCTATACACTCAATAACCTTGAGCTTTTTGAAGTTCCGGATGCATTAGAAGATAACAGATTCTCTAATCTGCGGCTGGTAACTCAGGAACCATTTGTTCGTTATTACGCAGGAGTTCCATTGACAGATGCCAAAGGCGAAGTTTTTGGTACACTTAGCCTGTTTGATATCAAACCCCGCGAACTTCATGAAGATCAGAAAGAAATTCTAATGGGTCTGGCTAGTCAGGTCATGGTTACAATTGAACTGGTTAAGAAGCAACAATTACTGGATTATAATACCTGGCGTTTTCAGGAATTACTTGAAATAACGAAGGTTTCACCTGAGATCCATTGCGTAATGGATTTTAATGGCAAAATCAGATATATCAATGAGGCGGTAACTAGCTTGCTGGATTATGATATTGAGGAGGCCATGAATTTGAATCCGCTTCATATTTGCTATGAAGACGATATTCCGCTGATGCTTGAAACCATCCGAAAAGTTTTTAAAGGGAGGGAAAGAGAATTCAGAGTTGACTTTCGTCTGGTGACTAAAAAGAATACAGTGAAATGGATCAGCTGGAACCTTGTCGCTAAAAGTAACCGCCTTTATATATATGGACGGGACATTACTGTAAGTAAAAGAGTAGAGGCGGAGCTGACCAAATTATCTTTTGTGGCTAGTAAGGTGAATAATGGTGTGATTATCAACGATGCTAATAACCGGGTGACCTGGGTTAATGATGCTTTTGAAAAAATCACAGGGTTTACTCTTGAAGATTTGAAAGGGAAAAGACTTGGCGATATGATCAATGGCCCCAATACAGATTTAGCACTTCTGGAAAGAGTGAGAGAACTGACCGAGCAGCGGCAGTCCTTCACGATTGACATGTTGGCTTATCGGAAAGACAAACAAGAGATCTGGTTATCTGTATATAATACAGTCGTGATGAATGATCAGGGCGAGGTCGATACCGAAGTGGAAATTATTATTGACATTACAGAGAAAAAGAGAGCTGAAAAAGAGCTTCAGGTACTTTCGCTGGTAGCTAGCAAGACTGATACAGGAGTTAGCCTTCAGGATAAGGAAGGGAATATAACCTGGGTTAATCAGAGTCTGGAAAGACTAACTGGTTACTCTTTGGAGGAACTTCGTGGAAGGATGCTGGGAGATGTAATTTCCTCACATTTTGAAGATCAGGAACTGATAGCTGATGCGCGAGCTAAAAGCAAAAATAATCAAAGTTATACCATCGAAGTTCTTGCTGAGAAGAAAGATGGTTCTGCTGTCTGGCTGTCTGTCTCGAATACACCTATTATCGATAGTAAGGGGGTTGTAGAAAGACAGATCGAACTGATTTCTGATATCACGCAACGTAAACAAGTGGAAAAGGAGACTATTGAAGCGAAGGAGCAAGCGTTGAAGCTGAGTCAGGCAAAAGAAATGTTCCTTTCAGTAATGAGCCACGAAATTCGCACGCCATTAAACGCGGTGATAGGAATGACTCATTTACTATTAGATAACGACCCCAAATCGTCTCAGATTGACGACTTGAATTTGCTTAAATTCTCCGGGGAGAACCTTTTGCATATCATAAATGATATTCTTGATTTTACTAAGATGGAAACAGGTAAAATGGAACTCGAAGTCTTTCCTTTCAACCTGAAAACACTAGCTAATGATATTATCAATAGTTTACAGGTAAACGTCAGGAAGAGGGGAAACGAATTGGTGCTTAAATATGATCCTGCTATTCCTGATATGCTAACCGGCGACAAAAGCCGTTTATACCAGATTTTGATGAATTTTCTGGGTAATGCTATTAAATTTACAGATCACGGCGTGGTTCAGTTGAGAATGATGCTGCTCGAAAATCATGAGCGAAAGGTCAAAGTGCGTTTTGAAATAGAAGATAATGGGATTGGAATTCCTAAGGATAAACAGCATTATATATTTGAGGTTTTTACGCAGGCTAAAACGGATATATCCCGCAAGTATGGTGGAACAGGATTAGGGCTCGCAATTACCAAAAAACTGTTGAAGCTTTTTAATTCAGAAATAACTGTTGAAAGTGAGGAAGGCCAGGGTACGACCTTCAGCTTTGAAATTACTTTTAATAAAGCTGCAGAACAGTCCGATCAACCTGGTTTGGACAACGGAATATCTATATTTATAGGCAGACGGATTCTTGTTGTCGACGACAATGACATCAATATTTTAATTGCGAAAAGAATTCTTAGTAAATGGGGGCTAGAAGTAGAATCTGCAATCAATGGTTATGAAGCCATTGAAAAGATCATGAAAGAAAACTTTGACCTGATATTTATGGATATAAAAATGCCGGGAATTGACGGTTTTGAAACGACGAGTATAATACGAGATATTCGTGGAGATTATTACAAATCTTTACCGATTATAGCACTTACCGCTTCCACTTTGAAAAATGATCACTTTAAATTTATTCAATGCGGAATGAATGGACATGTTCTTAAACCATTTAATCCTGATGAGATTAAGAATTTGCTGTATGATGTTTTTTCAGAACAATACCCTCTTTATCAGAAAGATTGAGGCTATCCTATAAAAGGATAAAGGGCCGATATTCCCATTAGAAATATCGACCCTTACCATCTAAATTAACGCTCTCATATATATAAACGGCACTTATTACGATTTATTCTCTTAACCGGGTTTTTATTTATTGTAGCACTTTAATTGCGAGTAATGCAGAATCAGGATGTCCAGGCGAGGGCAGCGATACTGATTCGA
>Ga0247805_1001369_pt1 | contig 11732 bp, 15 predicted proteins | sample UWRJL044104R1_FD_180930 | JGI IMG/M metagenome (GOLD analysis project Ga0247805, IMG submission 180930) | Plant litter microbial communities from Arlington Agricultural Research Station in Wisconsin, United States - UWRJ-L044-104R-1 | ecosystem: Environmental > Terrestrial > Plant litter >...
TAGTTGCTTTCGGCCCCATCGTATAGCGGCCTAGTACGCTGCCCTCTCACGGCGGTAACACCGGTTCGAATCCGGTTGGGGTCACAACAGCCCGGCTCCCTCTGAAAAGAGGGGCCGGGCACTTCTCTTTAAGCGGTCGAACGGTGGACGGGATCAGCGCGCCGCGAAGGACCGGGCGAAGTGATGCACGAGTCGACGGGCCCGCGCCTCGGATTCGGCCGTGGTGAGTCCGGCGGCTCCGGCGTTGGCCTCGATCAGCAGTACGACGTCGTCCCAGCTCACGTCTGCCGATGCTTTTCCGTCTCGCTGTGCCTGGTGGATGATGTGCTCCACCTGCGCTCGGACGGCGGCCTTCTCGACGTCGAAGGTGGAGCCCTGCAGGAACGACCGCACGACGAGATCCGCGCAGACGTCGTCGTGCGCCTGCTGCACGCACGACTCCTCGAGGAGGGCCAGCAGAGCGGTCCAGGCGTCCGGGGCGTCGGCGGCCGCGTCGACCGCGCTCATCCACCAGCCCAGCTGGCGGGCGAAGACGGCGCGCGTCGACGACGCAGTAGCCGGCTGCCAGGCCTACCGGGTTTCGCATCCCCGCAGCGCCGGCCCGGATACCCCAGACACGCTCCCCCGGCGAGAACGCCGCTCCCCCGGCGCTCTCGACGGTGCCGAGAGTCACACAGGCGCCCGTTGGACGATCCTCTATCGAGACGAGTCCGCGCTAAAGCCCCGCGCCGAGTTCACTCAGCCCAGTCACGAGAACATCAGTGACCATACGGGCATGCCGGCCGTCAGGGTCCAGGTCAGGATCGAATACTGTGACGGATGCGCCTATTGCGCGCGGAGCGAGCTGGCAAAGCAGCGCCACTAGCTGTGACGTGTCGAGACCGCCGGGATCAGGGCTGTCAACAGCCGGCATGATGCTCGCGTCGAGCACGTCGATGTCGATCTGCAACCAATAGCCGGTGCCGGCCACCTGGTGCGTCGCAGCCGTCACTGCTTCCGGTGACTGTTCGATTGCGTGTGCGGCGGAGAGCACGAGTCCTAGGGTCACGCGCGCTTCGGCGGCTTCCGCGTCATCTTCTCGATGGCCGATGTGCACCACATGTTGCCGGTCAAAGTACGGTGCCAGGCCGTCGATGTCTGCGACTGCCGGCCAATGCAAACCGACAGCAGCCGCGAGGTCTTCGCCTGCGACGCTCGCACACGAGTCGTTATTGCCCGGATGCCTGAAGTCTGTGTGACCGTCGATATGAACCAGGCCAGTTCCGCCACGCCGAGCCAACGCCACGCCGATCCCGAGGAGCACGCTGCAGTCACCTCCGATGACCAGCGGGACGCTGCCCGCGTCAAGGATGCGGGTCAGCCGGGCAGCAAGACGTTGTGCATGATCCACCATCGCTGCCTCATTACGTACCTGCCCGTCGGCACGGGTGTCGTCGTCGTCGACGTATCTGCCGCCCAGCACAACACCCGCGTCGCTGGCTCCTCCGTCCATGAATCGACGGAACAGTCCCGCTTCCCGCAACGCTTCCGGCGCCTTGTCTGCGCCCGGCACGCTTCCACGTTGCGGCGGACGAAGTCCGAGGTTGGTAGGAGCCGAGACGAGAGCGATCATCTCCACAGCCTGACAGAAGCCGAAGATCCAAGATCACGTTCGTAAGAGGATCGTTCTACCGGACGGTGAGGAACTCGCTAGTCTGCGCTGACCGAAAACGACTTACAACTACCGAGACGTGTTGTTGCAGGGCATTCGTTACTTGGTTTTCCTTACTCGGCTATGCAGGTGAATTCCACTGGGGGCGTTTCCGCAATCAGCTTCTGACCTAGATCCAAGCCCCAGCCTGTACGCGATCATTGGCTGGCCGCCGAGAGGATGAGGAAATGGTTCCCCCTTGGGTTTGAAGCCTGAGGCCCTATAAAGCCTCTCGGCCGGAGCATTTCCGGCTCGAACGTGCAGCTCGACGCCCGAGAAGCCGAGTTCGGCAGCTGATCGGATGGAATCTTCGACCAGCATGCGCCCAATCCCGCGTCCCGTCTCGCTCGGCCTGACGGCGAGCAACTCCAGCACCGCGACACGTCCTTCCGAATCGCCGCCGCTGTCAGTCGTGAGAGCGAACCCGATTGGATCCACGCCGGCAACCGCGAAACGAACAAGCGGCTGGTCGAACTTTGCCCAAGCTCTCTCAGCGACGATGTGATTCTGCTCCCTACCGTCACGTGCTTTGAGCGCCCCGAGCCAAAGCTCAACACAAGCCTCGCGCTCGTCATGAGCGCCAACGCGGATCTTCATCTCTCGAGGCTAAGGGGTTTCCATCGCGCAGTTGCGCTGGCGTCCTGCAAATCGAAGGTCTTGTGCGAACTGACATGGGGGTCAGACCCTGGGATAGGGGCGCGAATATCGGAGACGCGTACAGCCCTTTTTTCGATCAATTCGGAGCGGCCGCGGCAGTGGGCTCAGATCCCGCGACCTGCCCAGAGGCGGTCATCAGGAAATGGTGCGACGCCTATAAATGCTCGGAAAGCCAGATCAACTTGTGCCCGTAGGAGGATTCTCTGCTAAACGCATCTTCCTCAGCTCCGACCGCTCCTTCAGCGGTGCCCGCGACCGCCCCTAGTGCCTAGTCGGGTAGGTGTCGGGTTCCTGTCGTGGCCCGCGCGGCCTTTATTGCCTACCGTGGAGACCATGAACGAAACACGGATCGTCAACCTCCGCACGCAACGAGGCTGGACCCAAGAACTACTGGCCGAGGCCAGCGGCATTACCGTCCGGACGGTGCAACGCCTCGAAGCCGGCAACGACGCCAGCCTCGACACGCTCACCCGAGTCGCGAAGGCCCTCGAGGTTTCGGTGCGGGACCTGTTTACCACGGTCGACGGGAGCGACTACGGACGCGCTGTTACGGCCCTCGACACCCGCGCCGCACGACAGCAAGAACGCCGCGACACGATCACCGACGGACTCGAGGCCCTCTATTACGGCATCGGCGCCCTGTTCACGATCGCCGTCATCGTCGGCGTCGCGTCGAACTCGTTCTCCAACCTAGCGATCTTCCTCATCCCCGCTTACTGGATCGCAGGATGGTTGCTCTCGCTGTTCCTGTTTCTCGTCATCCTCAGCCCGCGCCTGGACCGCCAGTACCCGCTGTCGCGCAACCTGAAGGAGCCGACGCGCGATAGCCGGGTCTGATCCGGCTACAACGGAGCGTCGGATCGGAGGGGAATCCGAGGCCAACGATTGGACCAGCCCCAACGGCGAACCGCCTCATCAAACGTCCGATAGAGGATCGTCTATCGAGACAAGCAGGCATCCCCTCAGAATGCCCGCCATGAGGCGTGGGTGCACGAAAACGACCCTGCTCCTGACGGTTCGGGTCCGTCAGAGGCAGGGGCGTTCTTGGTGGGGCGTCTTAGCGGGTGACGGCCTTGAAGGGCTTGAACTCGGTGTCGATGCCGTACTGCTTGCGGAACTCGTCGCTGACCGGGCCGAGCATGCTGACCGAGATCATCTCGGTGGAGGCGGCGAAGTCTTCCTGTCCGGAGGCGGTGAGCGTCATGTGCTTGCCGATGGCGGCTTCGTCCTCGTACCGCTCGTGCTGGTAGTAGCTGCCGTCGGCACCTTCGAAGATCTCGTAGCCGAGGACGTATGGCTCGTCGGCCTCGGTCACGGGGAGGACTTTGTCGAGGTAGGACTGGAAGCGGGCCTGATCGGTGACGCGGTAGTTGAACAGGGCGTCGACGGTCTTGTTGGTTTCGCTCATGATGATGTCTTTCTGTATTGGTGAACTGTTGTGCGGGATGGGGCTGGAATCAGTCCCAAGTCGGGAGGTTCTCGACCGTGTAGCGGGCTCCGAATCCGCCCGTGGGGAGGATCTGGGCGATGCGGTCGAGGTCGGTCTGGTCGAGGGCGAAGTCGACTGCGCCAACGTTCTCCGCGATGCGGGAGGCGCTGCGGGTGCCGGGGATCGGGACGATGTGCTCGCCCTGGGCGAGGAGCCAGGCGAGGGCGAGCTGGGCGACGGTGCCGCCCTTGCTCTCCGCGAGGGTGGCGAGCTGGCGGGTGGCGTCGAGGTTCTTCTCGTAGTTGCCGGGCTGCCAGCGCGGGTCGGTGCGGCGCATGTCGGTATCGTCGTATTCGCCTGCGGGCTTGGCGGTGCCAGTCAGGAATCCGCGGCCCAGCGGCGAGTAGGGGATGAATCCGATGCCGAGTTCGGTGAGTGTCGGGAAGATCGTTTCGACTCCCCGCTCGAACAGGGAGTACTCGGTCTGGAGCATCGATACGGGCTGCACGGCGTGAGCGCGGCGGATCGTCGAAGGGCCGGCTTCGCTGAGGCCGAAGTACTTGACCTTGCCGGCGTCGATCAGTTCCTTGACGGTGCCGGCGACGTCCTCGATCGGAACGTTCGGGTCGACGCGGTGCTGGTAGAGCACGTCGACGTGGTCGGTGCCGAGGTAGCGGAGGCTGTTATCGAGGACCTCGCGGATGTGCTCGGGGCGGCTGTCCTGGCCGTAGTCGTGGGTGAAACCGAACTTCGTGGCGATCTGGATGTCGTCGCGGAAGCCCTTCACCGCGCGTCCGACGATCTGCTCGTTCTCGCCCCAGCCGTACAGCTCAGCTGTGTCGAAGAACGTCACGCCGAGGTCGTGGGCCTTCTGGATGGTGGCAATGCCTTCCTGCTCGTCACCGGGGCCGTAGGCAATCGAGATCCCCATCGCGCCGTAGCCGATCGCGGAGGTCTCGAACCCCTGCTGGCCAAGTACTCGCTTCTTCATTCCGTGTCCTTCCGCTGTCATGACTACACACTACGTCATGAATGTCAGGCTATGACACGTTGTTCGGAAACTGTCATGAATCGGCTATCCTCGGGTGTATGAGCGAATCCACGAGTGCCGTGCCGGCCAGCCTGCGCAGTGTCACTCGTGCGTCCGTCCGCGATCACGTCGCGGAACAGGCGATGCGCCTGTTCGATGAACGGGGTTTCGACAGCACAACTGTCGACGACATTGCCGCTGCGGTCGGCATGTCCTCACGGAGCTTCTTCCGCTACTTCCCCGCGAAGGAAGACGTCGTCCTGGGTGACCCTGCCCCCTTCGGTCAGGTGGTTCGCGACGCCGCCGCAGGCCGCCCCGCGGGCGAGCCTGTATGGACGGTGCTCCGTCGCGCGTTCGATCCCGTAGGGGCCAACACAGCCGAGGCCACTGAGTCAGGGCTCCGCACGATGCGGGTCATGATGAGCACCGCCTCCTTACGCGCCGGCAACCTCGAGAAGCACATCGCATGGGCCTCCATGCTCGAACCGGTCATCGTTATCCGTCTCGACGGCCCCGAGGGCAGTGTGCGATTCCGGGCTCAAACCCTCATCCACGCAGCGCTGTCGTGCCTCGACGTGGCCCTGGCGGAATGGACGCGTCGCGACGGCGCGACGCCTGTGGGGCAGCTCCTCGACGAAGCCTTCGCTACCGTCCGCGGGTAGCGCGTTCGTCCGCTATCGGGCGCGCTAGCAGAGTCAGCGGCGGTTCCGGGGATCTGCAAGTACCGGCCGCTGTCTCACAGAACGGTCCTCATGCGAGACACCTTACGACCTATCCGAAGGCGCCCTGCATCGCGAGATCTGTTAGCGCCGTGACTGCTGCACTTGTCGCGCTCGACACTGCAGCGATTCCGAGCTTGTCTGCGACTGCGCGTAATTTGCCCAACCGTTGGACGACTTCGCCCGTCTCTGGGTGCGGCGTGATGATGCTATCTCGCAGTTCTGCGAGAGCGACTTCGAGATCTGTTGTGTCGGGCAACGCAGACTCCGCTGCGCTCTGCACGGCAGTGAGGAGCTGGAGAGCTTCGTCCACGCTCATCCCGCTCGATGCAGTCGCACTAGCGCCGATCGCGGTCGGTCCAGAGGGTTTCACCACGGTCGTCGAGTACACATCCCCAACATGGCCAATGCGATGCAATACCGCGGCGTCGACCTCCTCGCGACGAGGTAACTCGGTCAAAGGCGTTGCCATCGTCAGATCGGCAATTAGGTCGACGAGCTTTGTCCGGATCTGGCCGAGAATTCCGGCAAACATCGAACCGCCGAGGACGTAGGAAAGGTTCATGACCGATTGGTACGGTCCGAGGGAACGATTCCAAGTGAGTTGAGCGGCGGCCAATCCGGCGGGCTTGAAATGCAGCGATTGTGCTTGGGCGAGGCGTTCGATTTCCTCCACGGGCTGTGTCAGAAAAAGGAATTCGCCGAGATGCTCCTGAGCATCTGCTGGAAGCTGGAGTCGCGAAATTGTCTGACCAGTGGTCCACGTGTTACCGCTCACTGAATCCATGGACATCGGTGCCCCGGAAATCTTGCGGTACTCGGGTACCGTGGCCTCCTCGGAGTACCCGTTGAGTTCGAGACGCGCCCACTCGCGAAGCGAGCTAGAACCAGTCTCAGCGCCGAGAAGCAAGCACTTTCGCAAGAGTCCAGCCAGGGACTCGTGCTCATCGATCACTCGATCGCGCAGCGACCGCAGCAAAGTTTCCGTCATGTATAGAGCGTATTGGTATCCACTGACACCCGTCCCGGTGGACGGTCCACAACTGGGACACTTTCGGCCGCCAACTCGTTTCCATCGCCAATGCGATTGCGTTATAGGCGGATCGGCTATCGGGCGGCAGGACGGATGCTGATTTTCCGCTGGGGTAGGCGCGGCTGGGTAACGCTGTCCCCAGTACCAGGCGCCTCACGGGCGGCTCGCGACTCGGGGGCCGTGAGGGGTCCATCTCCACCAGAGTGCGTGGTGCTCGCCCTCTTCGACACTGAACTGCCTGCCGCAGACGACGCATTCGCACTCGTAGTTCACCGGCCATCCGGAACGGTCTCGACTGAGCACCTTCGCATGCCCGCGCTCCTCTTCCCGGGAAGGGTCGTAGGTAAGGAGTTTCGGATAGTCGTAGCACCAGCACCGCCACGTGCGGTAGTTCTGCACTTTGCCGAGAGCGTGCGCGAGGGCAGCACGGTTGGGCTGGATCATCCCGCCGAGCTCGATGTCCGCCGTCGCCTGCCGGATCATCGGAAGCGCCGTCCGAAGGGTTTCGAGCAGCGCTGTGTCGCGCGTCGTGATGACCTCCCATGATGCCTGCCAGATACGGTTCGGATCACGGGAAAGCAGATCGCCAAGCGTGTCGGTCACCCTGCCAGAATAGGGCGCGTTATATCGCCGCGAACTCCCGTCGATCAGGTCCACAGAGGTTGGCCAGTCGGTACGCGCGGCTTTCTGGACCTCTCGGGCCTTCCAGACTGCGCGACATAGTTCCCCTGAGCAGACCAAAGATCATCCAGCGTGAATCGCCTCGGGGTGCACATCGGTGCTCGAGATAACCATGACCACGCCGGATAGGAGCAGGAACGCGGCAGCTGCAGCGGCGCCGTTCCATCGGATCGGGTCCATGTCGAAAGAGTAGTGATCGCCCAGTCCGTCGCGTTTGCTTTCGCACAGCTTTGTCGCTTTTGGCAACGTCCAACAGAGGGGCATTGAACAGGCGCCAAGGGTGCCTTCCGGAGTCACTGCAGCGAGCCTGTGAAACCGCATCCGTCAAGATGGGTCTCCCAAGCACGCTCAGCGAACCCGTTCAGACGGTCTGTGGACGACGGATGACTTCGGCTCCTCCGTCGACGAAGATGATCTGCCCGGTCACATGGGTGTTCTGCTCGCTAGTGAGCCAGGCGAGAAGGGCTGCGGGCGCGGCTGCAGGGGCGGCCGGTCCGTTGAGCGGGGCGGGAGCGCCGGCAGCGAGGGCCGCGCGGCCCTCTTCGGTAGCGAGGATCTCCGCGATCATCGGTGTCTCGATGACTCCGGGTGCAATGGCGTTCAACGCGATTCCCGTACCAGCCCAGGCATCGGTCGGAGCGTTCTTGCGCACCCACAGAGCGATCGCGTTCTTGCTGGTGTTGTAGATCGCGTTGCTCGGGGTGTCGGTGGGAGCGTCGGCGATCGCCTTTGCGAGTTCGAGGGCCTTCGGCTCGTCATTCGCTAGAAGTGCCCCGAGCAGCGGGGCGTCGGTGGGCTCGAGCGCTGCGAGCGAGGCAACGACGGCGGCGCGGGGTGCGTCGGAACTAGCGAGCAGCGGGCGAAGCCCTTCGAGGGTGGCGATGGCACCGAAGTAGTTGACGCCGGCGGTGGCGGGGATTGGCGCGGCGAGACCCGCGACAGCGACGACGGCGTCGATCGTTCCGCCGCTGAGCTCGATGACTTCGGACACGAGGGCAGTGCGACCCTCGGCGCTGGTCAGGTCGACATTCACATCTGCGCCGCGGAGGTCGACGCCGTAGACGGTGTTGCCTTCGGCGCGCAGTTGCTCGGTGAGGGCCTTGCCGATTCCGGATGCAGCGCCGGTGACCACGTACTTTCTTGCCATTTCAGGATTCTCTTTCTCGTTTCCCCCGGCTGCGGTGCCGGGGAGTCTTAGGGTGCGGCCAGCCAGGCAGGCACGAGTGACATGAGCTGGTCGACGAGCACGTCCGCGGGGACGGGATTGTCGCTGCGGATCCAGTGCGCGAGCAGCCCCAATGATCCAGATGCGGTGTAGACGGCGACGGCTTCGACGGAGAGCCCGTGCGGGATCTCCGGGAGCAGTGCAATGGTCGCGCGTACCTGCGCCGCGTAGCCCTCGACTGCTTGCGTGAAGACGGCGGAGGTGAATGGTAGCGCGAGCATGCTCGCATACAGGGTGCGATGCTGAACGAGGTGGCTCACGAGCCGAACTTGTGCGACGCGCGCCGCTTCTGCACCGCTGACGATGCGGTGGCGGCGCAGCTCGACGTCTTCGAGGCCGATCGCCTGGAAGACGCCGCTGAGCACGGTGACGGCGAGCTCGTCAATGCCGGAGAAGTGCGTGTAGAACGAACTGCGGCCGATGCAGGCGGTCCTCACGATGGCCGCGACGGTGATCGGCTCCTCGCCGGCCGCGAGGAACTCCACGGCGTCGAGGATGGCCTGCCGGGTGCGCGCCACGCGCGGATCACCCGATGCGCGGATTCCGCTGCGGGTCTCGTGCATCGGGGTGACGATCGCGTCCTTGCGTTCCATGACTTCAGCCTACGACCATTTCTAGACACCTGTCTAGAAATTCCCTGAGCAATGCGATCCACTCGTCCGAACTCACGGAAATCATGGGTATTGCAAGGCGATCGGACTCCGGGCGGTCACGAGTCGAAAGAGGCCGTGTTGGCTTCGTCGTGTCGTTCGCCAGCCGGGAATCGGACGCGGAATAAGGCGTCCGATTCTCGTTCCTTCTAGGGTTCCTTTGCCGGTGACGTGGCAATGAAGGGGCGTAGGCGTGTGCCTCAAGCAAGAGACAGGAGAATCCTCGCTACCCTCAACGCAGCCCGACCTTGCAAGAACCCGACCGTCTTCGGAGACACATCCAGCATCATTCTTGCGAGCGATGCGCGAACGAGAGCAGTCCGAGAAAATACAAACATGACAGTCCGGCTTGCAACGATCGCGACGCTGGTGGCATTTGTCGCTCTGGTCACAACCGGATGTGGAATTCTCGATCCGCAGGGCACTCTCACGCTACGCGAGGTGCTGGAGGAGTCGGGCGCTTCCGACACGCGTACCCATGTGGAGGAAGTGACAGACGAGACCTGCGACGCCGAAGTCGAGTGCGTCGAGGCATACAGCACCGGCGAAGCTGACTACTTCCGGTTCTCATCTCGGCAAGAGGCAGGAGAGTTTGCTTCTTCGCTTGACGACGGATTCACGGTGAACTACTTCGTCATGGACTTTGCGGGCAAGGAGGCCACTGCGGAGCATCAGCTTTGGGCGATGCAACATCTGGCGGGGATGTGGAACGACTACCAGGGCGGCTACCCCGACCGCGAGTGACACCGGGCAGATCAGTCCTCGGCACTAGCCGCAGCGATGTTCCGTCGCTCTACCTCTTTAGATGCTCCGGGAGTTCCGACTTGCGCGGACCACTCTCGGGCACGCTCGTAAATCCGTCGGTGAGCGGCCACGATTCGCTTGGCGGATATCGTCGATCTTCGGTTTGCCAGTGGCGACCGTTTACCCCGCCCGGTCACAGTGCCCGCAAGGGTGCCTCATTCGCACTGCAGTCTTCGGATGAACCGTGCGGGAAAGGAGTCGGCTGCGGGGCACGGCAGTGCGTATGGGGACGCCAATTGGCACGCACGAGCCTCGGCTTGGCAACACACCTCTGATCGTCACGGGTCGACTTGCTCGCCGGCTGAATGAGTCGCTTGACGGGAGGTAGCCGAAATCGAGAGTCTGGCTGCAGACGCCCATTGGGAATACTCGCTCTGAATACTGTGCATAGTGGACCCATGAGCAACGACATGAACAACACTGAATCCGAGCGCGTCGGGCCCATTGTCACCGATCCAGTCGCCCTGACGCTTATCGCACGAGCCACCCGTGCTCGAAACCTCAGCCGCCTGGGCGTCGGACTTCTCGCCGGATCCATCGTCATCGGGTTCATCGCCGCACGGATCACCGACGGTTCCCCGAGCTCGACCTTGGTCTTCGTCTTCGGGCTGTTCTTGCCGTTCTGGATCGCAGCGTTCGTCATGTCCTCCGCCAGCAAGCGCGCCAACCTCGCCACCAGCGCCTCGAATCCCGAGTCCGCCCTCATCGCTCAGGAGCACCTCGCAACTCGAAAGGCCGCCCCGACACCTCCGCTCTTCGGCGAGAAATAGATGGAATTGCGGAGCGACCGGTCGCGGCTACCCCGTTCCTCCGCGATGCGCAATGGTTTCGCCGCGAGGCCGGTCGTCCGTAGCGTTCACTTATGAGCACACACGGCGAAGCCGGTCCGGGCACCCCGGGCGACGGCTACCAGGACACCAATGAACGCGACGTCGAGACCAAGCAGCACGAGGCGGTGTCGGAGAGCGAGGCGTTCGACGATTCCGCAGTCGACCCGGACGACGTGAAGGTTCTGCCCGGCACTGGCGGCCCCGATGACGCCGGCGAGCTGGAGGGCCCCTTCGAATACGACCCGACGGGGCACGCCGACACCGACTGAGCGCGACGCGGTTCTTGGTATCCTGTCGGTACCTCGGCACTCCCCATCCGCCGGTTCTCCTGACGGACGGAATCCCATTGTGAGCACGTCGATCGATGCACCCGCCGGCGGCATGCGCACTATCGTCTCTGTGCAGCCGCACGGAGTGCTTCTCGCAGCGACGTCGAGCGACCTGACGATCACCCACGCGTCACAGAACTCCGGCGAGCTGCTCGGGCTCGAGGCCCAGTCCCTCCTCGGCCTCCGCCTCGACGCCGTGTTCGGCGAGAACTGGATCGTGGAGAACGCGCTCGTCCTCGGCACCGCCGGCACCTCCGCCCAGCCCCTCGAGGCGTCGATCGGCGAGAACCGTTTCGACGTCATCGTGCACCACAGCGCCGGGTTCGTGGTGCTCGAACTCGAGCCCTCCGGAAGCGAACCCGGGTACCGGGCCGCCCTCGCGGTCTACCGCGCCGTGCACGAGCTGACACAGGCGACGACCGAGAGCGAACTGTGGGACGCCGCTGCCCGCTCTCTGCAGCAGCTCACCGGATTCGACCGGGTCATCGTGTCCAAGATCCACCCGGACGGGCACCGGGAGATCGTGGCAGAGGAGGCCGTCGACGACATGGAGCGCCACCTCGGGCTCCGCTTTCCCGAGTCGGACTTTCCCGAGCAGGTTCGCGACACCTACCTCGAACGACGCTCGCGGCTCATCGTGAGCAGCACCGCCGTC
>Ga0247805_1001370_pt1 | contig 11728 bp, 8 predicted proteins | sample UWRJL044104R1_FD_180930 | JGI IMG/M metagenome (GOLD analysis project Ga0247805, IMG submission 180930) | Plant litter microbial communities from Arlington Agricultural Research Station in Wisconsin, United States - UWRJ-L044-104R-1 | ecosystem: Environmental > Terrestrial > Plant litter >...
CTTCAGAGCTGAGGAGCAAATCTTTTGGCATTTCTGTTTTAGGGGTAACTGTTAAAAATTTCTTACATGAAATGATTGACAGCGTACCGAACAAAGCCAGTAAAATAAAACTAATTTTTTTCATCTGTTTATTGATTAGTTGTTTTTGATGAAGCGATCATGATCTTGTCTTGAATTTATTGTAGGAGCTGGAAGAACATGATGGCTTCATTTCAATTGATTTAGAAGGTTGCGTTAATGCTGAAAGAAAACTGTCTGGAGAAAGGATAATCTGTTCCTCTTTCGCGTCTGATTGTAGACAGGTACATGGGTTCAGCCATATCTGCCTTGAAATTAAGCGCTTCGAGTTTCAGCTTTCTCAGGAAGTTTGCAGATCTGACCTCATACTGAAAGTTAACATTAGAGCATACCAGCGTATTTTCATCCTGAACAAAACGTGATGTTTTGTAAGTCGGCGTAGTGATCAGCAATCCTTTAAATGCAGCAATGTCACCAGGCTGTTGCCAGCGACTGTCGTACACCCTTGAGTCAACATTATACTTGTAATTTCCGGATTCTACTTTGTTAACTAAGGTACTGTTATACTGTTGTCCACCTGCAGTGTAACGGAAGGCTGCATTTACAGAAAAACCTTTATACCGTACCATGGTGCTGAAGTTTCCGAAGATTTTCGGATCCCTGGAACCTACGGCACGGATATTTTTAGCGTCCCAGATGTAAGTAGGCTGGCCATCGGCACCTAAATACAATTCTTTACCTGTACTCGGATCTATCCCAATTGATGGTACAACCCAAATGTCATTACTTGAGTATCCCTCTATGTAAAGTGTACCCGGTTCTGTTCTGCTATTGATGGTTGTGGCTTGGGCATCTTTAAGGGCTTTGGAGGTTTCCAGCACCTTGTTTTTATTGTGTAACAATGCTGCAGAAACCGTCCAGGTAAAGCCGTTTTGATTGGAAACCAAAAATCCTGTACATTTTAGTTCATAACCTTTGTTTCTCATGCGACCAATATTTTCAACATAACCGCTAAAGCCATTTGAAGCCGGAAGATTAATGGTAGAAACCAGATCATTGGTTGTTTCGATATAATAATCAGCCGTGATTTTTAAACGTGAATTCAAAAATTCTGCATCCATACCTAAATTGTACTTTAACGTTTGTTGCCATTGCAGATCGGGATTCCCCAGCCCAAGCAATTGTGCCCCCATCCAGTTAAAATAACGTTGATCTGTATAATAGCGGTAGGTAGACATGGCCTGATAAGGGTCAAAATTTCTTGCCCCTGTTGTTCCTGCACTGGCACGTAATTTCAGGCGGTTAACAAACTTATTATTGAGCAGAAACTTTTCATTGTGAAGGTTCCAGCCTATACCTGTCGACCAGAAAGGAGCAAACCTTTTGTTTGCACCAAATTGCGAAGATCCATCCGTACGAAATGATCCATCCACAAAATAGCGGTTTGCATAAATATAATTGATATTGGCTGTTGCACCAATAGCGCGGGTTAGACCTTCTGAACCAGATGGTTTACTATCCTTTGCATATTGCAATGCCATGGAAATAAAATCGAAATTCTCATTCGGAAAACCTTCAGCCTTAAAACCGTAAGTAGAGTTTCTATCTTCGGTTACGTTTAGGTTTAACCCCCCGCTGATGACGTGATCCCCGGCAAATGTTTTGGCGTATTGAAGATTCAATGCGGCATCATATCCAAATATGTTTGATATTCCATAGTTGTAATCACCTTTTCTGAAGAAATCATCCACACTGTAATTTGCAAAGGCAGTATGATCAGCAGGTCTGAAAGCGTCTGTTTGGATATTGGTTTTGGTAATCCCCAATTGTCCTCTCAATACCAGGTCATCGATGATGCTCCATTCAACAGAAGTATTGTTGATGAGGGTAGAAGTTGCTGATTTATCAAAGACATTTAACGAGGCATTGTACAATGGATTGGTTGGAAGCGGGTTCCAGTATCCGTTGTAATCTGTATTTCCGGGGTTACCCAATAGTTTAAGGACTTTACCTTTTTCATCATATGGTCGCCAGTACGGGTTCATTTTACTGTAATCGCTGAAAACACCATAAGGCGATTCATTAGATTTCCCCTGCTGGATTTGCAGGTTGTTTCTGAACCTGATGCTTTTATATGTATACGCTAAGGTGATGGTACCATTGAGTGTATTACGGGAAGATCCTTTCATTACACCCTGAATGTTATTGACCTGTGCCGATGCGGAATACCTGAAAGCCTTGTCTCCACCCTCAATACGCAAGTTATGGCGCTGACCGACTCCATTTCTGAGCGGTATAGCCATCCAATCGGTCTCTACGCCACTGTTTACTTCGTTCAGCAAGTAGTTATAATATCTTTTTAAAGGAAGGTCTGTTTCTGCACGCGCGCTGTTGTAATACCCTGCTCTCCATTCGAGGTCAAGCTTTTCACGCGCATTGAGCAAGCTATAGTCGCTTAAATCCGGGGCTTCAATATTGACATCTGAACGGTAAGTTAAGCGGAGCTTTCCTTCCCTTGGTGATTTTGTCACAATGACAATCACACCATTGGAACCTCTTGAACCGTAAATTGCTGTTGCCGCCGCATCTTTAAGAATGGTTATCGATTCTACCTCATTTTCGTTCATGTCATACAGACGCTGAAGTGTAGAAGTAAAACCATCCATAATAATTAAAGGCGTATTTAACTGGGCTCTTGCCTGGTCTGAGATATCCCCAACATTTGGAATGCTGGAATTTCCGCGAATCTGGATTTCAGGCATGCGGTTTGGATTTGATCCGAAGGAATTGCTTTCGATAATGTTAAAAGCAGGATCAATATTCCTTAGGGAAGTGATGAGGTTTCTGTTTCCAAATTCCGCCAGTTCTTTTGCAGTTACCGTAGTAGAAGCACCCGTAAAACTTTTATCGGATTTTTTGAACATACCTGTATTGATCACTACCGTTTCCATATTATTCTCTGCAATCTCGAGCCTGATGGTTAAAGGCCCCTGATTTGGTTTAAGCTTTACCTCCTGCGATTTATAACCAACATAAGATACCACCATGATCACCTCATAATTGGGTACTACTCCCCTAAAAAACCCTTCGCGATTGGTTACAAATCCCCTGGCTTCGGAATTTTTAACTTTAATTGATGCCCCTGGAATTGGCTTTCCGTTTTCATCCAGCACCACCCCGGTGATGACAACTGCCCTGGAAAGGGTATTGACCGTAACGAGTTCGCGCGGCTTGTTTTTGATAATAATCGTCTTGTCTTCAATAGAATAGGTAAATGGCTGGTCTTCAAAACAGAGTTGAAGCACTTCGAGCAAAGGCTTTTCTTTGACATTCAGGCTTACCGGCTTTGCCGCTCTCATCTGTGGACTGGTATATACAAAATCGAATCCGCTTTGCTTGCGAATTTCTTTGATCACTTCGCTCAAAGGAGCCTGCGCTCTACTGATAGTAATTTTTTGTGCATAGCCACCTGCGCTTACCTGGAGCATGGTGGCCATTAGAATAATGGTTAGGTTTATACGCATTATAATTTTCCGTTGGTCTGTTTGTCTGATCCGGTAAAAAACCGAAGTCACGAGTAGCAACAGCTGCGTAAACGCATTAGCCGATTGCCTACGCTTAAATAGCGCATTAAATTTCATACATTTGAAGTTAGTCTCCCTAGGTACTGTGGTTTAGCAGTACCGCTGGGGAATGGTTGGAATTTAGTTGATTAATGTGTTCAGCATTTTATGATCTGTAATCCGGCCAAAACCAGGGGTGGGTCCAATCACTCCTGGTTACTTAAAGATTACGCGTATGTAGAATTTATTGCATAACGGTAACCCTCCTTCCTTCGATCTTAAAATGTACATTACCAGCCTTTTCCAGGATATTCAAGACCTGGGCCAGACTTTTAGTTCTCGAAATTTCTGCGCCATAGTCGATATCACTTACAGCACCATCATAGACAACTTCAATATCATACCAGCGTTCCAGCTTTCGCATGATGCTACGGATATTATCGTCTTTAAAATTAAAATCTCCATTCATCCAGGCCATAGTCTGGTCTACATCAGCCTTTTGGATCTGTACCTGCTTGTCTACCCCGGCCTGTTGCCCAGGTTTTAGTAAATAGTCCTTTGTCTCAAAAAGCACCTTTACACTTCCTTCAAGTAAAGTGGTTTTAACAACATCCTCAGTGGGATAGCAATTTACGTTAAAGTGTGTTCCCAGTACCTGCACTACTTGTTTGTCAGAAATGACCCTGAATGGAAGTCCCGGATTGTGGGCAACTTCAAAATAAGCTTCACCACTAAGCTTAACCTCTCTGGATTTTCCGGTAAAGACAGTCGGGTAACTCAAAGTAGAAGCTGAGTTTAACCAAACATGCGTGCCATCGGATAAAGTAATCTTGTGTTGTCCACCTCTGGGGGTTACCAACCGGTTAATTAACACATTCTTTTCCGATTGATCATTCTGATTGTAAATGATCTGGCCGTCTGCTGTTTTTTGGATATTCGCCTCGCCTTGCCGGGCCAGTAATCCAGACTGTGCATTGTCAAGCGGCACCTGTTTACCATCAGCTAAAATCAAAACCGCTTTATTGCTCCCTGGATCTACATCATTTTTAAATCGCTGGGCCTGGGTCAATTGAACTGAGGGCTTTTCTTTTTTGGTGATGTAAAAGTAAACACCTGCTGACAGCATAAAAATAAAGGAAGCAGCAGCAGCATATCTCGTCCACAATGAACGAATTGGCCTGTTTGTTGCTTCATGGTGGATTGGCAGGGCATCCCAAATGGCTTTCTTAGCACGGATCAGTTCTTCCTCATCAGGCATAAAGCTATTATCATACAGCGCTTTAATGTGCCAGCTTTCCACGATAGCCCGTTCTTCTTCAGAACAGGTTCCCTGTTTATATTTATATAGTAAATCTTCTGAATTGTAATTACGTTTCTCCATAATCAGAACAGTTTATAAGCCTGCTCCGACTATATGTAGGTTAATTCACGCCAATGGAGTAGATAAAAAGTATTTTTTTTTATTTTAAAAACTGATAGTTATGAAAATAGAGAACAACCTTAATTTCTGTTTCAAAATCCGGACCGCATTACTCACTTGTTTTTTAACTGTCAGATCAGATACACCGAGTATATCTGCAATTTCTTTATGCGACAGACCTTCATTTCGGCTCATTTCAAACATTTCTCGCATTTTTGGAGGCAATAAGGCTACTTCCTTTTCTATCACAGCCACCAATTCCTTTTCACGCAGCTGATCATCAGTAATGTATGCACCCTCTTCAATAAATTGCTGCAGATAGGCTTTATAGTCCGTACGAACTTTTTTATGATCAATCAAATCAAAAATTCGGTAACGTACAGAAGTATACAGGTATACAGACAGTGAAGATTTGATATTCAATTCCTGCCCCTTATGCCATAAGTAAGTAAAGACCTCCTGGACAATATCCTGCGCATCATCCTCGTCTTTCATAACCTTACGCGCATATACATACATCACCGCCCAATACCGATTATAAATCTGCTCATATGCATTTCTATCCCCGCCTTTGAAAAGCATTAGCAATTGTTCGTCAGAAACCTGATTAAAATCTATTTCTTGCATTTACTTAGAAGGAACTGAAATGCATCCCAATACAATAATAGGAATTTAAACGATTAAGCGTATACGTTAGGAGGCTAAAATATCAAATCTGTTTTTTGCAGATGTCTGATTTGCAAGACCAATTACACAGTCAGCGTAGCCGCCGAAGCTTACATATCGTCTCTAATAATGGATTTTGCCGCAGTGGTGTTTCCGCTTACTTTACCAAAACGATAGGAGATGTTTAAATTTGAAGTAATCCGCCGGCTTCTGCTAAAAACTTGCATTTGGTAACCATCACCACTTATTTCATTTTCAATGGTAAAATAGGGCTGGTGAAAGTTATTCACCATTATCGTAAAATTAAAAGGTCCGGCTGTATAAGTTCCGGTGAAATTGGAATTGAAACGGGCAGGTATTTTAGACTGAAAAGTGCTGCCTCCCATATAATTAAGTCCCGCTTTTAACCGGAGGTTGGGAGAAGGTGTATAACCGAAATTAAGTCCCTCGGTCCACAGTAAAGTCTTTTTCAGGGTATTTTCATCGATGTGATAATTTACGAAACTCGCATTTGAGACCAATTGAGCAGTAAATCTGGGAAACAAATAAAAATTAAATGAGACATCTCCTTTATACATTTTTGAAGCGGATAAGTTACGGTAGGTCTGAACAATTGTACTGTCAACCACCATCCGGTATTGCGATATGGCATCAGTCGTGTTCACAAATCTGGCTGTGGCAATCAGGTTTACATTCCGTACCGTTGTATTACAGGTGGCAGAAAAGTCCAGTATTTTTGCCGGTTTCAAATCGGGATTGCCGATTGTCTGCATACCGCTGATGCTATATTGCCCTCCATAATTAATCACAGAAGACATGCTACTCAATTCTGGCCTGCGTTCCAAGTACTGTGCTTCAAAACGAAGACTGCCCACTTTGGTATTCCTCAACAGGGAAAGATAAGGAGAGAACGTAGTGAAGCTAACCCTGTTTTTGCCCCTATCGTTCTTAATGTTGTCATTACTATAATCCTGCTTCAATACAATTCTTGCTGAAAAAGCTTTAAATGCCTTATCCCAGGATAACAGGAAAGCGCCATACTGATACATGATCGCATTGTCCTGCCAGATCAGGCTATCCGCTCCCTGTGCATCCACCTGATAATGATAAGTGTAGGTTTTATACTGTTTCCGGTTAAAATACTTGACCACCGACTCGAAGGTTCCTATTTTTTGATGCTGATACTCGTATCCGGCTAACGCAAAAACACCTTTATCCCTGCCTGTGTTCAGGCTTTCATAAATGCTGTTTGAAAAAAAATCTCCCGCCAGTGCCGCAGAGCGCTGCAGGGCATTGCTTTGCTTATCTTCAAATTCTACAGCAATATCCAGCCGACGTGTGACATTTGCAATAGGTTTCAGCTTGTATACATAGCCCAGATTTGCTTTCAGATGATTGTTTAGCGACGGAACAGCTTTGTCTTCCACCCGAATTTCCGAGCTACCCAGCAACAGTCCATCCCGAAAGCGACGGTTGGAGGAATTCATGACATAGGAAGCCCTGTTCCATACATAATTTACAGATGCATTAAGCGTATGCCCTTTTGCCATAAAATAACTGTCACTCAAGCCTATCGATGCGGTAGACACTTTATTTCTATCCTGTTCATTCTTCCTCAGCTCCTTTAATCCGCTAACGTCATAATCGGTTTGCCAGTTACTTTCTGATATTGGGGAATACATGAAGGATACAGCAGGCGTAAAATTTAGCAGGTGCTTTTTGCCGCTTAGGGAAACCGAAGGATATAAAGAACTGTTGTTGGTACCCGCAGCGCTGCTGATGTTTCCGAAATATCCCCGGGTATAATTGGGGGCTACAAAACTCAGGGTAGGTTTTTCAGTTTTCAGGTCGAGCAGGTTCAGCTCAATTTTATCATATGTAATGGCGGTACTGCTATTCAGGGTATTTAATATCTGGTTTTCAAAGCCCGCTACTGCGACACCATCTCTCAGGATAGCCACTTCCTTACCCATATAGGTGATTTTATTGGTAGCCTCATCCACCTCAATACCCGGAATCTGCTTCAATGCTTCGGCCAGGTTCCAGAATTTGGCTTCCTTTAATTTGGTCAGGTCCAACGTACTACCCCTGGCCGTTTCTTTAAGTGCTTTTTTAACGGCATTGATCTGCACATCCTTTAGCTGAACAGGTTTATCCTGGGCAGAAGCCTGACCAGCGTAAACTAAACACATTAGAAAAAACCACTTCAACAGCGCGCTAAACTTCATGTATGGCTACTTCCTGGGCTGTGAAATTTTTCGCAGGAAAACCACAACGGTATCTACAACATCTGCTTTAGATGCAAACCTGATCATGGAGTCAAGTGGCTTGTAAGCGATCTCATTCCGGTCTTCTTTCCATTCTGGCCGCTTGTATTTGTTATCATTCATATTAATCTCCAGCTTGGCGTAATAATTATTCATATTAAACACCAGTGACGCATAGCCATGTTCATCACTGCGGGATCCGTTAATTACCGTATTGTTTCTGGCTACTGAAAATTTAAGTCCGGCTAAAGGTGTTTTGCTATCCGCGTCTATCAACCGGATTATTTTTTTGATGCGTTTGGTACTTGAGGCAGAGCCACTGCCACGGGCACCACTTACCACCACGGATTCCTGCGCTTTTGCCGCAAGTTGGAGCAGCATAAGCAACAACACGATTGTACTGAGTTTTTTCAAGCCTTTTTTAGCGATCGGCCCAATCCATTGTTTCCTCATTCCTTTTAATTTGGTAAAATAGGTCAGGCCCGGGAATTTGAATACCCGGACCTGGAAAAAATTAATTTAAATGATTAATATTCTGTGCAGCCACAACCATGATCAATCAGCATCGGAAAATCACAGGTTTCCGTATACTCATTAAACTCCAGACCTGTAGGACAGGCAAAGCGGTGCCAGATCAGGTCAGAGCCGCAGACGAAGAAATTTGAGCAATAGATTGAACTTGCGCCAATTGCCCCTTCGCCCCAGTAACCACACGGGCCTTCCGGTGTGGTTTGCTGAGCTTTCGCTTTGAATGTGAGGGCTACAGCGCCCAAAACCAGTAAAGAAAGAATCATTTTTTTCATAATTGTTTTTATTTAGTGTTAGTAAAAAAGGATTTCAGATTAATCGCCCAAGACCAGGCCTTTTATGGTTAACTGCAAAGGGGCGTTGCTGGCATTGGCGCCTATTTCCAGCATATGTGTAAACTCTCCGGACCGTGTAGCAGTAAAATTCACATGGATGATACCTGTATCGCCGGGCTTAATGGGAGATTTGGGATAATTGGCTACCGTACACTCACAATCGGTAATGATCTTGCTGAAAGACAAGTCTTTTTTTCCAATATTTTTAACCGGAAAGGCTACCGATTTTTTGACACCAAATTTGAGCTTACCCAGATTTTGTTCCACATCGGCAAGTCCCATGTAAGCATCTTCGTAAACATTGTAATTGGCATTGATCAGCATTTTTAACTCGGTACGTAAGCCTGAATTAAAATATAAAGCGGCAGGGTTTTCTACGCGGAGTGCGGCCTCTGCATACCGGGCTGACAGATCCTGGCTTTTAGCTGCTGCATAGTATTTGGCCAACAGGTAATTGTTATAGAAAGATGGATAAATGGAAATGCTTTCCTTTAAAGGATGTTCGATCTTGTTCAGTGCCGAAATTTGTTTATTCGCCGAGTATTGCTCCCACTGATACTGTGCTTCACTTAGGTTAGCAACGTAGGACAGCAACTTTTCGGCAGACATGCCGGTTTCTGAGCCTGGCTGGTAGAGTTGATCTACCCAGGTTTCATTTTTTGCCACTTTAATCAGCAACCGTTCCATCTGGTGTTTATTAACGGCTCCCATTTCTATGCCAATCAGTTTTCGATCCTGGTTAAAGAAAAGAAATATCGGAAAGCTTCCCCTGTTTAAAATGCGGGAAAGCCATTTACTGCCGCTTGCATTTTCGTCTATTCTTTGCACCACAAAATCTTTGTAAATCTTTTGTGCATAGCTTTCATCCTTCATCAGGTCGACCTCAAACAGTTCACACATACTACAGCCCGACTTATTAGAGATGAGCAAGAGGCCTTTTTTTGCCGACTTGGCTTCTTCAAAACCTTTGGACAAAGAGTTGTTGCGAAGAAAGATTTCGGGAGATTTTTGCTTACAGGAAAAACTGACAACTGCCAGAAGGCAATAACAAATGAACAATAATCTTTTCATGAATATGGGTTGGTTTGGCTTAAATATTTATTTAAAGTTCCTGGTTAAAATCATCCCGGACAATAGACTGACTCTATCAATTCAAATTACCTACCTTTGTGCGCAGCGGTAGATAAACTAGATTAAATTATAAAGCGACCTTCATCCTATGTCTGGAATTTATATCCACATCCCATTTTGTAAAAAGGCCTGTACTTATTGCGATTTTCATTTCAGCACATCATTGAAATATATGGATGAAATGACTGACGCCATTTGCAGCGAAATTGTTAAAAAGAAAGACCGGATTACGGACCAGGTGGGGAGCATTTATTTTGGAGGCGGTACCCCTTCTGTACTTCCCGCAAAAGCTTTTGAAAAGATATTCCATACCATTACCTCCAATTTTTCTGTGTCTTCAGAGGCTGAGATCACTATAGAAGCAAACCCGGATGATCTGGATGCTAAAAAAATTGCGGAGTTCAGGCAACTTCCGGTAAACCGTTTCAGTATCGGGATACAGTCTTTTTTTGACGAAGACCTGCGCTGGATGAACCGGGCACACAGTGCCGCTGAAGCCGAAACCTGCATTAAACGTAGTCAGGATGCCGGATTTGAAAACCTCAGCATTGATCTGATTTATGGATATCCTTTGCTGACCGACCAAAAGTGGCTGAGCAATATCCACAAGGCTATAGCCTTTGAAACACCACACATTTCGGCCTATTCCTTAACTGTAGAGCCGAGAACGGCCCTTGCCAGTGCCATCAGGAAAGGAAAGCAAACTCCGGTAAATGATGAACAAAGTGCAGCTCAGTTCATTACCCTGATCGAAAAGCTACAACAAGGTGGTTTTGAACAATATGAAATCTCGAACTTTAGTCAGCCGGGTAAATATGCAGTTCACAATACCAATTACTGGCGTGGTGTACCTTACCTGGGTATCGGCCCTTCGGCGCATGGTTTTGACGGACAAACCCGGTATTTAAACATCGCCAACAATGCTTCGTATTTAACGGAATTAAGCCTTGGAAAATTAGCTGAAACCATAGAAGAGCTGGATAGTTACGACCGCTTTAATGAGTACATCATGACTTCTTTAAGAACGATGTGGGGCACCAGTCTGGCTAAAATAGAAGCAGATTTTGGAAAACTGTTCATGGCAGATACCTTAAAAAACATGGAACCTTTTCTGGAAAGAAAATGGCTCACACACCAAAATGACCACTTAATATTAACCCCGGATGGCAAATTGTTTGCTGACCATATTGCTTCTGAATTGTTTTTAATTACAGATGACCACCATAAATAGCTTAAAATATGAACAATAAAGTCGTTTGGATCACAGGCGCCTCATCTGGAATTGGCGAGGCCCTGGTTTATCAATATAGCCAGATGGGCGCCAAGCTAATTCTTTCTGCACGTAACCGGGACGAACTATACCGTGTCAAAAACAATTGCAAAAGCCCTGTTAATGTACATGTACTCCAGCTGGATCTGGAAAAGACGGATACCCTGACAGACAAGGCAAAGGAAGCCTTGCGGATTTATGGTCATATCGATCTGCTGATCAATTCTGGTGGAATCAGTCAGCGGGCATTGGCGCTGGAAACCACACATCAAACTGAAAAACGCCTGATGGATGTTAATTTCTGGGGTACTGTTGCTTTGAGCAAAGCGGTTTTACCGGGAATGATTGCTAAAGGTGAAGGGAAAATTGTTTGCATCAGCAGTTTGGTTGGTAAGTTTGGTACTCCCCTGCGCTCTGCTTATGCCGCATCAAAACACGCGTTACATGGTTATTTCGATTCTTTACGTGCCGAAGTAGGTGACAAAAACATTAACATCATCCTGGTTTGTCCCGGATTTATCAAAACACAG
>Ga0247805_1001371_pt1 | contig 11724 bp, 12 predicted proteins | sample UWRJL044104R1_FD_180930 | JGI IMG/M metagenome (GOLD analysis project Ga0247805, IMG submission 180930) | Plant litter microbial communities from Arlington Agricultural Research Station in Wisconsin, United States - UWRJ-L044-104R-1 | ecosystem: Environmental > Terrestrial > Plant litter >...
CGACATCCTCGCGGCCGTGTCCGCGGAGTTCGACATCGAATGGACCGCCAGCGGATCCAACCCGCCGTCGACGGTCGACAACGGCTACGGCGGGCCGTCGATGCTGAGCACCTGGCGGGGCGATCGCTGGGTCGGCGAGATCCATGCGAGGGACGCCGGGGCGCGGGAGCGGATCCAGGCGATCCTCCAGAGAGTCGGTGCCGAGCACGGGGCCGACGACTTCACCCTGTCCAACGACCGCGATGCGAGCGGCACGCAGCTCGCCCAGGAGTTCGGCGCGAGCGACCTGGACGACCAGGCCTACTGGCAGTCCACCCTCTCCGGAGGGCCGCATCGCACGCACACGGTGTTCGCCGAGGTCTACGACAGCTCCTACCCGACGGGCCCCGACTACCTGGGATGGACGCCCCACGACTCCGACGGGGGAGCGGCCGATCCGTCGACGCCCACCATCTGGGTGGCGATCGCCGCCTCCGCCTACGACCTGCTCCCCGAGGGCGACCGGGACGAGTACGAGGAGCGCCTCGCGGACTACGCCGGGCTCGAGAAGCCAGACGGCGAGTTCTAGGGCCGGATCGACCGGCCGCGCCTCGTAGGCTGGGTGTATGACCGAAGTCTCAGACCTGTTCGACCCGAGCGTCTGGAAGCCGGTCGCCGGCTTCGAGACCCTGACGGATGTCACCTACCACCACGACACGGCGGGCCGCGTCGCCCGCATCGCCTTCAACCGGCCGGAGGTGCGCAACGCCTTCCGCCCGCACACCGTCGACGAGCTCTACCGCGCGCTCGACGACGCGCGCCAGAACTCGGCCATCGGCGTTGTGCTGCTCACCGGCAACGGGCCGAGCGCCAAGGACGGCGGCTGGGCGTTCTGCTCCGGCGGCGACCAGCGCATCCGCGGTCGCGACGGGTACCTCTACGAGGTGAACGAGGGCGACGCGGCTCCGAGTGCGGCGAGCACGGGGCGCCTGCACATCCTCGAGGTGCAGCGCCTCATCCGCTTTATGCCGAAGGTCGTCATCGCGGTGATCCCCGGCTGGGCGGCCGGCGGCGGGCACTCGCTGCACGTGGTCTGCGACCTCTCGATCGCGAGCGAGGAGCACGGAAAGTTCAAGCAGACGGATGCCGATGTCGGCTCTTTCGACGGAGGGTACGGAAGCGCCTACTTCGCCCGCCAGGTCGGACAGAAGTTCGCGCGGGAGATCTTCTTCCTCGCCGAGGAGTACGACGCGAAGCGCGCCCTCGAGATCGGCGCGATCAACGCCGTTGTGCCGCACGCGCAGCTCGAGACCGAGGCCTACCGCTGGGCGAACACCATCCTCGGCAAGAGCCCCACCGCCATCCGCATGCTCAAGTTCGCCTTCAACGCGGTCGACGACGGCATGGTGGGCCAGCAGGTCTTCGCCGGCGAGGCGACCCGGCTGGCCTACGGCACCGACGAGGCTGTCGAGGGCCGCGACGCCTTCCTCGAGAAGCGCGCCCCCGACTGGTCGCCGTACCCCTGGCAGTACTGATGACCCGCGCGCTGCGGCAGGTCTCGGGCGAGGCGATGTGGGACGCCCTGCGCGGCGCGCTCGACGGCAGCGCGGCGGCGGTCTTCGCGGGCGAGTCGGCGTCCGAGCTGCCCACCGCCGTGCCGCGGGGGGTCGCACTCGTGATCGAGTCCAGCGGCTCGACCGGTCGCCCGAAGCGGGTGGCGCTCGGCTCCGCGGCGCTGCTGGCCAGCGCTGCGGCCTCCGACGACGCGCTCGGCGGCCCCGGGCAGTGGCTGCTCGCCCTGCCCACCAGCTACATCGCCGGCATCAACGTGCTGACGCGCTCGATCTACGCCGGCACCACCCCGGTGCGGGTCGCCGAGGGGCACTTCAGCCCCGAGGCGTTCGTCGCCGCGGCCGGCCGGATGGACGCGCACCTGCGCTACACCTCGCTGGTTCCCACCCAGCTGGCCCGGCTCATCGACGCGGACGAGGCCCTCGCCGCCCTGCGCCGTTTCGACCGCATCCTGGTCGGCGGACAGGCCACCCCGGTGGCGCTCGTGGCGCGCGCCCTCGAGCTCGGCATCAACGTGACCCGCACCTACGGATCCAGCGAGACCGGCGGCGGCTGCGTCTACGACGGCGTGCCGATCGGCGCCACCCGTGCCCGCATCGTCGAGGGCCAGATCGAGCTCTCCGGCGCGGTGCTGGCCGAGGGCTACCTCGACGACGAGGAGCGCACGGCGGCCGCCTTCCACACCGAGAACGGCACGCGCTGGTACCGCACCGGCGACACCGGCGACCTTGTCGACGGCGTGCTGCGGGTCACCGGGCGCCTCGACGACGTGATCATCTCCGGCGGGCTGAAGGTGTCGCTCGCCGCCCTCGAGCGTCTGGTACGGGAGCTCGACGGGCTCGCCGACGCGGTCGTCGTCGGGGCGCCGAGCGCGGAGTGGGGAGAGGTGCCCGTGCTCGTGTCCACCTCCGAGTACCGTCTGGCGCACCTCAAGCCGCTGGTGGTCGAGAGCCTGGGACGGGCGGCGGTGCCCGCCCGGGTGATTGTGCTCGAGCGGATGCCGTATCTCGCCTCGGGCAAGCCGGACCGACGTGCGATACGCGAGCTGGTCATCCGCTCTCTCACCGACCGTGAGGCCACGGATCGTTAGACTCTCGCTGTGCCTGATGCCAAGAAGACCGCCGCGAAGACGACCACCCCAGCCCGCAAGAACTCCGGCAGGAGCGGACGCCCCGGGGGACGCCCGCCCGGCGTCGCCACGGTGAAGAAGGCCGGGCCGTCCGAGTGGATCGGCGGGGCCCGACTGCGCACGCTTCCGCTCGCCATCGCACCGGTGCTGCTCGGAACCGCGACCGCGTACCTCTACGACAACGACAGCGGCTGGCACTGGGTGCGCGCGCTGCTGGCGCTCGCCGTGGCCCTCGGCCTGCAGATCGCCGTCAACTACGCCAACGACTACTCCGACGGGGTGCGCGGCACCGACAAGAACCGCGTCGGCCCCTCGCGTCTGACCGGCTCGGGTGCCGCCAGCCCGCGCGCCGTGCTCACCGTCGCACTCGTCTTCTTCGGCATCGCCGCACTCGCCGGCATCGCCCTCGTGGTGACCACCGGCTACTACTGGCTGCTGGCCGTCGGCGTGGTCTGCATCGTGGCCGCCTGGTTCTACACCGGAGGCAAGAAGCCCTACGGCTACAACGCGCTCGGCGAGGTCGCCGTGTTCGTCTTCTTCGGCCTGGTCGCCACCGCCGGAACCATGTACGTGCAGGTCGGCGCCGTGAGCTTCGAGAACTGGATGGCGGGTATCGCGATCGGCCTGATCTCGGTGGCCGTGCTCGTGATCAACAACACCCGCGACATCGCGCAGGACAAGCTCTCCGGCAAGCGCACGCTGAGCGTGTTCATCGGCGACCGCGCCTCGCGCATCCTCTTCGCCGTGCTGCTGCTGGCGCCCTACGGGATCCTGGTGGTCTTCGTGCTGGTGTTCCCGAACGCGGCCTTCGTCTATCTGACGCTTCTCGTCGCCGTGCCCGCCGTGATCATCGCGCTCACCGCGAAGACGCCGAAGGAGCTGATCCTCGTGCTGCAGCTGACCAGCCTCACCGGTCTGCTGTACGCGCTACTGCTGGCGTGGGCCATCGCCTTCTAGGTCGCCCCGCGAGAGGTAGTCGGAGTCTCCGAGCGAGTCCTCGGCGTCCTCGTCGTCGTGCGGCGCCTCGGTCTTGCCCTCGCGGCGGTCCTGGATGGTCTTGGTGACCTGGTCGCGCTGCGGACGGAAGAAGAGGTACGACACCGCGAGCCCGAAGGCGGCCGCGATGATCGCCGCGAGCCACGGTGGCGTCTGCGTGAAGAGCAGCAGCACCGCCAATACGGCGGCGAAGAGCCCAACACGGATCACGCTGTATAACAACCATGGCTTCACCCGACAAGTGTAGGCAGCACGCAGCCTAAGATTGACTGCATGGGTCCACGATTGTTCTTCATCCTCGGGATCGTGATTGTCGTTCTAATGGTCTTCTCCATGATCGATGTCATCCTCACCGACCGCCGCCGGGTCCGGGCGCTCAACAAGGTCGCGTGGTTCTTCATCGTGATCCTCCCCGTTCTCGGCCCGGCACTCTGGTTCTTCCTCGGCAAGGAGCGCGGCGACCGCGGCGACCGGGGTGGCGAGACCCGCAGGCTGGCGCCAGACGACGACCCCGCATTCTTCAAGACCCTCCAACGCGACGCCGACCAAGACGAACGCATCCGCCGTCTCGAGCAGGAGCTAGCCGAACTCGACGATGACAACCCACAGAAAGACTGAGTCCCCCGCCTCCCTGTTCGCCGTCGCACTGCTCGACGAGTTCGCGCGACTCGGGGTACGCGATGTGGTGCTCAGCCCCGGGTCCCGGTCTCAGGCGCTCGCTCTCGCGGCCGCGGAGCTCGAGGCGGCCGGGCGCATCCGCCTTCGTGTACGCATCGACGAGCGTGGCGCCGGCTTCCTGGCGCTCGGACTCGCCGCGGAGACCCGCGCACCCGTGCTCGTCATCACCACGAGCGGCACGGCCGTGGCGAACCTGCACCCCGCCGTACTCGAGGCGCACCACTCGGGTGTGCCGGTGATCGTGATCACGGCCGACCGGCCGGAGGCCCTGCGCGGCATCGGCGCCAACCAGACCACCCGCCAGCCGGGCATCTTCGGCAGCGCGGTGCGCGCGTCGTTCGACGTGGCTGCCCCGACCTCCGAGTCCGAGATCGACGCGGCCACCGGCATTGCACGCGACGCCGTGGCGGCCGCCGGCACCTCGGTGATCAGCACCGGACCGGTGCACCTCAACATCGCGTTCACCGAGCCGCTCTCGGCGATCGTCCCGCTGCCGCCGCTGCGAGAGCCGCTCGTGTACGCCGCGCCGCGCCTCGCCGGAGACGCGCTGCCGCTCTTCCAGGCCCCGGGAACCGTGGTGGTCGCCGGACACGGCGCGGGCGAGATCGCCGAGGCCACGGCCCGTGCGCTCGGCGCCCCGCTGCTGGCCGAGGTCTCCAGCGGCGCGCACTTCGGCCCGAACCTCGTGGTCGCCTACCGCGAGCTGCTCTCCGCCATCGACTTCGGCGAGCGGGTGGAGCGGGTGGTCGTCTTCGGGCACCCGACGCTCAGCCGGGAGATCCCGGCGCTGATCCAGCGAGCGGATGTCTCGACGATCGTCGTGCGGTCGACCAGCGTCGACGACTACAACCCCGCGCACGCGGTATCCACCTTCGTCGACGCCGTGCGCGTCGTGGGCGAGCCCGACAACTCCGCGGTCGGGAGGGCCTGGCTCGGCCGATGGGTCACCACGTCGCGCGCGCTGCTCGAACAGCAGGACGCGCCCGACATCGAGCTCGCCATCTCGGCGGAGCCATCCGCTCAGGCAGCGTTCTCGCGGCAGGTGATGGCGGGCCTGCGCGCCGCCGTGACGCGACGCGCCCTCGTCGAGGCGGTCTGGCGCATGACCTGGCCGCACGACCGGCTCGTGCTCGGCGCCTCGCGGCTGATCCGGGAGGCCGACCGCGTTGTGCCGGGCAAGAAGATCGGCGTGCACGCCAACCGCGGGCTCGCCGGCATCGACGGAACGATCGCCACGGCGGCCGGTATCGCGCTCGCCAGCCAGGCCGTCGAGGGCCCGAGTGCCGGGGGAGTCACCCGGGTGCTGCTCGGCGACCTCACGCTGCTGCACGACGTGGGCTCCCTGCTCTTCGGCACGGGTGAGCCGCGGCCGCGGCTGCAGGTGGTCGTCGGCAACGACGGCGGCGGCACGATCTTCGACTCGCTCGAGGTCGCCACGACCGCGCCCGCGGAGCCGCTCGAGAGGGTGATGTACACGCCGCACACGGTGTCGATCGCGTCGCTCGCCGCCGCCTACGGCTGGGAGTACCGGCACGTGGCGAACCGGGGCGAGCTCGATGCGGCGCTCACGGCCTCCGACGGGCCGACGATCGTCGAGGTGCCGCTCGCGCGCTAGGGCTAGCGTGGGTGCATGAGCGAACTGCTGCGAGTCGGGCCGGGGTTCTCCCTCGCCGACATCGACCCCTCCTCCACACCCGGCTTCGACGGCAAGAAGAAGAACGGCGAGGCCGAGCTGGCCGCGCACGCCGCCGAGCTCGGCGACCTGCAGGAGCGCCTCTACGCGAACAGCCTCTTCGGGGGCGAGCGCAGCCTGCTGCTGGTGCTGCAGGCCATGGACACCGCGGGCAAGGGCGGCATCGTCGGCCACGTCGTCGGCCAGGTGAACCCGCAGGGCGTGAAGGCCTTCGCCTTCAAGTCGCCGACCGACGAGGAGAAGAGCCACGACTTCCTCTGGCGGGTGCGCAAGCAGCTGCCGCCGCACGGATTCCTCGGCGTCTTCGACCGCTCGCACTACGAGGACGTGCTCATCCACCGGGTGCGCGGCTTCTCCACCCCCGAGGTGATCGAGGAGCGCTACGGCCTGATCAACGAGTTCGAGGCCTCACTCGCGGCGGCCGGCATGACGGTGGTCAAGGTGATGCTGCACATCAGCCGTGACGAGCAGAAGGCGCGACTCGCCGACCGCCTCGAGCGCCCGGAGAAGCACTGGAAGTACAACCCGGGCGACGTCGACGAGCGCCTGCTCTGGGACGAGTACCAGGAGGCGTATCAGATCGCCCTCGACCGCACGTCGACAGCGGATGCGCCGTGGAACGTCGTTCCCGCCGACCGCAAGTGGTACGCGCGGCTGGCCGTGCAACGCCTGCTCATCGATGCGCTGACGGGGATGTCGCTCGAGTGGCCGTCTGCCGACTACGACGTCGAGGCGGAGAAGGCCCGGCTGGCCGCGACCTGAGGCACCGCGTCCCCCGCCGCGGCGGTGTCAAGGGCTCGGTGAAAGCCATTCGCGAGCCTAGAGTCGGGCAATCGGTCGAGACGGCCGGTACTCATGCCGCTGGTGCTGGGGCCCGCGGGACAATCGATGCCTGTAAGGAACTCCGCCATGTCCGACACCCCCACCACCGTCACGCCCGACGAGAACACCCCGACGCTCGATCCGAAGAACATCAGCGACTGGACCGACATCGGTCGCGAGATGTGGTCGTACCTCACCGGTCGCGGCGCGGCCGTGAACTACACCTTCGAGGACATGCTGGTCGAGGTGCCCCGCGACATCGGTCCGGACGCCCCGCGGGCCACCTGGCGCTTCAACGGCACGCTGCGGGTGACGACCAGCGACGACCAGGGCGCCGCCGCACCTGCCGACCAGGTCTGACCGTGGCCCTCGCGGTCAGGCTCGATATCGACCTGGAGTTCTCGGTCGAGTTCGAGGATGCCGAGATCAGTGGCACCGTCACGGCATCGGGCACGGAGATCGAGGTTCGCGTCTCGGATCCCGCAGCGCTCGTCTCCGGCGGTCGCGGACGCATCCGTGCGCTGCGCCAGGTGGCGCTCGAGCTCGCCCGGCGCGGGGCCGTCGTGTCCCTCGTCGGCGAGACGGGAGTGCTCGCCCGCATCGGGGCGGTGCGGGCGACGGTCGCCGACCGCCTGCTCACCGGTTCGCCGCACATCAGTGTGCGGTCCTACCCCTCCCTGCTGGCCGCCGCGCGCTCGAAGCCGAAGAGCGCCTCCCCGCTGTTCGTGCCGCCGCGCACCCTGGTGCCGCTGGCGCCGACCCTCGAGCGCAACCGCAGGCGCACCATCACCACCACCCACTACACGCCCGGCTCGGGCCGGCCGCGGCTCATCTTCGTGCTCGGTTCGGAGTACTGGGACGGACGCCCGCCGCGGGAGTTCGACCTGACACCGGGGGAGGTCACCACGATCGGATCGGCGGAGGGCTCCGACCTGCGGCTCGACGGTCTGGAGCCGGCACACGCCGAGATCCGGCACGACGAGAACGACGAGTACTACCTCGTTGTGCTGAGCGGCACCGGGAGCGTGCCCGTGCTCGACCCCGACGCCGGAGCCCGTCGCATCCTCCGCACCGGAGCGCGGATCGAACTCGGCGAGTGGCGGATGGCCTACTTCCGGGAGGAGTTCGCCGACCACGGCAGGCCGTTCGGCGGCCGGCTCGGCGGCGAGCTGTCGCTGCAGAGGCCGCAGCCGCCCCGGCACCGCTCGTAGCCCGTCCCGTCCCGTCCCGGCATCCGCGGCACTGCGCCGTCCTTCGCTGGTTGAGTAGCAGGCGAGCTCTGCGAGCCCGCGTATCGAAGCCGACCAGGTCGAGCGTAGGCAGCCGACAGCCGACAGCCGACAGCCGACAGCCGACAGCCGACAGCCGGCAGCCACTCAGGCGCTCAGGCTGATCCAGGTGTCGGGCGGCAGCTCGGGGCGCCCGGGCACCGCGCGGTGCTCCTCGGTCCAGTCCGCGTCGGCGACCTCGGTGGCGACGCGGCGCCAGAGTCGCACGGCGGAGGCGTTCGCGTCCTGGAACGCCACCGACCATGCGCCCGGGTGGCACCGCAGCACCCGCGCCGCCGCCGTGATCCCGACGCCCCGGCCTCGTGCGGCACGCACCACGAAGTAGCTGTTGAGCACGCGCTCGCCGGCATCGAGACCGCGCACCACTGCGAAACCGACGGGTGCGGCGTCGAGGGTCACGAGGTAGGCGAGCCAGCCCGGATCGGTGAACGCTGCGTCGAGCCGTTCGCTGCGGTAGCGGCCGCGTGCGTCGGGCAGCTCGCCGGTGAACTCCGACATGTCGTGCCGGAACAGTTGCCAGAGGCCGTCGAGCACGTCGCGGTGGGCGGGAGTGGCGGGCGCAACGTCGATCACGAGAGCAATCTAACGCAGCGAGTGAGCTATCCGCTGGTTGAGTAGCAGGCGAGCTCCACGAGTGAGTTGCCCCGCTGGTTGAGTAGCAGGCGAGCTCCGCGAGTGAGTTGCCCCGCTGGTCGAGTAGCAGGCGAGCTCCGCGAGTGCGTTGCCCCGCTGGTTGAGTAGCAGGCGAGCTCTGCGAGTTCGCGTATCGAAGCCGGTTGAGCCATCCGCCCGGAACGCAGGACCATCGCGAGACCGGTTTCGATACGCGGGCTCGTGCCTCGCTCGCTACTCAACCAGCGGGGTGGCGGGAGGCTCGTGCCTCGCTCGCTACTCAACCAGCGGGGTGGCGGGAGGCTCGTGCCTCGCTCGCTACTCAACCAGCGGGAAGGGCGGGCTCGTGCCTCGCTCGCTACTCAACCGGCGGGGAGGGGCGCTAGTTGAACGCCTCCACCACCGGGCGGAACTTCATCTTCGTCTCGGCGAGCTCGCGGGCGGCGACCGAGCCGTCGACGATGCCGCTGCCGGCATAGGCGGTGACGCGACCGGTCTTCGAGACGTGGGCGCAGCGCAGTGCCACCGCCCACTCGCCGTCGCCGTTCGCGCCGACCCAGCCGACCGGTCCGGCGTAGCGGCCGCGGTCGAAGGGCTCGAGCTCGTGGATCAGGTCGAGGGCGGCCTGGGTGGGAGCGCCCGCTACCGCTGCGGTCGGGTGCAGCGCGGCGATGAGGTCGAGCGAGGTCGACCCGTCGCTCAGCGTGCCTGCCACATCGCTGGCGAGGTGCCAGAGGTTCGGCAGCTTCAGGGTGAAGGGCTGGTCGCTGGTGGCGAGGCTGGAGCTGTGCGGCTCGAGCGCCGTCATCACGGAGGCGAGCGCGTACTGGTGCTCGTCGAGGTCTTTCGTCGAGGTGGCGAGCGAGACCGCGGCGTCGTGGTCGGCCTGCGCGTCCGCGCCGCGGCTGACCGTTCCGGCCAGCACCCGGGCGCTCACGCTGCCGGCGTCCACCCGAACCAGGGTCTCCGGCGAGCTGCCGATGAAGCCGTTCACCGCGAAGGTGAAGCAGTCCGGGTAGCCCAGGGCGAGATCGCGCAGTACGAGGCGCAGGTCCGCGCCCTCCGGGAGGTGGCCGACCAGGTCGCGGGCGAGCACCACCTTGCGCACGTCGCCGGCGTGGATGCGCTCGATCGCCGTGTCGACGGCCGCGAGGAAGGCGTCGGGCGTCATGGCGCCCGGCAGGAGCGAGATGCGGTACTCCGCGCCGAAGGGCTGCTGCCGGGGCGCTGGCGCATCCGCTGCATTGACGCGGGTTATCCAGCTGACCCCGTTGCGGCGTCCGATGATCACCGACGGCACGATGAGCACGCTGGTGGCGGCGGAGTGCTCGGAGAAGGCGAAGCTGCCGAGGGCCACCAGGCCGGTGCCCGGGATGCCGATCGGGTCGGTGATGCTCGCCGCGGCGAGCACCTCCCGCCACGCGGCGGCGGCGTCGGTCATGCGGTCTGGACCGGTGAATTCGAGGCGCATGGCCTCGCCGATTCCGCCGATGCCCTGGCCGCGGCGCAGGAAGAGGAGGGGATCGCGGGAATCCAGCAGGGGGATCAGGGGGCCGATGTCGTCGATCGCAACGGTTTCAACCGCGAGATGGGCGATGGTAATCGCAGGGCTACTCACCGACCAAGCCTACCTCCGCCGTTCGCCCAGACGGTGTAGTGCGTATCTCGGTAGACTTGGGCGCGTGACTAAAGCCGACATGAGTAAGCAGCCAGACGAGGTCGCTGACATGTTCGACGGCGTCGCGAAGAACTACGACCGGACCAACAACGTCCTGTCGGCGGGCAATGCCCCGATCTGGCGCTTCGCGACCGTGCGAGCAGTCGACCCGCAGCCAGGGGAGCGCATCCTCGATATCGCGGCGGGCACCGGCACGAGCTCGGTGGCCCTCACCAAGACCGGCGCCACCGTGATCGCCTTCGATTTCTCGCCCGGCATGATCGCCGAGGGCCGCAAGCGCCACCCCGGCCTCGAGTTCATCCAGGGCGATGCCCAGCAGCTGCCCTTCGGCGACAACGAGTTCGATGCCGTGACGATCAGCTTCGGCCTGCGCAACATCAACGACCCCAAGGCCGCGCTCGCCGAGATGTACCGGGTGCTCAAGCCCGGCGGCCGCCTCGTGATCTGCGAATTCTCGAAGCCGCCCGTCGCCCTGCTGCGCGCCGGCTACCACGCCTACCTGAAATACATCATGCCCACCGTCGTCGGGGTCACCAGCTCGAACGACGAGGCCTACGACTACCTCGTCGACTCCATCCGCGCGTGGCCCGAGCAGGGCGAGCTGAGCCGCTGGATCCGCGGCGTCGGCTTCACCCGGGTGGCCTGGCGCAACCTCACCGCCGGTGTCGTGGCCCTGCACAGGGGACGCAAGCCCGAGGACGCCGTGGTGCTCGCCGCCGCTGCCAAGCGCAAGAGTGCGAACACACGCTCCATCCCCGTACAGCCCCAGTAACTTCATCGAGGCCGAGCCGGTCTCCCTTTAAGAAAACGGTTAGAGAGTGAACGCGAGCGCTCCAGTTGCTCGTCGCAGGAACACCCTGAGCTCATCGCTCGGCCTCGGCGACAAGATCTTCTCCTCGAGCGACGAGCGCAGGTTCGCACGCGAGATCGAAGACGGACTCGAGGTGGTCGAGAACGGCCTGCTCGTCGAGATGTCGTTCGCCGACGATATAGCGGATGTGACGAGCCGGTACCTGCTGGACGCCGGCGGCAAGCGGGTGCGCCCGCTTCTCACCCTGCTGGCCGCTCAGCTCGGCGGCGGCAACAGCGACCGGGTCTACTCGGCAGCCAAGGCCATTGAGATCACCCACCTCGCCTCGCTCTACCACGACGACGTTATGGACGAGTCGCAGATGCGCCGCGGCGTGCCCTCGGCGCAGGCGGTCTGGGGCAACTCGGTCGCGATCCTCACCGGCGACCTGCTCTTCGCCCGCGCCAGCAAGCTGGTCGCCTCGCT
>Ga0247805_1001372_pt1 | contig 11723 bp, 5 predicted proteins | sample UWRJL044104R1_FD_180930 | JGI IMG/M metagenome (GOLD analysis project Ga0247805, IMG submission 180930) | Plant litter microbial communities from Arlington Agricultural Research Station in Wisconsin, United States - UWRJ-L044-104R-1 | ecosystem: Environmental > Terrestrial > Plant litter >...
ACATCAGCTTCAGTAACCGGGTTTTTCTGACTTTTACCGCTTTCATAAAAAGGCAATGCCATGAAATGGATGTGGTCATCTTCCAGTCCGCAATAACGCGCACCAGCAATGGCTTCACCTTTTCTGATCAATCCTTTAACGGTTTGAATTTCTCGGGTATCAATCTGGTTCGGTTTTTTCTGCTCCATGAAACTGCGCATGTTTTGATACAAGCCTTTCAGTTCAGCAGTTTCCAGTCCCATTTTTTCAGAAAAATCAATATTAAATTCCACAAAGCGGAGTGCATCGTCATCCCAAACGGCCGTGTTTCCACTGGTTTGGTAAGCCACGTGTACATCATGGTGCTGATCAACCAGGCGAATAAACGTTCCACCCATAGAGATTACGTCATCATCCGGGTGCGGAGAGAAGATCACCACGCGTTTTTTAGCTGGTTCAGCTCTTTCCGGTCTCTGTGAGTCGTCTGCATTTGGTTTACCACCCGGCCAGCCGGTAATGGTATGTTGCAGTTTGTTGAAAATATGAATGTTAATGTTGTACACTGGGCCTTGCTCTACAGCAAGTTGCGCCATGCCATTGTTATTGAAATCGTCTTCGGTTAGTTTAAGTACCGGTTTTTTAAGTGTATTGGCTAACCAGATTACTGCTTTGCGGGTTAATTTTTCGTCCCAGATGCAATCTTTTACCAACCAAGGTGTATCAAAACGGGTCAGCATAGAGGCTGCGTCCTGATCCAGAATAAACTCTACGTTATCCGACAATTGCAGATAAGTAGCGGGTACTTCACTTGAAATTTCGCCTTCAACAGCTTTTTTAATGATCGATGCTTTTTTCTTGTTCCAGGCCATCAAAATGATTTCCCTTGCTTTGAAAATGGTACCAATACCCATGGTGATGGCTTTGGTAGGTACAAAAGATTTACCCCCGAAATCTCTTGCGGCATCACGTCTGGTCAGGTCATCTAGCGTAACTAACCTTGTGCCAGAATTTGGCGCAGAACCTGGCTCATTGAATCCGATGTGACCTGTACGTCCGATACCGAGGATTTGGATGTCCAATCCTCCAAGGTCTCCAATCTTTTTCTCATAATCCAGACAAAATGCAGGGATTTCCTCTAAACTTAATGTCCCGTCAGGAATGTTGATGTTGTTTTTCTCGATGTCAATGTGATCAAACAAATTTTCATTCATGAAGGTTACATAGCTCTGTGCAGCGGTAGGCTGCATAGGATAGTACTCATCAAGGTTAAAGGTGATTACATTTTTGAAGCTCAGGCCTTCTTCCTTGTGCATTCTTACCAATTCTGCATAAACAGCGATTGGAGTAGCACCGGTTGCGAGTCCTAAAACTGCATAAGTGTTGTTTTTTTGTTTTTCTCTGATGAGGTCCCCGATGCGTTTAGCTACGCTAAGAGAAGCTTGTCTGGGGTTTTCAAAGACAGAAACGGGCAATCTTTCAAAGCGCGTTTCTTCCAGAAGATTTAATCTAGCCATTTTTTGTTCTTAAATTTTGTACGGAGCAGTAAATATAGGTACTAAGTTGACTTAATCAAATTTTTTAAAAAGTGCTTTGTGCTTTTTTTAACGATTTACAGGTTAAAAATGAAAATTAAGGGTGCTGTGCAAACGGTTGATAAGCAGGTGAAAGCGGCTTTATTAAAAAAAGCCTTAAGTTTGAAAATAAATCAAATCATTTGCATATGAACTCAAACTGGAAAAAGATTTTTGACATGATTCAAAAGCCTGAAAGGATTATCATTGGATTGATGTCCGGTACCTCCTTAGATGGCTTAGATATCGCTTTGTGCGGTATTTCGGGCGAAGGAAGGGAAACTAAAGTCCGGTTGATCCAGTTTACGACTGTTCCTTATACCAATGCATTTAAAGCAGAGGTAAAAGCGATTTTTTCCAGACGTGATGCTGATTTGCAGCAGGTTTGTTTAATGAATGAAAAAATAGGGGTTTATCATGCTGAACTGATTTTGAAGGCCATTGCATCATGGGGTTTAAAACCGGAAGATATTGATGTCATTGCCAGTCATGGACAAACCATTTTCCATGCGCCGCAGTCTTTGCATGGACTTGAAGCCTATCCCAATGCTACGCTGCAAATTGGGGATGGAGATCATATAGCCGTTCATACCGGTATTGTTACGATTGCTGATTTTAGGCAAAAACATCTTGCTGCGGGCGGTGAGGGTGCTCCTTTGGCCGTTTATGGTGATTATTTGTTGTTCTCCCGGAAGGGGGAAGATCGCATCATGCTCAATATTGGCGGAATTGCCAATTTTACTTATTTACCAGCCGATCAGGATGCCAGTAAAGTTTTTTCTACCGATGTAGGTCCTGGTAATACCTTAATGGATCAGTTTGTTCAACGACATTATGATGGCTTATATTTTGATGATCAGGCTAAAATAGCTCAGGCAGGTCAAATCAATAATTTGTTATTGGAGCGATTGCTGCGAGCTGATTTTTTAAGTTCGGAATTTCCGAAAACAACTGGGCCGGAATTGTTTAATTTACAATATTTGGAAGATGCAATGGCGGCGGCCGGGGTAGCTGACCTCAGTCCTGAAGATGTTATGGCTACTTTGAATGGTTTTTCGGCGGCGGTGATTATCGATGCCGTAAAGCGTTGTTTTGGAGCAGGTCAGACGCCGTCAATTTATGTAAGTGGTGGCGGCATGCACAATCCCTTGTTGATGCGAAGCTTAAGGGCGGGCTTGCCCACAGCCCAGTTTTTTACTACAGATGACCTGGATATTAATCCTGATGCTAAAGAAGCCATACTTTTTGCCGTTTTGGCTAATGAAACGCTTGTGGGTAGGGGTGTCGATTTTGGCAATAGGGAAGGTGTTCCTTCGGTGCAAATGGGGAAGGTTTGTTTGCCTGTTTAGTTTGTTTCAGTAATTAATTTTGTTTTTGATTATAATGACGATTTAATATTTTATATTTATATAGAATAATCCAAATTATATGAAAAAAATCTACTCAAGTAGCGCCTTTAAAATCAGGTCGGTTTTCTGGGTGCCCATTTTTTTACTGATGCTTACCCAAGTGGTAAATGCACAAACAAAGCGCTATACAGTCGCAGGTCAGGTAACGGATGCCGGAGTGGGTGGTGGGATACCTGGAGTTGTTGTGAAAATCCAAAACACAAACAAGGCAATGGCAACGAACGGCGAGGGCAAGTTTAGCTTTGCAGTTGATCTGGCTGCTGGAAGTTACCAGGTTGTTTTTTCTTCTATAGGGTACCGGTCTGTAACTAAAACGGTTCAACTGGCCGAAAAATCTCAGGTTAATGTAGATGCTGCGCTATCGGCCGATAATATCGGACTTGATGAGGTCATTGTAACAGGTACTTCGATTGGTACTACCCGTAAACAAATGGGAAGTTACGTAACCTCGTTAAAGGGGGATGAGTTGTTGAAGGCACCAAGTGGTAATGTACTTTCTTCCTTGCAAGGAAAAGCCCCTGGAGCTCAGATCAGCCAGAACTCTGGTGATCCTGCTGGTGGGATGAGTGTCCGGCTAAGGGGGGTGAGTTCTGTTAATTCAGGTTCAGATCCATTGTACATTATTGACGGGGTAATTGTGAATAATACAACTGCCCGGGTAACCAATACATCAGCCAATTATGATGGTGGTGGTAGTGGTGTTGGCGGCAATGGGAACTTTGTGGGAGCTATTGGGCAGAACAGGATGAGTGATATTAATCCCAATGATATAGAACGTATAGAGGTTCTGAATGGTGCTGCAGCAGCTGCAATTTACGGGTCAAGGGCAAATGCCGGGGTTATCCAGATCTTTACCAAAAGGGGGGCAAATGGCAAGCCTGTCGTTAATTTCTCTACCAGTTTTACGACCAGCAGTTTGCGTAAGCAGGTCGAGGTAAATGAATCGCCGGTCAAGTTTGGAGATCCGACTAAACCTGTAGAGTCCTTTACCCAGGATGTAATCCAGACGGTAATCATACCGCCATCCACTGTTCCAACACTGTATACCACTACGGTTCCGGTAAAGCGATATAATTATCAGGATTATATTTTTCAATCTGCAATCGGAACAGATAATACCGTTTCTGTTGCCGGCGGCAACGAGGATACAAAATTTTATACTTCTTTGGGGTATTTTGCCAACCAGGGAATTATAAAAAATACAGACTACAGGCGTTCTAATATGCGGTTAAACCTGGATCAGAAAATTAACAGCTGGGCTAAGATCAGCGCAGGGTTTAACTACGTGCATAGTGATGCAGATGAAAAACCGGATGGCAATTCTTTCTTTTCGCCAATGAACTCGGTGACCATCATTGGCAACTTTCATGATATTTTTGCGAGGGATGCCCTGGGTAATCTGCAAGCTGTTGGCGAGCGGGGAAGGGTAAATCCAGTTTCGGTAATTGAAGATATCAAACAGCGGCAGTCGGTCAATCGCGTAATTGCAAATGCTAAACTGGTTTTGAATCCTGTTAAAAATCTTACTGTTGATTATACGATTGGGGTTGACAATACAATTCAAAATGGAACGACTTTTATTCCGCCATTTGCTTACAACGTAAGTACTGGTTTTTATGGTGGTGGGCCAACACTGGATCCTACTTTAAATGGTTATGCAAGTGCTGCTGACAATACAGCTACACTTTTTAATCATGAACTGAACTTTACCTATGATGCAAAATTCAGTGATGTATTGTTGTCTACTACCCAGCTGGGCGGTTCATACCAGTATGAAAAAAACAATTATTTACTGTCTAACGGTCGGGGACTTGCTCCTTTTGTGGAAAGTGTAAATGGTGCAAGTACCATTCTGCCCAATAATGATGCAAGGCTACAGCAGGACATCAGCGGGGCGTACTTGCAACAGAACTTTAAATATAAAGACCATTTGTTTGTAACGGGAGCTGTTCGTGTGGATCAATCTTCTGTTTTTGGTGAAAAAAACAGGACCAAGGTTTATCTAAAAGGAAATATGAGTTATGTGCTGTCGTCAGCGGAATACTGGAAGAACTTGGGTGTGTCTGAATGGTGGAATGCTTTTAAGGTAAGAGCAGCTTATGGACAATCGGGGAATTTAACTGGGATCGGCCCATATTCAAGGTTCAATGAATATCTGTCTTCTGCATATGTTGGTAAAACAACACTGGGATCGAAAACTGAGCTTGCGAATGTGGATGTGGCCCCTGAGCGGCAGACGGAGTTGGAAATCGGAACGGATATGTCCTTTTTTAACAACCGTTTAGGCTTGGTCGTAAACTGGTACAATAAAAAGGTGCAGGACTTGCTGCTTTCGGTACTTATTGCCCCAACAACAGGATACACTGGTTTGTTGAGAAACAATGGCTCGTTGCGGAATAAAGGGTTTGAAATAATGCTCACCGGGGTTCCCGTTGTTACAGATGATTTTAAATGGAATACCACTTTCATTTTTAACAGGAACAGGAACAAAGCAGAAGGAAGCGGTGCCCTGCAATTGCTGGCAACCAATGCAGGTGCCCCGGTATCAATTATCGATGGGCAACCTATTGGTGTCTTTTATGGTACTTTCTTTGCGCGTAATTCAGATGGAAGCCTGTTGACCAATGCTGCAGGGATTCCCCAGTTGGAGCGTGGTATCCAAAATACCAGCACTACGTATACTCCACAAAGAGGATCGGATGGTTTGCCAACTGGAAATACCTTGCGTAAGGTGGTTGGAGATCCTAACCCGGATTATACCGCTTCTTTTGTAAATGATTTTAACTATAAAAAACTTGGACTACACGTTCAGTTCGATGCATCGCATGGTGCTGATGTATGGAATGCAGATTGGCGCACGAGGCAGGGCGTAGGTAATGGAAAAGTTGCTGAGCAGGAACAAATGGGTTTGTTGCCACGTGGTTACGTAGCGGGAGTTTACGCTATTGAAGAATGGCGGATCGATGACGGTTCTTACGTCAAGCTGAGGGAAGTGTCTTTAAGTTATAACATTGGAAAAGTGAAGTTTATCCAGGATCTGACCATTAATTTAAGCGGAAGAAACCTGGTATCCTGGGATAATTATAAAGGGTATGATCCGGAGTTGAATTCTGGAGGGCAGTCTACTGTGCTTAGGAACATTGACTTTGGTTCTGTGCCAATTCCAAGAACGTTCAGTTTAGGTGTACGTGCTAAGTTTTAAATCTATTTAAGAACAAAATCATATTCTGATGAAAAGAAATTATATATATAAAATAACATGTGCCTTATTGGTGCTCGTTATAGGTGCTTCCTGTAAAAAGGAGTATAGAAATCCATCTGGTGCAAATTCAGGTGATGTATTGACTACAGCAAAAGGTCTTACAGGAGTGACAGTGGGACTGCATAAAATTTATATCGCTGGCCGCTTGGGGATTTATTACAATTCAGTTTCAAGCGTGGGCTTTGTGACCAATGAGATCATACTGATGAATTCGGGGAATATTCCGGAATTACAGCTGGCTACCGGGGGTAATAGTGTTGATGGGACAAATACCATTTTATTGAATTTGTGGACTTATTGCAACAAAACCATTTTTGATGCAGATAATGTGATCAATAATGCGGGTAACTTACCAGATAAATCCTATGCTTCTGGTCTGATTGCTTATGCGAGTTTATTTAAAGCATTGGCTTTGGGCAATATGGCCCAGAGCTGGGAGCGCATTCCATCAGGCATTGGACAAAATGTAACCTTTATCAGCCGGGTAGATGGTTTGAATAAAGCAATTGCCGTAATCGACAACGCCCTGGCTGTTATTGCCGCCAACAACATCAGTTCGTCCTTCCTGGGAAACATGCCTCCAGGTATTGATATACAAAATACGTTATATGCTATAAAGGCGAGATATGCACTTTTTGCCGGAAACTATCCCCTGGCACTTTCTGCTGCCAACAGTGTTGATCTGACTAAGAAATCGACTTTTACATTTGATGCACAAACGCTAAATCCCATATTTGAGATTGCTACATCGACAAATAATGTGTTTCAGCCCACAAATGCCAATCTGGGTTTGTCTGGTATTTATACGCCGGATGCTGGCGATAAGCGCCTTGCTTTTTATACTGTGCCAAATGCAACTGCACCAACTGCCCGTTTAGGTGGTTTTGGTTTGGCGGGGGTGCCAATTCCGCTTTACCTGCCTGGGGAGATCACATTGATCAAGGCTGAAGTATATGCACGTCAGGCTACGCCAGATCCGGTACTTTCATTGGCGCGGTTAAATGATGTGGTGACCAAGCAGCCTGCGGCTGATCCTTTTGGTGTTGGAGCTGGCTTGCTGCCAATTGTTGGGCCATTAACACCAGCACAGCTGTTGCCTTTAATTTATAAGCACCGTTGTATAGAGCTTTATCTATCAGGATTGAAATTAGAAGATATGAGGAGGTTTGGTTTGCCTACCGCAGATCGTAAGCGGAGCTTCTTCCCTTATCCTTTTAGTGAAAGAGATAACAATACAAATACACCAGCGGATCCGACATTTTAACGCTTATTCGAATCGAAAAAACCGACTGTCAGTTGATCTGGTAGTCGGTTTTTTTATTGGATTGCATCAGTAGACTAAAGAATCTGCAGATTTTTTACCCGATATGGATCCAGCTGTGGATCGTTCTCATTTAACTCGGTAATTAAATAGTCTATATTTTCCAGCGAAGCAACTTTTAATCTTAATGAGATGTTTAGTTTTTCTGAGATGCACAGAATTCCTGTGCGCTTGGAGGAATGGAACATTGTTTTTTTAAGCTGGTTGATTTCCCAGTCGGTATCTGTTAAGCCGTCCTGAGGGTGAATGGCGCTTGTTCCCAACAGGCAAAGGTCCGCATGGATTTCTGAGAGTTGGTTGATTACGTGACCACCATAGGTAATTTGCGAGTTTTTTGAAAAAAGCCCTCCAATAAGAATAACCTCAATTTTTGGATATTTGGCCAGTTCAATAGCCACGAAAGGACTAATGGTAAAAAACGTAGCATTTAAGGTTTCGGGTAATTGTTTGACGAGTTCGATAATCGAAGTTCCGCCCCCGGTAACTACAACCATACCATCCTTAATCAGATCTGTCGTTTTTTTTGCGATGACAATTTTTGCGTCCTTGGCGTATACCTCGCTGTCATCAAATGAACTTTGATAAGATTTAGAAAGCGCGCCACCATGAACTTTTGAGAGCTGGCCTTTTTCTGCCAGTTCCTGAAGGTCGCGGCGAACGGTGTCTTCAGATACATTGAGCTGCTGTACCAAATCTGACGTAAGTACTCGATTGTGCAGGTTGATCTGACGCATCACAAAATCGTGTCTTTCTTTCTTAAGCATGTTCTTATTTTTTAGCTAATGTAAAATAAAAAATTAATAAATCAAGCTGCGGTATTTTGCAGATTAATGCGGTGTTTGTTTGTGTTTGGAAATAAAATAGTTTTTTTTTTGTCTTTAATGTGGAAATAATTTGTGATATTTATAATTGCAATGGAAACCTGCGGTTTAGTGCGGGTTTATTTATTGCGCTCATTTATTTTTCCGTTGCTTTCTGTTGATATTAAGTACACCATTTGTATTAGCTGTTTCCATTTATTAAGAGAATAAACTACCAGTAACCAAACCACCAACTAACAAAACCTATTTCTTAACCAAAAATCGTGTTTTATGAAAAAAAAACTACTCCTAATTACGTTAGGTGTTTTTTTGCTTTGTGCGCAAATCTTTGCTCAGCAAAAAACAATTACGGGTAAGGTCACATCGTCAGATGATGGAATGACCGTTCCAGGTGTATCCGTAAAAATCAAAGGAGCTTCTAACGGAACTCAAACTAGTGTAAATGGCCGATACTCAATTCAGGCAAAGCCGGGGGATATTCTTGTATTTAGTTTCATCGGGATGACCGTTCAGGAAAAAACCGTTGGTGTAGCCAATGTAATTGATGTTGTGCTAAAGCCAGATGATAAATCTCTCAATGAAGTGGTTGTCACTGCTTACGGCATTAACCGGGACAAGAAAAGTCTGGGTTATTCCACTCCGACTGTTAAAGGGGATGAGGTGTCTGATACCCAAAGGGAATCTTTTTTTGGAGGATTGCAGGGGCGGGTTCCCGGGCTTTCCATTAATCCTTCGAGTGGGGATCCTGGTGCGTCTTCTCAGATTGTATTACGTGGATTTGTTTCTATGAGTGGAGGCAATAGTCCCTTGATTGTTGTCGATGGTTTACCGATTGATAATTCTGTGATTAATCAGACTGACGATCTGGTGGGAGGTGGAGTTAATCGGAATTCAGATTATTCCAACAGAGCGATTGACTTAAATTCTTCCGACATTGAAGGTTATGTGATCATGAAGGGGCCTGAAGCTACAGCGCTTTATGGTAATCTGGGAGCGAGCGGGGCTATTTTGATTACCACTAAAAAAGGTAAAGCTGGAAAAGGTTCCATAACCTATAGCAATACTTTCAATATAACTACGCAGGTAAACATGCCTGAAATACAGCAGAAGTATAATCAAGGTGAGAATGGGGTTTTTGCATCAGCAACAACGTTTTTTTTAGGTCCGGCTTATCCTAAAGGAACAAAGATTTACAATAACCTGGATCAGTTCTTATCTAATGCTTTTTCCCAGACCCATAACCTGAATTTTGAAGGCGGGACAGAAAAATATACTTATAGGTGGTCAAACCAGTTTGCAGAATTCAATAGTCCGATTCCAAATACCAAATTGTCTAAATTTTCAACCAAATTAACTGCAGAAGGTCAAATCACACCCTGGCTTAAATTGACTACGACGTTAAATTATCTGAATAATTTAAATCGTAAGCCGGCAAGAGGCGTTTCTGGGTATTTGTTCTCTTTGATGCGTTTTCCATCTGCATATGATATTAACGATTGGCAGGACGAATTGGGGAATCGGGTATTGCATGTCGGTTCCATTTTTAGTGAATTTGACAATCCATTTTGGAGTGTTTATAAAAACACCAATGAGGACAAGACAAGCAGGATTATCATGAATAATAGTTTTCGGATTACGCCAAACAAATGGTTAACTGTGCTGGGGATTGTTGGAGCTGATATTTATACGACCAACGGCAACATGGTTTTTCACCCACAATCTTATTCAGGTTCTGGTACTGCCTTAGAGCCGACTGGAGGAAGTATTTCTACTTATGATAAAACAAATAGAAATATCAATGCTTCAATAACGGCAACGGCAAAGCATAAATTCGGTGATTTTACAGGAACTTATGTTTTGGGCGGAAATGTCGCTGATAATTATTACACTGTTAATTCTGTTAGGGGCGAGAAGTTCTATGATCCAAATTTTTACAACATTAACAATACCCTGCCAACTACACAAAGGGCCCGAAATAATGTCAGCAATTATAGAACGGTTGGTGCTTTCGCTCAGGCCATTATGGGTTACAAATCTTTACTTTATTTAACGCTTTCGGGTAGGGTTGACGGTGCTTCCCGTTTAATGCCTAACAATCCTTATTTTGCTTATCCTGCTGCCAGTGTTGCTTTTAATTTTTCCGATCTGGAATACTTTAAAAAGTTTGAATGGCTAAGTGGCGGAAAGCTTAGAACGTCTGCTGGTTTAACCGGAAAAGAACCCTGGAGAGTTTATGGAATCCTCTCTAACTTAACTCCAAGGCAGTCAAGTGGAGGCGGATTTTCTTATGATTACTATGGAGGTAACAGGTTGCTGAAGCCAGAAGTTACCACAAATATTGAAGGGGGCTTCGAAATGCAGTTTTTTAAAAATCGGTTAGGTATTGATTTTACTTATTATAATCTGCGAAGTAAAGATCAAATTATTCAACCAAGAACAAGCTATGCTACAGGGTATGTGCTTAGGATGATCAATGGTGGAGAGGTGGAAAACAAAGGTACTGAGATTCAATTGAATGCAACTCCTGTAAAAGCCAATAGATTCAACTGGGATGTGACGCTTAATTATACCCGTAATAAAGGAACTGTTATTTCTATTGCTGATGAATTGCCTGAATTGTATAATTCTGATACCTGGATCAATCCGATCAGAAGTGGTGTATTCCCTGGAAAAAGCATCCAGTCGCTTGCGGGATTAAAACTGGATAGAAATAATAATGGTGACGTATTGATTAATCCAGCTACCGGATTGCCTTATACAAGTAATGAGAACTATGTTTATCTGGGTGACAGAACCCCAAAATTCACCTTGGGTATTGTAAACCGTTTTACGGTTTTTGACTTTTCATTGAGCTTTCTGTGGGATATTAGTGTAGGAGGCGATGTTTACAATGGTACTGAGAATAACAATTATGTTAGAGGCATTAGTATGAAAACGCTTGATCGGGAAACCCCGAGGATTGTAAAAGGTGTCTTGAAAGATGGTCTGGAAAATTCTCCAAATCCTACACCAAATGCAATAGCTGTTACGCCGTATTTTAACTCTTCCTATTATTCTCTTACAACTGCTCCGGATATGTTTATTGAAAAAAACATCAATACCATCAGGTTAAGGGATATTACTTTGACTTACAGGTTTAGTAAAAATACGCTGTTAAGGAGAATGCCATTTCTGCAAAATGTGAGTGTATATACAACCCTAACAGATGTATTCTTGTTTACCAATTATTCTGGGATGGATCCGGAGAGTAATTCCAATAACGCTGCATTGGGTGGGGTTGGAGGCTACCGCATGGATTATGGTAATATGGGCCGTCCTTTGGCTATCAATTTTGGTTTAAATGTTAAATTATAATTCTAA
>Ga0247805_1001373_pt1 | contig 11720 bp, 12 predicted proteins | sample UWRJL044104R1_FD_180930 | JGI IMG/M metagenome (GOLD analysis project Ga0247805, IMG submission 180930) | Plant litter microbial communities from Arlington Agricultural Research Station in Wisconsin, United States - UWRJ-L044-104R-1 | ecosystem: Environmental > Terrestrial > Plant litter >...
CAAATTTGCGAGCCCCTTTCACCAGTATAGTTTCCTGGCTAAAATGAAGCTGGGGAAAAGCAGAGATGAAATCTGCTGTAGAATCGAAGAACACTGTTTCCAGATCAAATAATTCTGCAACAGACTTAATATGCGGACCGATGCCAACTAACCTGCTGATTTCTTTCTGGCTAAGCATAGCGGCTATTTCAGCGTAAAGTTCAGTGTCTGTCCTCCCTGTTTCATGAAGATCAGACAGGATCACTGTTTTTTTATCATGCTGCTTTTGCAGTTTGAGAAAGTCCAGCGCAATGGCAAGCGAGGAAGTATCGGCACTGTAGGAATCATCTATAATAGAACATTGGTTTATTCCGTTTTTCAAAGAAAGACGCATATTAACCGGCACGAGCTCACTCAATTTAGATTTTACAACGGCAGGTTCATAACCCAGGGCGAGAAGTACCGACCAGCAAATCACACCATTTTCCAATGATGCCCTATCCTTAAATGGAAGATAAACACTGAAGGATGTGCCCTGATACAGCGCATCAAGAGTAGTACCCGCTTGTTCCTGACGCATGCCCGTAATCTGCAGATCAGCAGGCTGGCTAAAACTCCAGCTGAACTTGGTGCTGCCGGGCAGACTTTTTGCTGGCAGCCCGGAGGTATAATCAGGACTGTAAATAAACAGATCGGTATGATCAAACAAACGTAACTTCTCACTTAGTTTTTCTGGCTTTCCAGAGAATCCTTCTGCATGCGCCTCTCCCAGATTAGTAAGGATACCAATCGTGGGTTGCAAAACTCCCGCAAGCTTAGCCATCTCCCCTGTTCTGGAAATCCCTGCTTCGAAAATACCCAGCGTATGTCCGGAGTTCATTTGCCATACCGACAAAGGCACCCCAATCTGGGAATTAAAACTTTTTGGACTTCGGACAATTTTGTAATCAGCATTGAGCAACTGCGCAAGCCACTCTTTTACAATGGTCTTCCCATTACTACCTGTAATACCAATAACGGGTATTTTAAAAACACTGCGGTGTGCGGCAGCAATCTGCTGAAGAGCGGTAATAACATCTGAAACGACCAGAAAGCTTGCTTCCGGAAATTTGTTTTGCCATTCAGAATCACTGATAACAAATTTCCTGACCCCCGCTGCATACGCATCTGCAATAAATTCATGCCCATCTCTTTGTGCTTTGACAGCAAAAAACAATGCATGCTCCGGGTCCATAACCTTCCTGCTGTCAATTAACAATTGATTGATGCGGGATTGAGTTTTCGGCACAAAATTCACAGGATTTAAAATCCCGGCTAACTGCTGCATGGTATAGCTGGTTTCAGTCATGATTGTTGGTCAGATAAAGACTGGTAAAGTTAATAAAAAGATAATGCAGATATTTGCAGCTAAGAAATGGAATATAACGAGAACCGACCGCCAAAACCGCCACTTGACAAGAGAAGTGCAATGCTAAAAGCAGAAAGTTACTGTGCTTATCAGGAACGTTCGCAACAAGAGGTCAGGAATAAGTTGTATGAATGGGGGCTTCATCAGCAAGATACAGAATCCATTATCACAGAATTAATCCTCACCAATTTTCTAAACGAGGAAAGATTTGCCGCTTCCTATGTCTCCGGAAAATTTAACATTAAAAGATGGGGAAAAATAAAAATCAAGCAGGGACTGAAGCTTAAAAAGGTTCCCGAAAAAATGATAATCAAAGCACTTGCGAAGATAGATTACGACGATTACCTGGCAGCTATACTTACGGCGGCAGAAAAAAAAGCAGCTTCTATAACAGAAAAAGACGCTTACAAAAGGAAAAACAAATTGATTACCTATCTAATGGGAAGAGGCTTTGAATTTAATGTGATTTCAGAAGTACTGAAAGACAACCAGTTAATATAAAACTTTAGATTTTATTAAGAAAAACTTGTCATTGATATAAAAGTCACTATATTTGCAATCCCAAACGGAAATAAGGTGTACAACACATTATAACCTCAGGGATCACATGGGATCATGTGAATTATACCATGCGAAAGTAGCTCAGTTGGTAGAGCACGACCTTGCCAAGGTCGGGGTCGCGAGTTCGAATCTCGTCTTTCGCTCCAAATGATTTCTCTACCGGAAATCATTTATTAAAAGGTTTAACACCTGCTCAGATGGTGGAACTGGTAGACACGCAGGACTTAAAATCCTGTGACCTTAAAAGTCGTGCGGGTTCGATTCCCGCTCTGAGTACAGAAATCTTTTCCATATAGGAAAGATTATTTAAAAACTAAAAAAGCCTTTAGATATCATCTAAAGGCTTTTTTAGTTTTTAACTGTTGCATTTTTGCAAAAGCTGTTCTGATCTCTAAAAAATTACTAAAAATAAGTTTTAACAGCAAATTCAAACTGATTCTTGAAAATTTCCTTAAAAGGATTAATGTTATTTTGCTCATAAAATATCAGCATTGCCTTTTTGTATTCGATTGAATCTACTGTTCTAAATGACAAGGGGCAATATTCACGAGCGATCAATAAAGCATTGCTGACTATCCAACCCCCTTTCACAGAGTCTCCTATCCATTACTTACAAATTTGTCTGTATCATACAAATCAATGCAGACTGTAATAGGCAGGTAATTGACCCTATTTTCGCCAACTCAAATGAATGCTTCGCTGCATTTTAAATAGTTGATCATAAATGAAAAAGTTCGCATACGTTGGATGCCTGGGTATGATAGGCGTTATCACTACAGAATTTGGTGTAATTGGTATTTTGCCACAAATCGCCGCACACTACCAGATTACAATCGATAAAGCCGGTTTGTTACTCAGTGCATTTGCTCTGGTTATCGCATTAACCGGCCCGCTTATGACACTGCTAACCTCCGGAATAGACCGCAAAAAGATTATGATGGCTGCCATCGCTATCTTTATGCTTACAGGTATCGTTTCGGCAATGTCGCCGCCATTCTGGCTATTAATTCTGGTTCGTATACTACCCGCCTTTCTTCAGCCCGTATATATCGCGACCGCTATAGCAGTTGCTGTAGCTCAGGCCGATAAAAAGCAAGAGAATGAAATGATGGGAATCGTCCTTGGAGGAATCGCGATCTCTATGGTCACAACTATTCCTATTGCCACCTATATAGCCAGCCACTGGGGCTGGGAAAGCTCATTCATAGTACAGGCGGTAATCAGCCTGATTGCACTGGCCGGAATCCTGAAAATTCTGCCAGCCATTCCCGTTAGGGAGAAGAAATCATACGGCAGTCAGCTAAAGATCTTAACGCAGTTCAGATTTCAGTTGAGCACAGCTATGAACTTTCTGATGATAGCAGCCTGGTTTTCCACTTATAGTTATTTTGCAGATTACTTAAATAAGGTTAAAAGTATGGACGGCACAATGGTGAGTTATATGCTTTTCCTCTTTGGTATAACGGGTATCGCCTCCAACTGGATTGCCGGTAAAATGCTGAATAAAAACATCCCCCTTACCGTAGCAATCTTTCTTTCGGGCACTATTATCATTCCGGTTCTGCTCTATTTTTCAGGAGAAAATGAGGTTGCTATTATAGCAGTAATTGCTTGCTGGGGATTCTTTTACGCTCCTTGCTTTTTAAATGCATCGGCCTATATGATTTCCGCGGCGCCAAACTCTTTGGAATTTGCAAACAGTCTGGCTACCTCTTTCGGAAACTTGGGCGTATCCCTGGGAACAATTCTTGGCGGATGGATTATTGCCACAAAAGGCATAGCATATGTTCCATGGATCGGCGCAATATTTGGTTTACTGGCATTACTGATGATCGGAATCAGGAGCCTGATGGAAAGAAAAACCTCTGACCTCATTTAATTTCATAGTCATCCTTTCAGCTGTATCTTCCACCCATTGGTCATAGTCTTCAATAGCTTTCAGCCGCTGTTCTTCGGTAAGATACCCCTCTTCGACAATCTGTTTTAAATTGGCAACTTTTGACCAGATCCCTATACGTGCTGAGAACCCAGGATCCTTTTTCTCATAAACTTCATCCGAGTTAAAGACCTGGATATCCTGAAAACCGGCTTCTCTGAAGTAACCAGCCAGATCGTCTGCGATATGGTTATTCATTCCCGCATCAGCACGCCACTTGAGAAAGGCCGAATAGAAATGCTGCATACTTTCCGGCGGTGAAGGCTGCCACTCCAGCTGCTCATGATTATAATCCAGGATGGAAACAATTCCTCCTGGTTTTAACATGCTTTTCATCTTCTTCAGTGCTTCCAATGGGTTACTCAACCACTGCAATGTTCTGGCAGAAACAATAAGGTCATATTTTTCATCCACCTGATAATTGAATAAATCACTGTGAATCAGTGTCAAATTAACAGTATCCTTATAAGTTTCTTTTCCGCTGCTTATAAATTTCTCTGTATTATCAAGCGCAGTTACAGTGCCGGAAGGGCCTACCAATGCCGCTATTCCACTGGAAATAGCACCGGTTCCGCAACCCACATCCAGTACTTTTAGCCCCTCTCTCAACAGCGGTATTAAAGTAGCATAGTCACGTTCCAAACTTCTGTCGTCAAACACTTTATTAGCTGTCTGGTGGTCCCGGTTAATAATTTTATTTTCCATATAATGCTGTTATAGCTGATGATTACAATTTCTTTTCCCCGCATACCCGGTCAGCTGATAAATATACTTTCTTCAAAACTTAAAAGTGCCTCTTTCGATACCCTTCCGTGGTTCCGCAGGAATGCACGCACGAGAACTACCAGTGCAGATGAATCATTGACCAGGTTCACCTTCCAGAATTGTCGTTCTTATATGTGAGAACCGCAGGCCTTTTGTAATACTGATGGTGACAACAGCATCTGTGGCAGCAAGTAATATGACCCGGTGTTAAAGTATGTTAACGTAGAATTATCTGAAAAACTGAATATATATCTTGCCGTTATGAATCATTTTAAAATAACAAAAAACAGCTTTCATATCCGTTTAAAAGGATATGCACTCCTTATTCTTCTAACCTGCAGTTTGACTGCGGGTGCACAGGAAATCACTGCAAAAGGTATCCTGACCGACGAAAATGCAATCCCTCTTCCCTGGGTAAATATTGGCATTAAAAAGAAAAACATCGGCAGTATGAGTAAAGCCAATGGAAAGTTCGAACTGCAAATCCCTTCGACGAGTTTTCAAGATACGCTCCTATTCAGCTATGTCGGATATCATGATCAGGCTATTCCCATTTCTGCTTTCCAAACCGGGAACGAAAATAAGATCATCCTGAAAAAATCTACACATCAACTACAGGAGGTCGTCATCACCAACCGCAAAAAGAAGATCCGCAAATTAGGCACGACCGGTTACACACCAATGGTTTGGGTTTCTATTAGCTTTAAAAATAAAAATGATTTTGCAGAACAGGCACAATTGATCAAGATCAGCGAACCGACCAGATTACTGGAAGTCAGAGCAAAGGTCGCCGGGAATAAAAAGAAAACAGATTCAGTAAATTACAGATTAAATATTTACGCAGTAAAAGACGGTCTGCCTGGCCCACGCATTCTGGAGAAAAATCTGATTAAATCTTTCTCTATGGCAGAACGGGAAATCAGCTTTGACCTAACGCGGGAATCAATTTTCACAGATAAAGACTGTATAGTATCTTTTGAATATATTCCTAAAGGAAACACGGAACATATAGATATTTTAAGTTTCCGGGCCAGCATAACTGGTAAAGGCGGGTATTCCAGGAAAGCAAGTATAGGAGACTGGACACCAATGAGCGCAGGAAGCGGGTCCATTTATGCAATTGTAGAGCAATAAATATTAGTCAATGATGCCTGTTGTTTTTCTCTGCTGCAAGGGAAGTGGTAATTCGGCCATTTCCAATAATGTAGTTTCAATCATCAGACACATCGCATTTAGGGCCAGATCATTATCTTCCAATCCAAAAGGGTCTTCTATTTCATCTGCTATCGCCTCTAAAGCTACAAAAGTGTAGGCTATAAATACGACAATCAACGGTGTGAACCAACCCAGGCTATCTACAAAACCAAAAGGTAAAAGCAAGCAGTAGATATAAACCGTACGATGCAAAAGCACGCGGTAAGTATAAGGTATTGGTGTAGATGCTATTCGCTCACATCCACCCACTATCGTTGACAAATTACTCAGGTTGGTATCAAAAGCAGCTTGCAATATTGTATCAATTTTTCCGGCTGATCTGGCCTGCTGTACCCATTCTGCCATAACCTTCATTAACATGATCGGTTTATAAATTGCAGAGTTTATCTTTTCAGCGAGTACCGGATCGAGACGCTTTTGCAGATCAGGTCCTGCATCTGTAAACCGGAGCTGATGTTTCAAAGCATAGGTGAAGCTAGTCAGATAATGTATAAACACATGAATTTCCCTGCTATCTTTTTCATATCCAGTTAAGGTAATTGCCTGCCTGGCCATTGACCTAGTATCATTTAATAAAGCACCCCATATCTTTCTCGCTTCCCAGAAACGATCATAGCTTGCATTATTCCTAAAGCCAAGGAATAATGCAAGTGCAATACCAAAAATGGTAAATGGCGCGGGATTTAAAGGGATTTTATAGTCAAAAAAAGTCCCTTTAAAATAAACGATAGCTACCGATAACACGAGCAGCAAAAGTAAACGTGGTAATATTTTTGGAAGGACTGAACCTTTCCAGATAAAAAGCATCTGGAACCAGTTGTCATTTTTTCTAATAATCATAAACCTGCCATGTCCTGATAATTACAAGACATGTGCAATTTAACTAAAACCTATATGGTTGGAGACCTTTACCGGAAAAAGACCACCAATTATCCCCCATCCACTCGCAAAATCACAGAGAATGATGTTTAAACCTCTTTAAACAAACCTTTATAAAAAATTTACTAGCTGAAATTCAGCCGCTTTAATACATTCTTTAAATTAGAGTATGGAAAAATCAAAACAATATCTATCTTCGCAGAACATAAGCGAAAGTAGCTCAGTTGGTAGAGCACGACCTTGCCAAGGTCGGGGTCGCGAGTTCGAATCTCGTCTTTCGCTCTAAATGATTTCTCTACCGGAAATCATTTATTAAAAGGTTTAACACCTGCTCAGATGGTGGAACTGGTAGACACGCAGGACTTAAAATCCTGTGACCTTAAAAGTCGTGCGGGTTCGATTCCCGCTCTGAGTACTTCTGGAAAACCCCTTTCTGATATCAGAAAGGGGTTTCTTTTTTTACCCTGATTCCATTAAATCCTTCAGGTCGTTATTCTGATATTATGCCAGCTTTTTCCGCAACCATTTACGAACCGGCTCATCATACCATTTCAATGCGGCGTAAGCCAAAACGATCCCGCCTGTTAAAATAAGTAACGCATAAGGCCAAGCCTGTGCAATCGTCACACCTTTATTGTTGCCGATCCAGGCAACGTAAAAATAAACCAGCGGATAATGCACCAAATAAAGCGGATAGGATATATCACCTAAAAATTTGCAGATCCTGTGCTCTCTTTGAGTTTTCATCAATCCACTGGCACCTAGGTAAACGATAAGTGGAAAAACGATGATAATGCAAATAGATTCATAGACTCCATTCATCCAAACATGCTCTGCTCCACCAATGCGTGGCATATAAAGTACGATAGCAACTAAAATGCTGCACCATAAAAAGGCATTTTTAATTCGGGTTGGTTTCGCTATACGAGAGAGCAACAGACCGGCAAAGAAAGGGTACATAGTACGGGTAAACCCAATTCGCACCTGCTCCACATTTAGTGTCCAGCCACCACTGACGTCACCATTGGTGATTGCCAGGTGAGCGAGTGCAATAGCGGCGATGCCTACTAAAATACTTAATGCCATTGTCGAAAATTTCCTGATCCAAACAGCATAAAGAATGTTGGCAATGTATTCGAAGAACAGTGACCACCCTACGCTGTTAAGGGGGTGCATCTCTTCCCAGCCACGTATATCCAGTGATAATGGCACAGGCAGGATAGTATATCCAATAAGCATTACCAACATCATTTTCCAAAGAGGTATCGTATGAATTAACGGCCATAGCGTAGAATCAGTAAAATAGAATCCGATAGCACCCAGGGTCATTCCCAGAATCACCATTGGCTGAAGACGTTCAATCCGGCGTTTAAAAAAATTGCCGACTGTCATTTTATGCCACCTGTCGTCATAGGCATAGCCGATTACAAAGCCCGACAATAAAAAGAAAAAGTCTACAGCCAAATAACCATGATTAACAAGAATATCTAAATGACCGGTAGCTAATGGTTCTGCAAGATGAAAGGTTACGACGATAATCGCTGCAACACCACGGAGACCATCTAATATAGGATAATGTGGCTTGGATGCCAGCTCATTGTTGTTCATTAATAAAATTGATATACAGGCTCTGAATTAAAACTAACGCAAATTATAAAAAAAATGCGTTAGTCAAATTACTGTCGAGCTTACTGTTATCTCAAAGATGCACTACAGAACTTATCTTTGAACCACCCCCGGGTGCTGCACCCTGACCCATAAAGCTATCAGCAATCCTGCAAAAACCATCGAGATACCAGCCGCCACGAATACACCCACGATCCCCGTAAAGCTGAACAAAAGACCGCCAGCTGCAGCACCAGCGGCAATCGCACCCTGCACTGATGCCACAACCATACCGCCGGCACTTTCCGCCTGATCAGGAACGGCGCGCGCGACCCAGGCCGACCATGCAACTGGTACACCGCCGAAAGCCATTCCCCAGATTGCTATCAATAAAGCATGGCTGGCAAAAGAGGCAGGAATAAGCACCAAGATCAATGCAACCACACCGACCAGCACGGGCATAAAAATTAATGTCCCACGAAGGCTGTGCTCAAGGAGTCGTCCCGCCAGCAATGTCCCGGCAAAGTTCGCCACGCCAAATCCAAGCAAAATCAATGCAAGTCCTTCAGCCCCTATTCCCACTGTGCTTTCCAGGAATGGACGGATATAAGTGAAAAGTGCGTAATGGCCCATATGTGCCAGCACGCAACCCAGCATCCCCACTGCGATTCCGGGTCGTAAAAGCACTTGAAGTACAGTTATTGTCTTTACCGTCCGTTGCGGCATTAAACTAGGCAATGTTAACCACTGGAAAGCCAGTGTCACCACACCAATCCCTGCCGATGCGTAGAAGGCACTGCGCCAGCCGAACATACCACCCAGATAGCTCCCCAGAGGAACTGATACTACGGTACCCACAGCTATACCGCTAAAAATTATCGATAAGGCACGCGGCACCAGCGCCACAGGTACCAGACGCATAGCTACAGCCGCCGTCATGGCCCAGAATCCTCCCAGTGCGACACCTAATAAGGTTCGCATAACCAAAAGCACCACTATACTGGAGGAAAAGGCTACCAGTAAGTTGGAGACAATCATTAAAGCTGAAAAACCCAGTAATACCACCCGGCGGTCAATTGAGCGCGTTAAACCGGGCAATAGTAACCCGGAGAACAAAGCGGCAATTGCCGTGACTGTTACGGCCTGCCCCGCTACTGCTTCTGATACCTTCAGTTCGGCTGCCATCGGCGTCAACAAGCTGGCCGGAAGATATTCCGCTGTCAATAATCCGAAGACACCCATTGTAAGCGAAAACACTGCTGTCCACGCTGGCGAAGTTGGTGCTGCAACACAAGCTGGACTACTGTCACATAAATTTACATTTTCCATAAAACAAACTAATTTTTATGGAACAAAGCTCACTTTTAAGCCTTGAATAAAATTATGCCAATCAAACCAATAATTATTAAATACAGATCCAAAATAAAGTATCAGACACTAACCGACCCAAATTCTTTCCTGAGTTGCAGAGGGGTCTTACCGGTTTGCTTTTTGAAGAAGATAATAAAGTTTGATGGATGTTCAAACCCTAAACTATATGCTACTTCAGAGATATCCCAGTTACTGAACTGCAACAATGCTTTTGCTTCATTTACTATTCTTCCCGCAATCCATTCAGTGGTGGTTTTACCTGTGCTTTCTTTTAAAGCCCTGTTTAAAGTATTCGTATGTATATTGAGCTGCAAGGCAAATTCATTGGCTGTTTTCAGCTTTAAAGTTTGACTTGGGGCATCAATCGGAAACTGCAATTCTAATAGCTCAAGAAATAAAGTACTAATACGCTCTGACGCATTGAATGGCTGATAAAAAGTATTAGGAGGTTGGATTTTCATCGCCTCGTGCATAACAATTTGAACATAGCTTCTCAATAATTCATATTTATGAGCGTAACCAGATCGAATTTCGAGAAACATATTTTCAAAAACCCCTTTCAATAGTTCAACACTTTCTTTCGCAGGAAAAAACAAATGGTCTCCCCCGGCTTTGAACAAGGAAAATTGTGACAGACTTTCACTTTTGAGATTTTGACTAATGAAATCCTCGGTAAAAAGGCAAAAATATCCAGCCTGGTCTTTCGAGGTCGGTTCCCATGAATAAGGAATTAACGGATTGAAAAAAGTAATAGATGGTTTATCGATCTTAATGGCTTTGTCAGCATAGCTTAAAATACCTGTTCCCGCTGTGATCATTGAAATTTTATAGAAATCCCGGCGGTTGGGTGGCAATGATGTACTATCACAAGAAAACTCTCCTCTATTATACACATTGAACTGTCCGGTTCTGGGATATTCCCGCCCATGCCGGGTATGAAACTCTGCTATACTTTCTTTCTTGTTCATTCCACAAAATTATGAAATTAAAACAACAACCATTATGACCAGAAGCCATTCGCGAGCATCTTTAGAAGTTCCTTTACCATTGGAATATAAACTGCCAGGTAAATAACACTAAATTCAGACAGATTGGCGAAATGCCAATCATCGTTAGACTCCCCGGAAAGAAATATTAATTAAATCTGAGAATACCGCAATAAATCATTCTGGCAAGAGTTCTATAATCGATTTTTTTATTCATAACTTAAATAAAAATTGCCATGATGCAGGAAACCAGTCTAATCGCAAAACAAATTCATCCAGCGTCGTTGATTAAAAGGATGCTATTCGGTTCAATCATCGCACTCGTTCTAATCGTAGTGTTTTTGTTAAGTGCCGGAGCTTCTAATCCAGAATGGGGAAAATTATGGATATTAAAACCGCTAATTATCGTTCCTCTGGCTGGTGCAGCGGGTGGCTTCTTTTTCCACCTGATTAATCGCTATCAGGGCGGCTGGAAAAAAGTACTGGCATTGCTTTGCAGTGTGATCATATATATCATCCTGCTCTGGCTTGGCACAGTTCTCGGACTGAACGGAACCTTGTGGAACTAAATTCTGATTAGAACTTACGACATAAAGATGAAAGAAGACATACGCATCCATCTGAACGATTCCAGGCAACTCGAAAAGATGTACCGGGCTAACAAAAATAATTTCAAACGTGAATTTAGCGAGCTTTATCCGGAGCTAAAAGGCAACGCCCTTGCTGATTTCTGGAACGAAAGGCTGAATTATGAGAATGAAGAAATCAACTGGGGAACTGGCCGGGAGTTAGGAATAGTCATTATTGCTTCTCTTTTTGCAGGGCTGATTGCAAGACTACCCGATTTACTGCCTATCACTGATGCCTTTTTCTACCCCCGCAATACCGCATTCGTCATTTTTCCATTGTTAACCGCTTACTTCGCCTGGAAAAACAAACTATCAGTTGGAAAAATAGTCTTTATAGTTTTTACAATTATTGCAGGCATGCTTCTCATCAATTTCCTGCCGGACGT